>ERZ869921.1262-NODE-1262-length-11053-cov-4.996181_pt1 | contig 11053 bp, 23 predicted proteins | sample MGYA00579310_ERZ869921 | MGnify/ENA primary metagenome ERZ869921 (study PRJEB32216, sample SAMN09231816) | wastewater metagenome | place: USA: Maryland | collected 2016-06-21 | study: EMG produced TPA metagenomics assembly of the PRJNA472060 data set (Reclaimed...
GAGAATCCGAAACGGTCGCAACTGCCGAGGCTAAGGGCCATTCGGATCAGCGATTTGTTCAGCCCACAAGACCGTGGACTCACGAACAAGAAACAGAAGAAATGCTCCGCGACTGCGGCAGGCCAGAAATAAGAGCCTGTGTGGAATGCGGAGAGAACGCACCAGAAACCGGGCACATCTGCGACGAGTGCCGAGAACAAAACGGACTACTATGAGCGACTTCAAACGAATCGAAAACTTCGACACAATCATCCTCGACCAAATCACCGAGGAACAAGTGGCGGCGTGGATGGCCGCTAAACTCTGCATCATGCGCAAGACGCTGCCGGTCGGGTGCGTCTCAATAACGGCGAACTTCCGGGACTGGAGAAACGATGAGCGCTACGACGTAAGCTGGGGAGCGCACGCGGCGGACAAATGCACGGGCACACAACCCGACACGAAGTCCTGCATGGACGTGCTCAAGCAGGAACTACTCGACAACCCGAAGAAACGTGCAGAGATGGCGCGCTGGAAAGCCAAGGAACTGCTCAAAGAGGCCGCCGAACTAGAGGCGCTTGCTGTGGGCTGAACGATTAAGCTCATGGACGCCGCCACTCAACGCTCCGACCTCGCCTGTGACGCCCAGCGGCGTTCCATGCAGCGCATGGTTGGGCATCCGTCGAATGTCCTGAACCTCTATGCCGGAGTCGGAGGAAACCGGAAGCTCTGGCAGGAGGTGAACGTGACCGCCGTGGAGAACGAGCCAAAAATCGCGGCGGTGTATCAACGCCTGCACCCGACTGACACGGTGATAATCGGGGACGCTCACGCCTACCTTCTGGAAAACTACCACCGCTTCGACTTCATCTGGACAAGCCCGCCGTGCCAAACGCACTCGAAAATGGCGAAGGCAACCCGACACAAGCTGAAACGCTACCCAGACATGAGCCTGTATCAGCAAATCATCTTCCTGCGAACCTACGCAAAATGTCCGTGGGTCGTGGAAAACGTCGTGCCATACTACGCGCCGCTGATACCGCCGACCAAGCAAGTCGGGCGACATCTGTTCTGGTCTAACTTCGATTTCGAGGCGTCGGAAGTCCCGCAGCCTGCGAACTTCATCAATCGGTGCAATGTCGCGGGCAAGCTGGCCATGCAAGACTGGCTCGGCATCCACTACCCGGAAAACATCTATTACGGCAGCAACCACTGCCCCGCGCAAATACTCCGCAACTGCGTCCACCCACTGCTAGGCGCGCAAATACTGGCAGCGGCAAGGATGCCCAACGAAAAGGTCAGCGTATGAGCCGCCATAGCCAAAAAGAGATCGAGCGAATCAAGCGCCTCGCCAGCAAGATGACCGTCGGAACTGGTAAGGCTAAGGCTCATTCGCTGGACCGTATTGTTGGGCAAACCTACGTGTTCATGCGCGAAGGCCACGACTGGCACGGCTGCGAGGTCACGCTGATCTCAAAAGACCCGACAGGCTGCGTGGTGACACTCGCCACCGCAACATGGAAGGCGCTGCAAATGCAGGCCGCGTCGAAACTGGGCAGGCCGTTCGCGCTCGTCGTAACTCCATGCACGGAAGGAGAACTCTGGTGACATCAATTGCGCACACAGGCAAATGGGGGCTCGGCTACACCATCCCCTCCGGCGACTGGATTCTGATGAAGATATTCGCGAGCAAGGAGGCCGCCGACCAAGACCTGCCTCGCTGGGGAAACGACCTCGTGCCACCGGAAACGTGGTCAGTGCGCGAGCTAGACGACGCGCTCGCTCAAGAGGCTGAGGACTACGGATGCCCGGTCTTGCCCAACGAATCAAGCTCTGCGACCGCCTGAATTATGAAGATGCTCGAATTTGTAAAGCGCGTAATCCGAACCGCCATCGGCGGTTCGCAGCAGCGCGTGGATATGCCGCTGACCGTGGCCGAAGCCCAACGCCAACGAGTCTGCCGTATCTGCAAGCTGAACAACACGCCGTCGCCAGGAAATCCACTGGTTCTCAACTACGGAGAAGAATACGCACATAAGCAATGCCTCAAGCGGCATATCGACCAAGCTCTGCAATCCGTGCCGGTGACGGACGCAGCGCGCAAAAAGGACTCTGGAATATGAGCAAGACTTTGAACGCAGAGCGGGGCACGGATTCGCAGCAGCGCATTGTTATGCCGTTCTCGTATGCTGACAGAGCAACGCCTGACGGATACAAATGCGGCGACTGCGGAACGACAGGCGTGCGCCTCTATCGCGAATACCAAACCTTCCTGAATCACCAACACCTGCGCTGCCGGAAGTGCGCGTGCAAGAAACAAGGATGCGAACCCGACAACGCATCTGAGCACAGCATCGGATGGCTGGTGGCTGCTGTCCCGACCGAGGACGGAGAAACATACTGGGGCTACACCTCAGTGCCACAAGATGGCGTCGAGTGGTGGAATCGTCTGCCTCGGCATAACTACAAGCTCACCCACCCCGCTGGAAACGGGGAGTGAGCGCAAATAAAATGAAGTCATCACCAACAGACATAGAACGGGCAGCGCTAGGCGGGGTTGCGGTGCAGCGCTTTGTTAGGGGTCATTTGTCGGTGGCTCTCATAAATGCTGACTCCGAGACGCTCGAAAGAATCCAAGCCGACGCGGTAATCAGCGACCCGCCCTACGGCATGGAATGGAATCCAACGACAACCAGATTCAGCGGAGGCAACAATCCCGCGCAACGCTCCGCTGGCCGCAACGACTACGCTCCGGTGCTGCACGATGACCGCGCCTTTGATCCTTCGCCGTGGCTTGACTATCCCGCCGTGGTGCTGTTCGGGTGCAACCACTACGCGGCACGGCTGCCGGTCGGGACTACGCTCGTGTGGCTGAAACGCCTAGACCATGCCTTCGGCAGCTTCCTCTCGGATGCGGAACTCGCGTGGATGAAGGGGGGACATGGGGTGTATGCCAAGCGCGACCTCTCCATGAACGGAGAGACGGCAACACGAATACACCCGACACAAAAGCCCGTGCCTCTGATGGCATGGGTGATGGAACGCGCCAAAGTGCCGGAAGGCGCGACTGTGCTAGACCCATACATGGGCAGCGGCAGCACTGGAATCGCCTGCCTCCGAACCAACCGAAACTTTATCGGCGTCGAGAAAGACCCGAACCACTTCAAGGCTGCGTGCGCCCGTCTTGAACGCGAGATAAACCAAGGGGCGCTGCTATGACCCCTAACGGAGAGGTCAGAGAGCCGGCCACATGAACGCACCGATTGCCAACCTGGACGCGATGGCCGGCTTCTCTGCACCGATTGGTTCGGGGACTGGTCGAAATACACCCTTGACAATGCGTGCTAGCTCGCATACTGTGGAGACGTATGAAAACAGAACTAAGCTCCATCGGAAAGCAACTGGCTATCATCGCCGTGGCTCAAGTCGCGACGGAAGAAATGCTGGCTGCTCAACTGCGAATCCACACCTTCGACCAAGTGAAGGAAAACATACTCGCCTGCAACTACTGGCCGGACTTCATGGCTCTCGCCAAGGCTGGCGAAGTGCCAGAGGACTGGCTGCCCGGTGCGCTGGGCCGCGTGGTGATCGGCTGGGCAAAGAACGGAGCGCATGTATGAAATGCCCTAAATGCGGCCACACCTTCAAGGCCGACAACCAAGCGAAGGGCGGAAAAGCTCGCTGGCGTGGAATGACCAAAGCGCAGCGGAAACAAGCGGCCAGTGACGCCGCGAAAGCACGATGGGCGAAGTCCCCGAACGAGAAAGCTGACCGAAGCGGCGGTCAGTGACTCGCAACAACACAACTGGCGTGGCCCGCCGCTTTCGGTCCAGCGCCTTGTTCAGCCAATTTTATGAAAACCAAACAACTCGAAGTCTCACCCGGAAACAACATCAGCGCCGCCTGTGACGAGGCGGTGAAGATGGCGAAGCTCGAACACTGCAATGTGGAGTTCGACTTCAACGACCAGAAGATAACCGCCACGCCAGACAGTGACGCCGCTGCGCTGGCGAAAGGCTACATGGATGAGTGCGAACGTCGGCACGCCGAATACATCGCCTCACCGGAATACAAGCGCCAACAGGAGGAATGTGAACGCAGGCAGCGAGAGCGCGAATCCAAACTCAACGCGATGCTGGCCGATGCGCCGGAACACATGAGCCTGCGTGACCCGGAAGGCTGGAAGAAATCATGCGAGGTCAACAGCGGCGGATGGCGGATATGGCGGAGCAGTGATGACCTACTCCGAACGATGGGCGCGACTGATGGAAGGCCGGATGAACAAGGGCGAGAAAATCGCCGACATCGCGGACGAATGCTCGCACCTCGCCGACAGTGAAGGAATCACCGGCTTCATGTATGGGTGCGCGGTCGGCATCCTCTCGAAAGTCTGGGAACACGGCGAAGCCCTGAGACTCTGGCATAACCTGAAAACGCAAATCCGCGACGAAGGCGAACGCGCCAACGAATCGGGCGGCGTCTTAAACCCAGCGTGCCTCTCTATTGGCTGAACAGTGATTAGACGGAGGAAATTCTATAACAGCCGTGATTAAACCCCAAATTGCAGAACAGCCGAAGCGGTTGAGTGTGCTGTTCCGGGAATGGATGGTGACGCATCATTACTCGCCGCGCACGGTGGATACTTACATCGGCTGTGTAGCGGCGTTTGTCCGGTTTCATCAGTGCCGTGATCCGCAGACGCTGGGCGGGCCGGAGGTGAACGCTTTTCTGTCGCACCTGGCCAACACGGTTCATGTCACGGCCAAAACACAGACGCAAAACTTGTGCGCCTTGGTCCGGTTTTATGACGGGTTCCTGCAACAGCCGCTGGGGGACATTGGCAAGTTCGAGTTTGCCTCGCGGCCATCCCGGTTGCCGGTGGTGATGAGCAAGGGCGAGGTTTTCCGGTTCATCGAGGCCGTGCCTCCGGGCGCGCTGCGCACGATGGTCAAGCTGCTTTACGGCTGCGGCCTGCGGTTGATGGAGTGCTGCCGGTTGCGGGTCAAGGACGTGGATTGGGATCGGGGAATCATCAACGTCCGCGGCGGCAAGGGCGACAAGGACCGCAACGTGCCGCTGCCGGCGTCGGTGGTGGCGGAGTTGCGCGAACATCTGGCGCACAACCGGCAGCGGTTTGAACGGGATCATTGGTGTGTTCATCTGCCGGATGCGCTGGTGCGCAAGTATCCCGCTTACGAACGGGATTGGAAATGGCAGTATGTGTTCGCGGCCAAATCAATTTCCACCGACACCACCGACGGCCGCTTGAAGATGCATCATATCCACGAGAACACGCTGCAAAAGGCGGTGGCCAATGCCGCGCACAATCTGGCGATGACCAAGCGGGTGACGTGTCACACGTTCCGTCATTCGTTTGCCACGCATCTGCTGGAGGATGGCGTGGCCATCTACGACGTGCAGAAGCTGTTGGGCCATTCGCGCGTGGAAACTACGATGATTTACAACCATGTGATTTCGCCGACTGAGCGGCGGATAAAAAGCCCGTTGGACATTTGAACCACATGAACGCATCACCCCGCCAGGTTGTTTGTTTCAGCGGATTCTGTCCGGGCGGAAATGCCGGCAACAACTGATATTTATGACCAGACCGATAAGTCCCAATGAGCATTGCGCGTGCGGCCGTCCGGCGGCCAAGCGCAAGTGCGGCGAGGCGGTTTGCGCCCGCTGCGTGGAAATCGAGTCGCGCATGGAACGGGATTATCACGGGCTTACCCACCACGAAGCGGCGGTGGAACGGTCCCGCAAACGCAAGCCGCTCCGGGATTAAATCCATGCCAACACAATTTATCGTCCATCAGTTCGGCTGGCCGGTCGCCTTCAAGTTCACGGAAACCGGCATGGACTATTCACTTGCCGGCTTTGATGACACGCCGCCCACCGTGTTTGAAAGCGAGGCGGAGGCGTGGGCGGTCGTTGAAGCGTGCTCCCTGACCGGGGCGGAAGTGGTGCCGGCATGACGAACGATGACCGCACTGTGCTGATGGCGGAACTGGATGCCACGGCGGCCAGTCTGGCGGCGGTCTATGACTCTTTACCCGGCACCGCGCAGGCGCAGGTGCTGGTGCTGGCCGAAGACATGGCGCGGGTGCGCCGGAGTCTGGCCGGCAAACTGAAACACTCAGCAGACAGACAACAACATGAACAATGAACTGAACTTGTTTGGCTCATCGCAACTGCCCATCCCGCAGCAGTTCGAGCTTTGGAAGGCCACCCCGGGCGGTCGGGTGGTGCTGTTCTGGGCCTACCGCTTGGCGGCGGCCCAGGCGGACCGGTATCGGCGGTTTGGCCAGCGGGGAAGCATCCGGCTGATCTGGGAAAACCTGCGTTACCGGCTGAACTGGATTCGCCAGTGTGCCCGCACCAAGGGGCGCGACCTGGAACGCTGGGGCGGTTATTTCCTGAACGACCATTTTCACGCCCATGTGGCGCGGCACATCATGGAGCATCGCCCGGAATGGCAGGGGATGTTTGAGACGCGCGCCTTGAACCGCCCCAAGAAACTCAAGCGCACCATCGTCGTGCGCGAGGAGGTGGTCGCTTGAACATCCTGGAGGAAGCCAACGCCATCGCCGGGGAAAACCGGCAGCGGGATTACGGGCATCCGTATGAGAACCACGCCCGCATCGCCGCGTTCTGGAATGTCCAGTTGGAAGGCAAGCTGAAGGCGCCCATCCAACCGCGGGAAGTGGCGCTGATGATGATCTCGCTCAAGCTCGCCCGGGAAATCCAGACACCCAAGCGGGACAACCTGCTGGACATCGCCGGGTATGTCCGGTGTGCGGATATGATTGATGGTCATCCCAAACAACCCTTGCGCACCCATTGAATCCCCCCGCCTTTCAACTTTACGCCGACGACTTTCTGGCCGGCACTGCGGACATGACCGCCGAGGAGGTTGGCATCTACATCCGGCTGCTCTGCCATTCGTGGAACAAAAAAGGGCTGAAAAACGATGAAAAACGCCTTGGCATCCTGGTTGGGCAATGCGGTGGCAATGCCATGGCATCTGCGATGGAAGTGCTAAGGGCTAAATTTGAGCTGGGAACGGATGGTCGCTGGCGGAATCGGCGGTTGGAAGAAGTCCGGGCGGAACGCCAAAAATACAGCGAAACCCAGTCCCACAACGCGCATTTACGCTGGGAAAAGGTCAAAAACACCCCCCGGCCCGCGCCCGCATCACCCGATGCCACCGCACATGCCATGGCATCGCCGTCGCAATGCTCTCCATCTCCTACTCCATCTCCTAATAATAGAGAGAGAGAGAAGGGGGATCAGGTGGTGCCGGAGCGACATTTTGCCGAAGCGGTGGTGCCGTCATGGGAAGAAGTCCGGAAAATGGCCTCGGTGAGTGCCGTGCCAGAGGACGTGGCCCGTGCCTTTTACGATCATTACGAGAACAACAACCTGTGGGCCAATCGCCACGGGCGGCCCATCAACGTGCGCGGCAGCCTGGTGGTGTGGTGCAACCGGTCCAGAACGGCCAATGGCAATCCCGCGCGGCAGCCATCCAAGTCCAAACTCCCTGAACAAAACCAACTGCAAGAAGTCATCAAACCAAAACTGCTATGAGCGAAGATATTTCTGAAACCTGTAAAAAGCTGCTGGAACGGATTCAAAGCTCGACGGCAAAGATTTCGCCGCAAGAAATCGCCAGTCGCCGCGAACAGTCGGATCGGATTGCCCGCGGCCAGGCTATTGCCGAGCTGCGCAGCCAATGGAACGCGCCCAAGCGGCACGTGGCGCATTCACAGCTTGACCACGGCGGCGAATGGGGAAAGAAGCTGGCCGCGCTCAAGGGCTTGATTGGTTCGGGTTTTCTCACGGCTCTCGTTGGTGGTCGCGGCCCTGGCAAAACGCAAATGGCCGTCGAACTCATGCGCCATGTCACCAGCCAACTCAGGTCTGCTTACTACCTGACCGCCACGGAATTTTTCATCCGCGTCAAGACCACCTACCGCGCCGATGGCAGGAAAAGCGAGAGCGACGTGTTAAAGGAGTTGGGCCGGCCGCGGCTTTTGGTCATTGACGAGGTGGGAAAGCGCGCCGAGACGCCTTGGGAAAACAACCTTTTGTTTGAACTCATCAACAAACGATACGACGACCTAAACGACACCGTTCTCATCGACAACAACGAACCCGCCGAGTTTTTCAATGCCATTGGCCCGTCCCTGTCGTCCCGCATCAATGAGACGGGCGGCGTGATTCACTTTAACTGGCAATCTTTTAGAGAGCGCAATCAATGAGCCAATCCAAACATGAGTCAAGACTATTACTTTAACGAAGCCGGGGAGCGGGAGACGCCGCCCGAACAGGATGCCGAGGGCTTCATCCTGCGCTTTGCCGCCCGTTACAACGTGTCGCGGGAATCCGCCGAGGCGGCCATTGCCGAGGTGCAGGAGGAATTCATGCCGGAAATGGGCGGCGTGGAAAGCCTGCGGCGCAAGTTCTGGGATTTCCGGAGTTTGATTGAGCGCGGCTGGCTGCAATTGCAGGCGTATGAGAAACGGCACGGGGACCGGGTGATGGCGGAACGGTGCCTGTGGCTGCTGCTGGGCTTTCCCACCGTGGCCGGGGCGGGCGATCTGGCGAGCCTAGTCAAATTGCTGGGACGGGAGAAGGCCACGGTGAACAAGTGCCTGCAATTCTTTCAGAAACAGATTCCGGAGCTGCCCATCCTGCCCGGCCAGCGCAAGGAAGAACACCGCGAAAAGATGTCCCGCGCCCAGAAAAAAATCTGGCACGGAGCCAAGGAGAAACAATGAAGCCAATGAAACTGCCCGATTGCCCCACGCCGGGACGCAAAAAACATGCGTGGTATCTGGGTTCCTGCATGAACTGCGGGAAACCGCACAAGGACCACCTCGCCGAAATGAAAGAACGCGACCGCAATTACGAATCCAAGCGGCGGCGGCAAATGGCCGTCCGTTAACAACCAAAAAAACAATGAACACATCCACACCAGAAACCACCTACATTGAACGTTCCGACGCCATGACGGCGCAGGAACGCACCGAACTGCGCGCCGTATTGTCCGACAAGGCGGCGGAACTGGCCAAGCTCATCGGCACCAAGCAGTTTTCCGAGAAGCGCATCGTGAACGTCGCCCGCGAAATCGGGCAGCAGATCGAGTTGTTCACCGGCCGCGAGAAACTGGCACCCGGCGCCTTTCAATCCCTTGCACCGGCGTTGCACACCGCCCTGCCGGATGCCCACCTGGAATTTGCCAAGCGGTGCGTGGCACTGCATCACCGGTTTCCCGAACCCGTCACCGATGCGCTGGTGGCGGCGAACGAATGTCAGGAACTCATGGTGCAGCTTCAACTGCTGCCCCGCGGCGTGCGCGAGGCCGCCCGGTCGGAGGCCATCAAGGAACCCATCAAGGATGTGTTGTCGAGCATCATCCGCAGCAAATCCGAGACGCAGGAACTGCTGAAGAAATGTCCGCTCAAGGACTGGCCGCCGTTCATGCTGGACACGCTCATCCGCGAGGGAACCCCGCTGGCGGACACGGTGGTTGCCGCCCGCCATTTGCGCGCCGGCACGGTGGACGTTTAACCCCAACCCTTGGATAAAACGATATGGCATCCTTCAACAAAGTCATTTTGATGGGCAACCTCACGCGCGATCCGGAACTGCGCTACACACCAGGCGGCACGGCGGTCGCCAAGCTGGGTCTGGCGGTGAACCGTCATTGGACCGCCGAGAACGGCGAGAAGAAAGAGGAAGTGACGTTCGTGGACGTGGACGTGTTTGGCCGCACGGCGGAGAACTGCGGGCAGTATCTGCAAAAGGGTCGCCCGCTGATGGTGGAGGGGCGGCTGCGGTTGTCGCAATGGGAGGACAAGCAAAGCGGTGGAAAACGGTCCAAGCTCGGCGTGGTGGCGGAGACGGTGCAGTTCCTGGGCGGCCGTCAGGAAGGTGATGCCCCGCGCCCATCCCCCGCCAAAACCGGCGCGGTGGATGATGCGGATGATGCCGTCGCCAAGAAGAAATTTAACCAACCCGGCGGCGATGAACAGGCGCCGGAATCGGATGATGTGCCGTTTTAACGCAAAAGCTGACCTGTGCAACTCGTGATATGAAAACTGAACAGAAACCCCCGGCCAACAAACAGGCTAAAACTGCGTCGAGTCCGGCGCATGGTTCGGTGTATTGGGTGATAGACACTGAGACGCTAGGCGATGATACGAAATCCCGAACTGCCTTTGGGCCATTCGCAAGCGTGGCAGATGCTGAAAACTGGCTACGAAAAGATGCGGAAGAATCTTTTCTAAACGCCGACAAATCTCTGCGTGATGCTGTGGAATCAGAGGGCTGGGCCGCTCCGGTGCTGATTGTCGAAGTGAAAAAGACAGTGGTGGCCTGCCAGTCTGTGAAAGTAACCGTGAAGCTGAATACACCGAACGCAGAACCAAGCGGCGGACGGCCTGCTGCGGCGCAACCCGCGCCAGCGGAAACAGACGGGCGCTTAGGCCGTCCGCTTCGGTGATTGGTTAGGACAACCGGAACAACATCATGCAAATTGGAAAATACAGACTCGAAGGCGGCGGAAGCTGCCCCGAACAATATGACGTATTCGACGGCGAAAACAACGTCGGCTATTTACGGCTGCGACACGGACACTTCACTGCCGAACTAACCGTGGAAGGCCAAGCCGAACGTGAAGTGTATGCGTCTAGCGACATGAAAGGCGATGGGTGCTTCTTTGACGATGAGCGTGAACGGTTTCTAACCGCCGCCGTGCAAGCAATAGACGCCGCCCGGTGTCCTAACGCATGAACTCACACACGCCGGACCCAAACCCGTCGCCCGCGAATGCGGAACTGCCAGCGCCAACCGGCGTTGTGTGCAGTGATGGGTTATGCAATTTCGTGGAAGAATACTACGGCTGGCGCTGCTCAAAGTGTGGCCGCTTCTACCCAAACACTGCCCCGCTCGGAGCGTGGCTCAACGGAGAAAAATACGATGGACAAGATAATGACTGCGAGGAAAGCGATCCTCGCTGAACTGAAACGCCGCGCACTGGAGAAAGACCCGAACGTGAAACCGCTCG
>ERZ869921.1263-NODE-1263-length-11046-cov-6.398053_pt1 | contig 11046 bp, 13 predicted proteins | sample MGYA00579310_ERZ869921 | MGnify/ENA primary metagenome ERZ869921 (study PRJEB32216, sample SAMN09231816) | wastewater metagenome | place: USA: Maryland | collected 2016-06-21 | study: EMG produced TPA metagenomics assembly of the PRJNA472060 data set (Reclaimed...
TAGATGCCTGACCCCTGGCTGAAATTCTTCACGAGCGACTGGCGGGCTGACCCCCGCCTGAAGATGTGCAGTCCCGCCGCTCGGGGCATGTGGATCGAGATGATCTGCCTGATGCACGAGGCCACCCCGTATGGCCACCTTTTGATCCATGGGCAGCACCCGAATGAAGCGCAGCTCGCGTCTCTGACTGGCATCCATGCCGCTGAACTCCCCGACCTGGTCGCGGAATTAGAGCGTAATGGCGTGTTCAGCAGGACGAAGGAGGGCGTGATCTACTCGCGTAAACTGGTTCGCATGGCGTCAAAATCCGCGATAGCGCGGAAAAACGGGAAGAGAGGCGGAAACCCAAGCCTCGGAAAAGACTGCGAAAATAAGCCGTCGGATAACCACATGGATAAGGGTAAAGATAAACCCCAGAAGCCAGAAACCAGAAGCCAGAATATATTAGTATCACCTAACGGTGATACCGGCGATTTAGCGGAGGCCGTCTCGGTCTACAACGCTGCGGCGGGGCGATGCGGTTGGGCGATTGTCCAACGCATGAGCAAGCAGCGCTTCTCAGCACTCGGGGCGAGGCTGCGCGAGGCTGGCGGGATCGGTGGGTGGCGAGACGCCATCGACCGGGCCGCAGCATCCGATTTTCTCTGCGGGCGCAAGCGGACGCGAGACGGGCCTTTCTTCGCCAGCTTCGATTTTCTCACCCAAGCATCTTCCTTCGCGAAACTCATGGAGGGCAACTATGACAACCGTTCCGGCGGTCACGCACCCCCGTCTAGTGCACTTGACGAAATCGCTTTCGCCGCAAGAGCTAGATAGCCACCGCGCCCAGGTTGGGGTCCGGCTTGAGGTGCTGGTGCGCAAAACCGACAAGTTCGGCTGGGACCGGATGGACCCGAACGTGCGGACGATCCTGCGCAAAGACTGGATGGACGCGCTTCAGGACTTCACCCTGCCGGAGATTGACGAGGCGTGTCGCGCCGCCGTGATGGCAAACCCGGACCGCTGTCCGAACGAGGGCCACATTCGGGGGCTGATCCTCAAGGAACGGGCTGCGATCCGCGCCAGCCTGCCCAAGCCTGCGGCGCCTGAGCCGATAACCCGAACGACCGAAGAGCGCCGCGCCATCGTTGCGCGCGTCTTGGCGAGCGTCGGAAGCAAGCGCGTGGAGGCGGCAGAATGACCATCACCACCCGCGACTACGTCAGGCTCTGCCATGAGGCCATGGTTACGGCAGATGTCATTCTGCCGGGTCGTCTCTCGCCAAACTCGCCTCAGGCGGGAGCAATGATCGTGGAGCGCGTCGCCGCCGAAAACGACCTGACCGCCGCCGACCTGCTCGGGCCATCGCATGAGCGCCGCATCGCATGGCCCCGGCAGGATGCGTTCGTGGCCCTGCAACGGGAGCTCGGATGGTCATCAACCCGCATCGGCAGGCTGTTCAGGCGCGACCATACGACGGTCCTCTATGGCCTCGCGGTCGCAAAAGAGCGGCGGGGGGCCAAATGATCAGCCCAGAGCAAGCGCTATGGATCGCCGTTCTCGGCCGGCTCCTCGCCGATGCAACGACGCCCGACGACAAGCTGGACCAGCACCAGGCGAGACGAGTCTTGCATCGCGACAACCGCGACCTTAACCTGATCTGCGCCCTTGCCGGAGTCGAGCCAGACGCGCTGATGGATCGATACGAGCGGATGACCCGCAAGTTTTCGGCGCCGACCCACCTGACCCAAACGAGGCGGCCCAAAAATGAGGTGAGCACGGCATGACGTCGATGGCAGCCAAACGCCGGGCAAAACGAGCGCGTCGCATCAGCCTTGCGGGCGGACAGACGGCGGCAGCCAAGCCCATGGGCCGGGACCGCTGGCACACTCAGGCGCCGGACGGACCGCCCCCGATCCTCGCCGCCCATTGGTGGAGCGGTGCCGGATGGGCGTGTCTCGGCACGTTTCTCATGCGGGAAGGTTGGCAATCTCGCACAGCGGTAATATAATACCGTAGTCGGAAGCGGACGGGGGCGAGACATGGCGGGCGGGCGGCCAACGAAATACCAAACGGCCTATGCCGAGGGCGCCAGGCGGCTCGCCATGCTTGGCGCCACTGACCAGGAGGTCGCAGACTTTTACGAGGTGGACGTCGCGACAATCTATCGGTGGAAAATTGCGCATCGCGAGTTTTGCGAGGCCTTAAGCGCGGGGAAGGAGCTTGCGGACGCGCGGGTGGAGCGCTCCCTGTATCAGCGGGCAATCGGCTATGACCAGCAGGCGGTAAAGATTTTCATGCCTGCGGGCCGCGACGATCCGGTCTACGCCGAATATCGAGAGCGCATCGCACCCGACACTAACGCAGCGATTTTTTGGCTCAAGAACCGCAAGCCGAAGGAGTGGCGCGACCGGCAGGAAGTCGATGCCAGCATGACCATCAACATCGCTCGCGCCGATGCAGACCTATAGCCTGACGCCCAAGCAGGCTGATCTGCGCGCGCTGGCGTCATCGTCGGCGAGCAATATCCTATGCTACGGCGGTTCAAGGTCCGGCAAGACATTCGCGTTTTGTGACTTCGTGGCGACTCGGGCGATCAAGGCGCCTGGATCGCGCCACGCCATTTTCCGGCGCCATGGGGTCGCGGTCAAACAGTCGATTGGGAAGGATACGCTGCCCAAGGTTCTCGGGCTCAAATTCCCGGACCTGCCGACAAAATGGCATGAGCAGGACGGCTATTTCCGGCTCGGGAATGGGTCCGAAATCTGGCTCGCGGGCCTCGACGACAAGGAGCGGGTCGACAAGGTTCTTGGCCGGGAGTTTGTGACCCTCTATTTCAACGAGGCCAGCGAAATCCCGCTCTCGTCCTATCTCGTCGCCCAGACGCGCTTGGCCCAGAGCGTCAAGCAGGTCGATGGCCGCCCTCTCCCCCTGAAAACCTATGTCGACCTCAACCCCACGACCAATGCTCACTGGACATATAGGATGTGGACCGACGGCGTGAACCCTGACGGCGAAACCCCGCTCGACCGGTCAAAATACGCGCACATGGTCATCAACCCGCTCGACAACGCCGACAACTTGCCGGCCGACTATCTGGACAATCTCCGCTCTCTGCCGGAGCGCCAGCGCCGCCGGTTTTTCGAGGGCTCTTATCTTGCCGACGTAGACGAGGCTCTGTGGCGCCGCAGCTATATCAAGCGCAGCCAGAACCTGCCGCAGCTCGCCCGGATCGTCGTCGCCATTGACCCCGCCGTGACCAGTGAGGTCGGGTCCGACGAGACTGGGATCATTGTGGCCGCGCTCGGGGAGGATGGCCGCGGCTATGTGCTGGCCGACGAGAGCGGAAAATACAGGCCCGAGGAATGGGCGCAGCGCGCCGTCTCGCTCTACCGGACCTATTCGGCGGATCGGATCGTGGCCGAGGTCAACCAGGGCGGCGAGATGGTCGAGGCAACCATCCGGGCGCAGGGCGCCAATGTCTCGTACCGGTCAGTCACGGCAACACGGGGCAAGGTCACGCGGGCAGAGCCGATCGCGGCCCTATACGAGCGCGGACTGGTGCTGCATGTCGCCGAGTTTCCGGACCTCGAAGACCAGATGTGCGTCTTTACCACGGGCTTTGATCGCAAGGCCCAAGGATGGTCGCCCGACAGGGTTGACGCCCTCGTCTGGGCGCTGACTGACCTCTTCCCGGAGATGGTCGTGCGCAAGCCTGACGCCCCCATTTACATCGCCCCGCGCGCCGCGCTCGGCGCTACCCGGAGTTTTTGACCATGCCGCGCAAAAGCAAAGCCGAGCGCCTGTCCGAGGTCCACGCCCTGGCGCTGCAGCAATTCGACGACAGCTACAACACCACGCGAGAGGACCGCGAGCGCGCCCTCAAAGCCCGCCGGTTTGTCAACGTGCGGGGCGCCCAATGGGACTGGGACGAGGCCGACGACTTCCGCAACAAGCTCAGGCTCGAAATCGACCAGGTTTCCGGCGCCATCCTGCGGATCAAGAACGAGTATCGCAAAAACCGCATCTCCGCGCGGTTCCTACCCGCCGATGGTTCAGACTCCGATGATCTGGCCGAGGCCTGCGCGTCGCGCTTCCGGGCCGACACGATGGATGCGCCCGGTCGAGAGGCCCGCGACATGGCGTTTGACAGCGCCGTGGAGGGCGGGTTTGGCGGGCTGCGGCTCAGGACCGAGGTTGAATGTGGGGATGAGCAGCGCATCTGCCTCGAGGCCATCAACGACGCAGAAAGCCGCTTGTTTTTTGACGTCGATGCGCAGCGTAAGGACAAGTCGGACGCCGAGCATGCATTCTTGATCACGCCTTGGTCGCGTCGCGCGTTTGTCGCCAAGTATGGAGACGAGTGTGCCTCATGGCCTGCGGGCATGGCGGCACAGTTCAAGTTCGAATGGTTCAACGCCGATCTGGTCTATGTGGCCGAGTACTTCATCAAGGAAAAGCGGACCGACACCTACCGGGTGTTCACCGGCTTCAACGACGAGAAACGGGAGTTCCTGGCCGACGAAATCACAGACGACGATCTGGAAGAGCTCGCGGCCACCGGCTTCATCGAGGGCGAGCCGCGCAAGGAGAAGGTCGACCAGGTCCACAAATACGTCCTGAACGGGGCCAAGGTGCTCGATGACAGCATCATCGCGGGCCGGGAAATCCCGCTGGTCCCGCAATACGGGCAGCGCACGGTGATCAATCATGTCGAGCGCTTCCGTGGGCACGTCCAGAAGGCCATGGATGCCCAGATCGTCTATAACCTGCAGGTTTCCAAGGTCGCGGAGACGGCAGCATCGTCAGGGGTCGAGAAGCCAGTTTTCACCCCGGAACAGATCGGCCCCTACGGCGAGCTGTGGCAGAACGACCACCGCGACAACAACGCCTACATGCTGATCAACTCTGTTCGGGACGTAAACGGCAACCCGATGCCGTCCGGCCCTGTGGCATTCACGAAATCCCCAGAGGTGGCGCCGGCTGTCGCGGCCCTGATCCAGCTGACAAAGCAGGACATCGCCGACCAACTCGGCAATCCCGAGAACGCAGAGCAGATCGACCCCGGCGCCTCGGGCATTGCCTTGGACCTCATCCAGGGCCGGATCGACATGATGGCCTACGGCTACATGGACAACGCCGCGGATGCGGAGCGGCGCGTCGCCGAGGTCTGGCAGTCCATGGCGGCCGATGTCTACGTCGAGAAGGGCCGGAAGCTCAAAACCCTGAGCGAAGACATGAAGCGCGGCACGGTCGAGATCGGCCGCGACGTCATGGATGAAAATGGCGCGATCAAACAGGAGATGGATTTCAGCCGGGCAGCCTTTGACATCGAGACCGAGGTTGGCCCGACCAGCGCGAGCCGCCGGGCAGCCATCGTCCGCACGATCACCGACATGATGGGCTATTCAACGGACCCGGCGCAGACCGCGAAGCTGATGAATTTCGCGATGATGAACATGGAGGGCGAGGGCATCCAGCCGCTCCGGGATGATGCGCGCAAGCAGCTGATCGCGATGGGCGTGGTCAAGCCCACGAAAGAGGAAGAGGCGGAAATGGAGGCGGCTGCCAAGCCACAGGCCCCGGACCCGCAGGCAATGCTAGCCGGCGCCATGTCCAAGGAAGCCGAGGCAAAGGCGGCAAAGGCGCTGGCCGATACGTCCCTGGCCGAGGCCCGCACCAAGGAAAGCGAGGCCAAGGCGGCGCAAACGCTCGCCTCGATCCCGATCCAGCAACAGGAAAGCGCGTTGAAAACGGCACAGGCAATCGCAGGAGCAGTAAATGGCGGACAGTGACGTGATGGACGAGGTCGACCAGGACCATATCGAAGAGGATCAGGACGAGGTCGACCAGGAGGCGGTCGAGACGCAGGAAGAGCCTGAGGCCGAACTGCAGATCACGATCGCCGGCGACGAACCGGATGACGATGAAGACACCGCCGAGCTTGGCGAGAAGGGCCGCCATGCCCTGCAAGCCGCCCGGAAGGCGCAGCGCGAAGCCGCGTCCGAGGCCAGAAAGCTGAAGGCTCGCATCACAGAAATGGAGGCGGAGCGCGCCCCGAAGGTCGAAGAAATCAAGCGGCCGACGCTCGAAGAATGCGGGTTTGACGATGAAGCCTATGCGCGGCGGATGGAGGATTATGTTGTCGCTCAGGCCGAGGTCAGGGCGCGCGCCGCGGCACAGGAGGCGGCGCGCAAGGCCGAAGAGGACGACTATTCCGAGCGCCACGGGCGATATACGGCCGCGAAGTCAGCGCTCAAGGTTGACGGGTTCGGCGAGGCAGAAGAGGCGGTCCGCGAGGCACTGTCCCGCGAACAGCAATCCATCCTGATCCGCAATCTCGATGAACCCGCAAAAATGGTCTACGCCCTCGGCCGGTCGCCGAAGGCGCTCGCCGAACTGGCCAAGGTCAGGGATCTGGACCGGTTTGCCTACCGCCTCGCGAAGATCGAAGGAGAAATCAAAGTGACCCAGAAAGCGCCGCCGCCGGTGGAGTCGAAGCTGAAGGGCGGGGCGGGCGCCACGGTCGCGACCGGAACGCTATCCGCGCAACTCGCGGCCGCGGAAAAAGAAGCGGAACGGACCGGTGATCGGACGAAGGTTCTCAACCTCCGCCGCCAGATTCAGGCCGCCAAATAGGCTGGCTTGACGCGGGACCGCTATAGGTAGTATTTTACCCCACAGGTCCCGCTGCCTTCAAGAGCGCGAATTGTCCGGCCCCAAGCCCCGTCTGGCTTGCGAACCCCCGATCAACTCGCAATCCAGGAGGCTCTTGTGGCCAACGCTTTCTCAAAGCAGGAAACTGCTCTGTTCGACCGAGTCCTTGAGGGCTTCGCCGACGCGATGGTGATGTCGCACAACGTCACGATCAACAACAGCAAGGACGTCGACGGCCAGATTGTCGAACGCTCTCAGGGCGGCGCCGTCTGGCGGCCTATGCCCTACATCGCCACCGTCTACAACGGTGTGGACCAGACCGCGAACTTCAAGGACTACACCCAGCTCATGGTTCCGACGACCATCGGCTATCAGAAGTCTGTCCCGATCCAGTTCACGGCGACGGATGCCCGCGACCGCGACTATCAGTTCAACAACATCAGCAAGGCCGCCGTCCAGGGCCTCGGCTCTTCGGTCAACCAGGCTGTGCTGAGCGTTGCCGCGACGGAGGGCTCGCTGTTTGTCAAGCGCACCGCTGGCGCCACCGGCTATGACGACGTGGCGCAGGCCGATGCCGTCATGAACGAGATCGGCGTCCCCATGTCCGAGCGGGTGCTGGCGCTGAACACCCGAGACTACAATGCCATGGCGGGGAACCTTGCGGCGCGCCAGACGTTCGATGGCGAGGCATCGAAAGCCTACCACGACGCCTATATCGGCCGCGGCATCGCCGGTTTCGACGTATTCAAGATGGACAATGGTCTGCGGCTCGCAGCCGCGGTCCCCGGTGCGGGCGTCACGGTCAACGGCGCCAACCAGCGCTATGTCCCCAAGGCCACCTCGACGGCCGCCTCGGGGGAAATCTCGCTTGTCGACAACCGCACTCAGGTCTTGACCATTACGGTCGGCGCCGGTGGCGCGCTGAAGGCTGGCGACAAGTTCACGATCGCCAACGTCAACTCGGTGCACATCATCACCAAGGCCGACACGGGCCAGCTCAAGACGTTCACGATCAAGGCGATCCTGACCGGTAACGGAACGGCGGGCACGAACACCGTGCAGATCAGCCCGCCCATTATTGCGGCTGACAGTTCGCCGACCCCGGCGGAAAGCCAGTATAAGAACGTCACGGCGACCCCGGCGGCGGGCGCGGCGCTGACCTTCCTGAACACGGCGACGGCGGGCGTGAACCCCTTCTGGCGCAAGGACTCGATCGAGTTGATCCCGTCCACGCCCGGCCAGAACCCCGGCGGGATCGATTTCCTGCGCGCGACGACGGATCAGGGCCTGACGATCCAGATGACACGGCAGGCGGCCATCAACGACCTGACCGGCAAATATCGCTGGGACTGCTGGTTCGGCGTCGCGAACCTGAACCCGGAAATGAACGGCATCGCGATGTTCGGTCAGCCCTAATCGGCGGGGCGGCTTCGGCCGCCCTTCCCATCTTTACGGGGCATGGACATGTGGACGAAGCGCGACATCATCACCCAAGCCTATTCCGAGATTGGCAAGGCCGATTACGAGTTCGACCTGCTGCCTGAGGTCTTGCAATCCGCGCTCCGGCAGCTGGACGCCATGCTTGCGACTTGGGCCACGCAGGGAATCCGCCTCGGGTATGCGGGCGGCGACGGCAAGGGCGACATCGATGCGGAATCAGAGGTGCCCGGCTGGGCGGTCGAAGCGCTTTACCTGAACCTCGCCATTCGCCTCGCCCCGTCCTTCGGAAAGACGCCTTCCCCGAACACCCAGGCGGGTGCCAAGGCGACCTATGACGCCATCATGGCCCGGCTCGCGGCCCCCAGGGCGCGCGCGATCAGCGGCTACGCGGGCTCTGGCCGGGGCAATCTGCCTGTGAGGCCCGATGGCATGACGACAGGCAACGACGGCACCCTCGATTTTGGAGCGACCGGATGACCACGATCAACGAATTGACGGCCGCGACCTCATTTTCCGCCGCCGATCAGATTCCCCTCTGGTCGAAAGACGCGCAGGACACGCAGAGGGGGACATTGGCCCAGCTTGTGGCCTTTCTGCAGGGCGCGCTGACCTTCACCGGCCAGAACATGGCGCAGCAGTTCGCAGCCCCGAGCGCCACTGGCTTCACGGTTACGGTTTCTGCCGCCGATAGCTGGCTTGTCCTGACCCCCACAGCCGGCTTTGCCGCCGGGACCATCGTTTTGCCCGCTGTCCGTTCCAGCCAGCAGCGCGTCATGGTCAATTGCACGCAATCTGTCACCGCCCTGACGGTCAGCGGGGCGGGAACCACGGTCACTGGCGCCCCGACGACGCTCGCCGCGAACGCATTTTTCACGATGGCCTATGATGGCGTGACGAACGCCTGGTATCGCGTGGGCTGAATGGTCGCGCTGCCGATCATCAGCGGGATCGCGACGGTAGGAGCCGATTTTCGCAGCGCCTACCCAGTCAACCTGGTCCCGGTTCCCAAGATTCAGGGGATCAGCAAGGGCTATTTGAGGCCTGCAGAAGGGATCGTGACCGTCTGCGATGGCGGCGGGGCCAATCGGGGCGGAACGCGCTGGAATGACGAGCATTATCGCGTCATGGGCGGCAATTTCATCCGCGTTGGAGCCGACAATACGGTGACCGTGATTGGTGCGGTAGCCGGAAAGGACTTCGTGACCTTCGCGGAAAGTTTCAACCATTTGGCCATCAACGGCGGGGGCAAGGTCTACCTCTACGATGGGACCACCTTCGCCCAGATCACCGACCCAGACCTGGGCACGTCGCTCGATATCGAGTGGATCAACGGCTATTTCATGTCGACAGACGGGGCAAACCTTGTCGTCACGGACCTGACTGATCCGTTTTCGGTCAACCCCCTGAAATACGGGTCGTCGGAGATCAACCCGGACCCGGTTGTGTCGCTTCAGAAGCTCCGCAACGAGATTTACGCGGTCAACCGCTTCACCATCGAGGTTTTCGCGGCGGTGGCGAACCCCGGCGCGGGATTCCCGTTCGCGCGTGTCGAGGGCGCCCAGATCATGAAGGGTGCCGTAGGCTCGCGGGCGTCTTGCGAGTTCAAGCAGGCCCTTGCCTTTCTCGGGTCCGGAGACAACCAGCCGCCTTCGGTCTGGCTGGGGTCGGGCGGACAAGCGGTTCGGCTGTCCACCCGCGAGATAGACGACACGCTGCGCGGCTATAGCGATGCGGACCTGTCGGCGGCGGTTTTGGAAAGCCGGATGGATCGGGGCCACGAGTTTCTTTACATCCACCTTCCCGATCAGACGCTTGTTTTCGACGGGAACAGTTCAGAGGCCGTGGGCCAGCCGGTCTGGTTCGTGCTGCAATCCGGGGCCATACCGGGCGGCTACCGCGCGCGCGGCATGGTCTGGTGCTATGGGAAATGGAACGTCGGCGACCCGTTCGGAACATTGATCGGGCAGTTGAGCGAGGATGTCGGATCGCATTACGGCAACGTGACGCGGTGGGAGTTTTCGACCCCGATCATCTATAACGAGGGACAGGGGGCGCAAATCCATGATCTGGAGCTTGTTGCCCTGACGGGGGACGTGGCGCTTGGGGATGACCCCCTGATCGCCACCGAATATTCGCTGGACGGCAAAACGTGGTCCCAACCGCGCTATATCCGGGCCGGGCGGCGAGGTGAGCGGTCAAAGCGGCTGGTCTGGGACCGGCAGGGCAGTTTCAAGAACTGGCGGGTGCAGAGGTTCACAGGTGATAGTCGCGCGCACCTGTCGTTTGCGGCCCTGCAGGCCCGCATGGAGCCTCTGGCATGGTAGAGCCGCTGAACCGGGACACACTGTCGCGCATTTGCGATGGCGACCACCGCGCAATCCGGTTTTTCGAAACCCTGACCGATGCCGTGAATGGGTTGTCGGGCGTCAGTCAGTCGGCCCCTGCATCTGGCGCGGCTGCGACCTTCACAAACCTGCCGCCTGGGTTGTCCGAAATTCGCGTGATGTTCGATGGGCTGGCCATTTCGGGGGCGGGGAACATTCTGATCCAGCTTGGCACCGCGGCGGGGTTCGAGGCCGCGGGATATGCCTCCACCTCGGCTTTTTCCAATGGGGCCAGTGTTGGACAGGTCGCTGATGACACGGGTTTTGTCGTGTGGCTCGGCGGAGGGTCTCTGCAGGGGGAAATGACCTTGTCGCGGTTTCGGCCCGGAGAGGAATCCTGGGTTGCCTCGCACGTGGTGAGGCGCAGCGCGACGCAGGCCGCCTTCGGGGCAGGGGGCGCAAAGACCCTTGCGGCACCGGCTACGCAGCTTCGCGTCACCCCGACCGGCGGTCTTACCCTGACTGGCGGTCGCGTTTCACTGCTCTACCGGTAGCGTTAGCTCTTCCCAGCGGGCGCTTGTGGTAGTATTGTACCGATGCTGCGTATCGCTCCGCCAGCGGGCACTCCTAATCAGGATGGTCTGGC
>ERZ869921.1264-NODE-1264-length-11039-cov-4.777221_pt1 | contig 11039 bp, 11 predicted proteins | sample MGYA00579310_ERZ869921 | MGnify/ENA primary metagenome ERZ869921 (study PRJEB32216, sample SAMN09231816) | wastewater metagenome | place: USA: Maryland | collected 2016-06-21 | study: EMG produced TPA metagenomics assembly of the PRJNA472060 data set (Reclaimed...
GAGCTTCGTCTATCTTTTGAAACATATTTGGATGTTTGTCTGCGTAATAGCGATACTCAAATTTAAAATTAAGATCTAATCTATCAATGGAGTTCCAAAATATCTTAGCGTCTTTAGTAAAAGAAGCATATTTCGCAAACCAACTAGGCTTCTGAAAAGACTTGAAGTAATCAGAAATCATTGAAATTGAGGAAATTGTGCAACCCCAGTCTTTTATTAAGTATTTTGTATTTCCGATAGGTTTATTCCCCCATTCTAGATTTCTCTGAGAAAGTGTTATCATATTATTTTTTTAATTGTTCGAATCTTTGTTGTGTTGGTGTTTTTCTCGGTGTTAAGTCTATTGAGAATATCCCCTTAAAAAAGAAGAATATCGACAATACAATCGAAACTACCGAGAATATAAAATATAGTAAGGCACTAATATAGGTGTTTTAATAATTATTCACCCCACTAGGATTTCACAAACCAGTTGCGAATTATGAGGGGATTTTATATTAAACTTTTAATCACTAAAGCTACTAAAGCACTTCCGAAAGAAACCCACAATAAATCGCCCCATCCAAATGGAGTTTTAATGTGGTCGATAGCAATACCGACTTTAATCGCTTTCTTCTTTAGTTTTTTGAGATGATGTTTCATCTGATTTTACGGGACATCCGTCTGGAAATTCATATCCAGAACAGAGTCCACAAAATAAACACGACATAATTTTTGTATTAGGTGGGGGGGGAGCTAGGTTCAGCTCCCCTTTTGCAGATTTTAGATGGCTTTGGTGCAGTATGACCGATAGCAGGTTGAGCAAATTCCTCCAGTGATATTGTCCTTGGATCTGTCGAGAGCGTGGACACAATCAGTGAAGGTATTTCCGTCAAAATACCGATGTTGTTCCCAGTGGCAGGTTGCACAGTTTCTGACTTCTTTTCCAGAATCACTTTTGCAACCAAAAATTCCATTATGCACGACACATTTACGAAGCATATAAACTCCTTTCTACCATACAGATACAGCAAGGGCAGTATATGGCTTTAGGCGTTTCCAGTTTTTTGTCCGTGGAAACAAGCATTATAGATTTGCAGGTAGTGCATACTTCAATAAATTTATATTGTAAAGATTGAAAGCACTCCTGACAAAGTTCTATCACAATGCTATTGTCCACGCTTAACTGTCTTGTCAATTTTTCGCTTGGACAAAAGTCGCACATTACCTTCTCCTTTTCTTTAGATGTTTTTTAACACTTCTAGAAATAGGATTTTTCTTTGGTAGCGGGATTACTGGATAGGTTTTTCTTTTTTGGTGTTCTTTGAGTTTACAGTCTTTACATACCTGACCAACCTGCCGAGGAAATCCGCTAAGGCGGAACCCACAAGCAAGCATAGCCAAGCACCCAAAGCAATCCCCCCGATTGCAGCCAGAAACCAGCATACAGCGAGGGCAAGTAATAAGATAGGATACTTCATCAGTATATCTCTTATCGATTCCATCCATTACACTTCCTTTCTACGGGATTCTTTCCCGTGAATATAGCCGTGACATTTTCTACAAAGAACTATCAAATTATCTATATCGTTATTTGGTTTTAAACCTTTATTTGCGTAATTTCTTCCTTTATGGTCTAGATGGTGAATAGTTAAATCATTTTCTTCTCCACAATATTGGCATTTTCTTTTTGCTCTATCATAAACTTCTAATGACACTTTAAATCCATATCTTCCAATAGTTCCCGTTCCCAAACCATATTTTTCTTTTAACCTTTTTTTGAATAAAATTCTTGAAAGTTTTCCCTTATAAGAATTATTCCATTTTGAAATATACTCTTTTATTTTTTCTGGATTTCTATTATTCCAACTAATATTGTAATATTTTACATAACATTTCTTACATTGACCTCGTAGACCATCCTTATTCTTTTTATAGGAATAAAATTCTTTTTTATCTTTTTTTATTCCACACTTTGAACATTTTTTCATATTATAGAATTAGTTGATTACTACTCTATAATATCATCCACATTAAGGGGTGTCAATACCCCTTTTTTAAGTTAAAGAACTATTTTTTAACGTCTTTTGATTCAGCAGTTTCTTTTTTTCTTCTTTCTAACTCCTGATTGATAGCCATAATGTTTCCTTGAGCCATATTTAGTTGTTGGTAAGCTCCGCTTAAAATTTCAGCGAGTTGCTCACCAGTCATCTTTTTTGGGTCTGTTTCCATAGAGTTATTCTGTTAATAATTTATAAATATTACGAATTACTGATAATAATGAAGCCTTACTAGCAGAAATTAAAAAAGCGATAGAAAAAATATCTACGCCTTGTTGATCTGCGAATAAAGCTATACCTATAAACACTGTGATATAGGTTTTCAGAAACGAATACACTTGTGTTTTTATTTGTTCTTTACTCATTTGTTTGTCTTAATCTTAGCACCTTTTAGGCGATAAGTCAAGTTTATTTAATTAAAAAATCGTTAGTTTTAAAGTGGTAAATTTTAGTCTTAATAGGATTCAATTTATATTCAACTTTCATTTCAACGTGATACTTTCCATTAGGAATAGATTCTGGAACTTTAGCAATAACATCCATTTTGTCATAGCATCCTTTTTCTCTAACCCCATCAATTTCTGGGAGATACCATACTACTCCGTCGATAATATTAGAATTAATCTTAGAAACCATATTCACTCCTTTACAGAATTTCCAATTAGCAAAAATAGGTTCTCCTTGGTTATATTCAGGACTATCTACTGTTAAAGTATTAGAACCATAAGTCAAAGGGATATTTACATATTCTCCGTCTATAAATTTCCAATAACCCAAAACAATAAAGCATACTAAAATTGCAATTAGGTTAATAGATATCCAACATCTTTCTAAGTTTTTGAGTTTCATTTTAGTAGGCTTATTAAATAAGCAGTTATAAAAACACCGATCAAAGAAATTATCCACTTGGCAACTATCCAAGCATCATACGGAGCATAACGTTTATCGTTTTTCTCCTCACATCTTTCTTGATGTTCGTAAATTGATTCTTTAATACTAGGCATTGGTTTCTTCTAGTGGTTCAGCGACTGTTGACGCTTTTATAGAAGCTAATTCGACCTTTACATCTGCGATAGTTTTTTCTTCAGCGTTTTTGATTGCTAAAAGACTATCCAAATATTTTTGAGCAAACTCTAATTGTCTTTGCGCTCTTTCTAGTTGATTGTTTAAATCAATCTCTGTTTGGATGGGACACTTTTTGGAAACTGTGATTTCGTTTCCATCTATGTCTTTGATTGTTGAGGTTTCATAGATAACCCCGTTTTCTTTGTAAATCATAGTATTTAAATTATTTAGTTGATGATGCCCTGCTTCCGATGGTGTCTTTCTGATGGTGGATTCCTACTGATAAACAGTAAGGATTATTGGCTGGTGCGGTATTGGTAACGCTAGCAATTCGTTTCAATCTTAAAACTAATTGACCACCGATTTTTCCTCCACTCGGAGTAAAACTCAAAACACTGGTGTATTTGTGAGTATAGGCGGCTTCGTTAGCGGCAATCGAAGTTTCTGTGCTTCCACTTGAACCTGCGAAAACAATCTGACCTCCAGCGGCTTGCATATTTGCCCAAGCGTATTCAATTTCCCATTTAACTCCTCTAACAGTGGCGTCATTTAATCCACCAGTCGCCCAGTGAACGTGAAGTTCAAGTTCTGTTCCTTCTTTCCAGCCGTGTAAAAATTCAGTGGCTTCGAGGTAAATGTAATCATCAACAGCAAAAGTATATTGATAAAGATTTCCAACAAAAGCACTCCACGCGGGATAATTGGCAGCTGGGACTTTTCCTGTGGCCACTGCCGTATTAAAGTCGTCATAAACTGGTGTGTCTAAAACAACTGTCTTGGCTGTGCCAGTCGTAATATGTAAATCAGAAGCGGCAACTTCGGAAGTTTTAATGTATCCGTTAGTCCCGTCATAATAAACGGACATATCTTTACCAGCACCGAGAATTAGTTTATTTGAATCGGTATCAATAAATAAGTTTCCAGTGATGTGCATTCTTTCTGTTGGAGTGTTGGTATAAACTCCGACATTTCCAGAAGTAGAGGCAAAAGACATCATTGAAGTTGCACCAGTTCCGCAACCAATTCTAAAGTAAGCTCCAGAAGGATAATATAAGAAGGCTTCGGAATTTCCAATCCAACCAACTGTTCCTCCAGTGGTATAAGTTGTTGAAGATTGTCCGAATAATAATGTATCTGTATTTCCAGAGTTTTTAATTCCGAATCTCCAAAAAGCACCATTGGCTGTTCCGTCTCCATAACGAGCAATTTGCACTCCGTCATAACCAGTAGCAGGAGTTACTTCTAATTTAAAAGCAGGTGCTGTTCCTCCAACTCCAACATTTCCTCTTAAAAGAGTTTCCACGACATTACTGTTTCCTAAAACAACTTGGTTATCTTTAGTAGTATAGGCCTGAAGTCCAATAGCAGTTGAATTGGTAACTGAATTTACCTGACTGGCGTTATATCCAGCTCCCCAACCAATAAAAGTATTATAAGTCCCTGTGGTGATTGTTCTTCCGCATTGGTCTCCAATAGCGGTGTTTCCAACTCCAGTAGCGTTTAATAAAGCCTTAGTTCCAATAGCAATCGTTTCACCAGTTGTTGTCATTGCATATCCTGCTTGATAACCAATCGCAATCGTCGCTAATCCAGAAGTTAAACTATATCCAGCTTGATAACCAAAAAGATTATTCTGATACCCTGAAGTCAAAGCCTGTCCTGCTCCTGTTCCAAAAAAAGTATTACTTACTCCTGAAAAAGCAAACTTGCTTGTTCCATTGTAAAGAATTCCAGAGGTTGTGTTTTCAGAGTAGAAATAATTTATTACATCTGTTGCCGACAAAGAACCATCAGCGATATTATCCGTATAAGTCGTAGTGGTGTTGTCGTTGATTGTTGTTAGTAAATAGAAAAGTGGAACACCTGCAATTTTAGTTCGATAAATCTTTCGAGCAGTTACATTACTATTCGTAGAAACTGGAATATCCGTTAAGTTTACTTGTTGGTTTCCTGCTACTGTTGTTACTGCATTTGGACTTGTCCCCGTGAAAGATGTTTGTCCTAGAGCGGTTACAAAAACAACTAAGTATTTATGCTCACCAACAGTTACATTTCCTGCTACTCCTGCTAAAGCACACGCTGGATAAGTAGTTGGATTAGGAACTTGATTAAAATATAAATGACCATAATAAGAACGGAAATTTGTAGCATAATAGTTAGAAAAAACTTTAGTCGCAGAACCTAAATCGTTAGTGCTATCTACGGCAGGAATAATATTTCCAGTAGATGTTATTTGTCCAGCTGTTGTTCCATCTAAATTAGCTGCTGAATTTAAATAAATCTTAGGAATATACAAATCACCATTTACATTAGCATAAATAAGTGCCGAAGTGTCCCCAGCGTTAGCATAAAAAGCAAAAGGTTGATTAGTATTAGGGACTATTAAATTAAAAGTTGGAGTTGAGGCTGTGCCTGAAGAACGCCTGACACGAATCCAGTATCGTGAAGTTTGGTCAGGAGCAGTAGCATAACCTGATGCTAAAGTTTGGGTGATTGTAGCTTTAACTTGACTAGCAGAAATTGAATTAGTAACCGAACCACTGGTAGTAAAAGCGGAAGTTCCATCAACAGTTGGAGTAAAGGCTAACCAAACAGACCCATTCCAGTAAGTCCAAGCTAAAGTCATTGAGGTTGTAGCGGCAATTGCAATGTGAAAATAAATCTCACTAATTGGAGTATCAGAACCAATATAATGATAACTTCCAGTTGAAGCAAAAGAATACGAAAAGGCTGTCCCATAACTTATTTTTGCTTCAGTAGTATCATTAGTCCAGTTTGTTGGAACATATTGCCAAACAGCACTAAATGAATCACTTTTTCTAATCTCGGTATTATTGGTAGCAGTATAGCCTCCGATGTATAACTTATTAGAAAACAACGAAGCTAAATAATTGCTTATTCCTCCGATATTAAACAAATTAGTTGTTCCTGGAATGATATTGTCATTTACACCTATTCCAGCTGAAGAAAGTTTTATTTGAGAACCTGCTGTTCTTTCAATTCCCAACAATAAATTATGTCCTGAATTACGATAACAAATATCTCCTGTTAAAGCGTCTGCGAACCAAGCCGTATCTCCTCCTGCGTAAGCAATCCAAGCATTGTTTCCATATCCACCACTTCCAATTCCGCTAGAACCTAAAGTCGGCATATCAATCCAAGTCGCACCACCACTTCCATCCCAATCTAAGTAAAACTTAACTTCTTCTGTGCCACTAAAATTCTTTAAATAAATTCTAGCATCACCCTCACCAACAACAGAACCAATAGTTAAAGGATATAAAGTTCCTTCGTATAAATAATTAAATTTTATAACTCCAGGAGCAGCTAAATCTGGAGAGGCTGGAGGATTAAAGATTAAATTTCCTCTAAGATATCCGTCTTTAAATCCTTTAGTTGAAGAACCTAAATCAGGCACATTGTCTGTGAGCGGTATAATCGAACGAACTGGAGTATAAATGTTTTGGTTAATTTGCATTATGCTAGAGTAATGTAGTTAATATTTTGAGTTCCTGCGACAGATTTGGCGTAAACCTTGGCGATGTCATCTATTTCGATTGTAATGTTATCGCCAGCGTAAAGTTTAATGTATTGGTTGGTCGCAGAACCGATTAAAACCCCGTCTGTGTTGGCGTGGTCTGCTTGGATTAGGATTTGTTTGATAGCCGAAGTGGTAGCAATAGCCGCCGCAGTTGAAACTGCTTTAGTGGAACAGATTTGGGTGGTTGCGAGTGGGTCAATATTAACCACTAATTCTCCGCTAGAATTTACTTTTAATCGTTGAAGTGCTGATCCGTCATAACCCATAACCTCTACGGCATTTATATCCATAGCCTTATCAAAAGACCTATTGTTCATCTCTTGGACTGTTTTTTCTACGTCATTATTTCCTGACATAATCGTTTATATTATCTGGGTTTATTATTGCAGAACTTGGACACTTTGTGCATCTTAATTCGTGTTCTCCTACTTTAATCCAATCGTGGTTAAGACACTGCGTTATACCTTTGGGTATTTCAGAGTGCTTAATCGTGAATACTGTTTGTGGATCTAGTGGGTCTTTTTCTTTAGTTTCCATAAAATGGTTGTAAATTTCTTAATTCCATCTGCTTTTTTAATTGTTCTTGGACTTGACTTCTAGTATTTTTTAAATAAGGAATACTATTGACATTCCACACTTGTCTTAATTTACTGATAGTGTCATTTAAAATTTTAGCTCTATCATAATCGCTTAATTTTTGATAACCAGGAGCAGAGACAACTTTATTTAAAACATTCCCTATCATTCCTCCAGTTTGCTTTTGCATCATAGTATATTCTTCTGGTGTCATTTCTACCTTAATTCCTGTTCCTTGAATACTAACTGATTTTGATGGGTCTCCTAACGAGAACCCAGAATAATTTGCATATAATCTATCTAGTTCGTTAGTTAATGGAGTATCTTTTGCCTGACTTGGATTAAAAGGATTTATAAATCTTCCTAGACCAGTATTCCCTTGCTGTCTTTCTTGTCCAAAAACATCTACCTTTGGAAGTAAATTTTGCGACATTCCAGGTATTTTAGCCTGTATAGCGTCTTGGATAGAATTTGTTTGCCTCATTGTTGGGTCGATAGCTTTGGCGGTAGTTCCCACAATCGATGGGATAACAGAAGAAGCTAAACTATTTGTCCAGTTTTCTCCATATCTCTTTGGGTCTTGAAGTGCATTTAACATTCCTGAAACTCCTTGAAGGTAAGTTTGTCCTAAAAGGTTTTTTCCTGCCACTCCAGCCATTGCTAACGGAACATCTTGTGGTTTCATTCTTCCTAAATCAGCCATTCCTGAACCAGTTGAGAGTAAATTTCCAGCTGGAGAAATACGATTCATTGAATACCACTTATCCCCAATTTTAATTGAGCCTGGTTGTTTTCCTGTTAGTTCCCATAGATTTTGTTCAGTTGGATTTGTTGGATAGTTTCCAGTCATTAAACCTGCTTTTCCTAATCCATATCCAGCTCCCATAATTCCAGTTCCTATGGTTGCCCTACCTAAACTTTCCACTACATTCCTCTGCCCTCCACCACTTACGCCTTGTCCTATTGCCTTTAAAAAACCCGCTGGTGAATAATCAATAATCCTTCCAGCTACATTGGTTGGAGTTCTACTGAAAGGAGCCACTAACTCTAAAAATCCTCTAACAACTTGGTTATCACTACTCTTACCTTTAGCAATCATCTCAGCAAATTTATTAGGATTGTTGAATGTTCCATACAAAGCATCTTCAGTAGCAATTTTCATCATTTCAACAGTTGGGTTTTGGTAAAGATTTTTTGAAAAATTAGCGAGTTCTTTTCCTTTTAATCCTTTGTTTAATCCTTCCACGATAGAAAGTTCTTTAAGTGATTTTTGGAGTAATCCTTCCTTAAAAACCTTATCCCCAGCTCCTAATGCCCTAAAAATAGTTTGAGCATATTGTTTTAAAACTGGTGGAAGATTAACTTGCTTAAAATCATATTTTCCCAAAGTCTGATCTACATCAACTCCAGTTTTCATAAAAACCCACGCTTTCCTAGCACCAGTTCCAGCTCCTCTTAAAAAAGAAAGTAAATTGGGAGTTGTTTTTGTTCTTTGACCTGTAAATAAAGACGCTACTTTATCGAATACTGTGGCGGGAATATCTTTAGCCATTTCCATTCCTGACATTGCTGTGTTTCCTGTTAAGTTAGCAATATGAGTAGTCGGATTTGTTAAAAGACCAGCTTTCCAAACAGTAGTTAATTGATCAATAAATTTTGAAGGAACCATCTCCTGAAGTCTGTTGAGCATTTGACCTGTTTTAATAGCCTTATCTTCTCCAGCAGCCTTTTGAGCCATTTCTGCCATTTTTTGCAATTCATCAGCCTGTTCTGGTTTCAAAGTTAATCCTTCTTTAGAAAGTTCTTTTTGAGCAAAAATTTTAATTCCTTCTGGGGTAAGTTTATTGTAAAGAGAAGCAGCTTGAATTGCCCTTCCGTGTTCGGTAAGTTTTTCAGCCACAGTTTTAGTAATTTCTGCTGCGGCATCAAAATCTCCTTTATTCTGATAATGCTTAATAAGTTCTGTTGCAGTCGCCACAGCTAAATTATCATCTCCTTTAAGAGCTTTTACTTTTGCTTGGTTGATGTCTCTTTTTATAAGGTCAGTAGCGTGAACCATCAGTTCGTCATTTGGTTGAGGAACATAATTACTATCTACTAACATTTTAAGTCTAGCATCTGTATTTTTAGAACCTTTCACAGTTCCTGCGAATCCTCTTTGCTTCCCTCCTTCTTGTAGAGGAGTTATTACTTGGGGTTTAGTAGATTCTCCTTTCACAAATGATTCCGCTTCAACATCGATAATAGGTTCTTTAACTTTACCTTTAAAAGCTTTTCCTAATAAACCAGCACCACCACCTAAAATACCACCACCAACAGCCCCTGTTCCAGCACCTAATAAAGTAGAACTAGCTATTTCTCTAGCACCTTTTCCTTCTCTTGCTGAACCTGCTAAACCATACCCAGCACCAATTTGAGAACCAATTAAAGCTCCTTGTGCAGCACCTTTTAAAGCACCAGCTCCTTTTAGAATTTTTAATCCTTTAGCTGGAGTAGCAAAAGTAGAAACAATATCTAAACCAGCTGTTCCTAATTCTCCAGCCGCTTTTTTGTATTGTCCTTGTCTAATAAGTTCTCCAGCTTTTGCTCCTCTAGCACTCGGAGTTATAAAGTCTTTTCCAAATAGATTTACATTTTCTATTTTTTCATTTTTCCAAGGTTGCAAAACATTTAATAAATCAGCACCCACAGCGGCAGTTGTTCCTACCATTTCTTTTCCAGCTCCTTTGACAGCGTTCCATACTGGATTTCCTTTTACTGCGTTAAATTCTGATCGTGTCATTGTCTTAACTGGTTGTCCTCCCATAGCAGTAAATTGAGAACGAGTCATTTTTGGAGAAGATTGAACTGGAGCAGTTTTTTGTGCTTTAAGAGCGTTAAACTGGCTTCGTGTCATTGTTTGAACCATTTTTTTAATCTACGATATTAACCCAAGTTCCGTCTGGTAATTGTTCCATATTTCCTCCCTGTGATTGAATTCCTATTCCTAAACTAGCGAATGGATTGTTATTTGGTTTTTTAACTCCTGGTATTGTTCCTCTCCATCCAGTTTTTGAATTATAATATACGGCTTGACCACTTGGATCATCTCCTAAATATGTTAATGCTCCAGCAGAACCAGAACCTCCGCTACTTTTTCTAAGCATTGCCATCTTATATTGCTGATCTTGAGCATCTTTTTGCGCCGCCGAAATCATACTTGCGAATTTTTCAGCTAAAGTAGCTTTGTTTTGTTGATAGTTTTGTCTAGCGCTTGAAATTTCTCCTGCTTTAGCCGCCGCTAGTTTGTTCAAAAGACTAGTCAGCTGACCAGCGTAATCTTGTTGAGTCCTTTGGTTATATTGGATTCGTTGTTCTGAGTTTGGATCTTGATTAAGCCCAAAAGAGAATTGAGAATTAAGTGCGTCTAACGCTTGGCGTTTTTGTCCTTCTAAAGCTCCTGTGCCTTCAGCTGTTGATTGAGCGTAAGTCGCCTCAATACTTTTAAGCATTTCTTTGAGTTGTTTCTCTAACGCTTTTTCAGCCGCCTTTTGTTGTTTAGCGTATTGCTTAGCATAAGAATTAGTATCTCCAGTAAGTTGTTGAGAATAATTTTGTGCCACTCCACCACCAGAATAACTTGGCATTGGATTTACATTAGGTTGATTGACTTGAGCGTTATTTTGTTCAGTGTTTTGGTCAAATCTGTTCCATTCTGGATTTCCGTTTTGCATTGTCCATTCACTTTGTGGAGTTACTCCTTGAACTGGGTTTGTTGTTTCCCTATAACTTTCTTGACCAATGTTCATTGGATTTACCTCTTGAGTTTGGGCTGTTTC
>ERZ869921.1265-NODE-1265-length-11031-cov-5.583819_pt1 | contig 11031 bp, 21 predicted proteins | sample MGYA00579310_ERZ869921 | MGnify/ENA primary metagenome ERZ869921 (study PRJEB32216, sample SAMN09231816) | wastewater metagenome | place: USA: Maryland | collected 2016-06-21 | study: EMG produced TPA metagenomics assembly of the PRJNA472060 data set (Reclaimed...
AACCAGAACAACAACAACAAGAGCTTTGAGGGCCGCGCCCGAGCCGTCCGCAGATTCACCGCTTGATCCTTTGATCCTTCACTGAGCCATGTCTATCCACACCGAGCTCCCCATCTACCGCACCGGCGTGCAGCTGCTCGCCCTCGCGGTGAAGGCGCAGCAGCAGATGCCGCGCGGAGTGAAGCGTTCGCTCGGCGATCGCATCAGCCAGCACTGCGTCGACATGCTCGACCTGATGGCGCTCGCCAATGCCACCAAGCACGCCGAGCGTGCCGGGCACATCCGCGACCTGATGAAGTGCCTGCGCGCGGCCACCGTTCTGCTGCGCGTCAGCCACGATGCCCGATATGTGTCGCACGGCCTGTGGGCCGAGTCGGTCAAGCTGCTCGACAGCATCGGCAAGCAGGGTGGTGGGTGGCTCAAGTCCGCAGCACTGAATAGGGCGCCTGCAGCATGACGGTCACGACCCTCATGCCCGTGCGCAATCTGAATCTGGTCGCGCCGCTGGCCCACGAAGCCACCGCCATGCGCACAACGGAGACCGCTGCCGACGCGCAGGCCAGGTCCGGCGCAGTTACCCCGCTGATCGGCGCAAGCCTTCGGCCGGGCGACGTAGATAGCGCGTCCACAGCTCGTACGCCTGGAATCAGAACTTCAACAACGGCAACCAGAACAACAACAACAAGAGCTTTGAGGGCCGCGCCCGAGCCGTCCGCAGATCCAGACTTGTTCGAGCAACTGGTGGTCGCCTACCTCGACTGCCGCCGCAACAAGCGCACGAGCGCCAGCGCACTCGCGTTCGAGGCCCATCTCGAGCGCAACTTGTGCGACCTCCACGACGAGCTGATCGCCGGCACTTACCAGCCGGGCCGGTCGATCTGCTTTGTCATCACCCAGCCAAAGCCGCGCGAGGTGTGGGCCGCCGAGTTCCGCGACCGCGTGGTGCACCACCTGCTGTACAACCGCGTCTCGCCCAGGTTCTACGCCCGCTTCACGGCCGACAGCTGCGCCTGCATCCCGGGCCGCGGCACGCTGTACGCAGCCCGCCGACTTGAGCACCAGATCCGCAGCATCACGCAGAACTGGTCGCGCCCGGCGCACCACCTCAAGTGCGACCTGGCCAACTTCTTTGTCTCGATCGACAAGCATGTCATCCGCACCCAGCTCGCCGCACAGGTGACCGAGCCGTGGTGGATGCGCCTGGCCGAGACCATCCTGATGCACGACCCGCGCGCCGACTTTGAGTTGCGCGGCCGGCCCGAGCTGCTGGCCCGAGTGCCGCCGCACAAGCGGCTGATCAACGCGCCGGCTGATCACGGGCTCCCGATTGGCAACCTGTCGTCGCAGTTCTTCGCCAACGTTCTCCTGGATGCGCTCGACCAGCGCGTCAAGCATCGCCTGCGCGCGCCGCACTACGTGCGCTACGTCGATGACTTCATCCTGCTGAGCGACAGCACCGCCTGGCTGAACGCCGCGCTGGCCGACATCACGACCTGGCTGCCGCGGCGCCTGCATGTGGCGCTGAACCCCTCAAAAACCATCCTGCAGCCGGTCGATCGCGGTGTCGACTTCGTTGGGCACGTCATCAAGCCATGGCGACGGACGACCAGGCCGGGGACCGTTGAGCGATCGATCCAGCGCACGCTGCAGCAGCCCGAGGCAGACGTGTTCGCCTCGGTCAACTCCACCTTTGGCCTGTTCCGTCAGGCCAGCCATAGCCACGCCGATCGCGCCAGGCTCGCCAATGCGGTGAGACGGCGCGGCCACTGCGTGAACGGGCAACTCACCAAGGCCTTCGCATGAACGCACCAGAGCCCCGCATCATTTTGGCCGGACCCGAGCCGCTCATCGAGGCGCTCGAGTGGCTGCCCGCATCACCACCGCCCGACGCCGACACGACGCTGCTTCTGTGGATCGTCTACGAAGACGGAGACGCCGACTGGGCGGCGGGCTGGTGGGATGGCGAGGTGTGGCGCGATGCCAGCACCGGCGGCCCAGCAAGCGGCGAGGTGACGCACTACTCGTCTCCTATGGGGCCGGCGCTATGACCATGGACCGCAAAGAGCAAGAGGCCGCAGACGCGCTGGCGACGGCGCTGGCAGCACTGTCCACGGCCATCGTGAAGTGCGGCGACGCCAAGCTGAGCTTCATGAACGTGATCGAGCCGCTGATGGGCTCGCACGAGTGCATCGGCACCATCCGCAACATCGTGATGGGTGAATCATGAGCATCGACCGCTCCCGCGGCCACGAGGCCGAGGCCATCCGCAAGGCCCGCCAGGTCGCGCGACGCCGGCAGCCGGACGATCCGCTGGTCAAGCGCGCGAAGACGCTGGCCTTCTGGATTGCGCGAGACCCCGACCTGCACCCGTGCGCCCGCGTGACCCCGAGGTTCCCGCACATCGGAGCCTTCTATCGCCACCCGGGCTTTCGGCGCTACCTGATGCCCAAGCTGCAGCAGATGCTCAAAGAGCGCGAGCGTGCCAAGTATCGAGCATGGGTCGAAGAGATGCGCGCCACTTCGGAGCGTTTCCGCCAGGCCAAGGCCGAGAAGGCTGCAGCGAAGGAGCGCGAGAGCGCGCCACAGAAGGGACTGTTCGCATGAAGTTCACGATTCCCCAGCCAGCACCGCGGCCAACGATCGACACCACCGTCCGCATCGGCAACGTCTACCCATGCAAGGGCGGCGGCAAGACGCACTACTGGATCGTCGTCGGCCTCACTGACCGCACCGTGAATCTGCTGGGCATCAACAGCGATGGCGTGGTCACCAGCACCGCTAACTACGGCGTGCACGTCTTTGAGGGCTCGGTCGGGTTCAGCGGGCGCGAGCTGCTGGGCCACTGCGGCGGCCTGGATTCGATGGAGTTCGACATCACTTGGTTCACGGGAGAAAAGGCATGACATTCCACATCCCCAACCAGTTCCGCATCCGCAAGGGCTTCATGGCCAGCACCGAGGCCAACGGCAACAACGGCGCGTTCTTCATCCCCAGCTACCCTGGCAAGGCGCCGTTCAAGGTCGTCGCATCTGATGGCGGGCTCGAGGACGGCCAGATCGCCTGGGAGCACGTCAGCGTCAGTCTGCCCGACCGCACGCCGACCTGGGCCGAGATGTGCGGCCTGAAGTCGCTCTTCTGGGACGACGAGGACACGGTGGTGCAGTTCCACCCGCCGAAGTCGGAGTGGGTCAACAACCTCCAGCACTGCCTGCACATGTGGCGACCGGTCGGCTTGGTGGTCCCGCGTCCGCCGGCGCTGATGGTGGGCATCGCATCGCTGGGGACGCTGGCATGACACAGTGCATCGTGCTCAACGTGACCGATCGAGACGAGTGGATCGACCAGGCAGAACATCCGCAAAGGAAGCGCCCTGTCGGGCTGCATGTGCCGTCAAAGTTCCGGCCGAGCCTCGTGCACCCAACGCGGGAATCTGCCGAGCGCGAGGCAGCCCGGCTGGCGTGCGCCAGCAAGACCGGATGGTCCGATAGATACGCGGTGTTCGAGCTGGTGGCCGTGGTGCGAGGGAAGCCGCTGGCCGATACCGACATGGTGCAGGGCATGGGCACATGCAATGCGCTGGTGCCGAAGTGGGTCGATGAGGAGCCGGAGGTATGACGCAACTCACCCCATTCCTCAGCGACGCCGAGATATCCGACGTGTGCGCCCCACTGTCGATGCCCAGCGCGCAGTGCCGCTACCTCGAAGGCCTGGGCCTGCTGGTCAAGCGCAAGCCCAACGGCAAGCCCCTGCTGGCCCGCAGCGAGATCGAGCGCGTGCTCGGTGCCGATCGCTTCGGCCGGGCCGCGCAGAATGACCCGAGCACCGGGCCGAACGTCGTCGGCCTGCAGCAATGGTCGCGCGGGAGAAAGAGCCATGGGCCGCAAACGCAAGGGCGATGACCCGCTCGGCCTGGCCGGCACGCGCCTCGCGTATCGGCATGGCTCGTTCTACTACCGGCACCGCGATGGCCGGTGGGAGAAGGTCGGAACCGACATCAAGGCCGCCAAGGAACGCTCGGCGCTGTACCAGGACCCGCAGGGCATCTACGGGACCGTGGCCTACTGGCTGGACATGTTCATCGTCGACTGCGAGGCCCGCGTCAAGGCCAAGGACATGAGCCAGCGCACGGTCGACGACTACCGCGAGAACATCGAGCCGCTGAAGGTGTTCTTCGGCAGGATGTTGCCCGAACACATCAAGCCGTCGGACGTGCAGACCTACCTCGAAGTGGGCAAGCGCCAGGGCCGCGCCGTGCGGGCCAATCGTGAGCGCGCCTGCCTGTCGTCCTGCTTGAGCTGGCTGATCCGCAACCCGGACAAGACCACGATGGTGGTCAACCCCTGCATGCGCGCCAGCGGCGTCAAGCGCAACTCCGAGCGGAAGCGCGACCGCTACGTCACGCACGCCGAGTACCGGGCCGTGTACGCTGCGGCGCCCAAGCAGGTGAAGCTGATGATGGAGTTGGTCTATCGCACGCTGCAGCGGCCCGAGGTCGATGTGTTGAGTTGGACGATGGCCAACATCGTGCGCAAGGGCGAAGTGCGCGTGCTGCGCAACAAGCAGAGCAAGACCGGCAAGGTGGTCGACATCGGCCTGATGCCCGAGCTGAACGCGCTGATCAACGCGGCCATGGGCGAGGTGCCGGTGCTGCACCAGCGCCTGGTGCACACGCGCGACGGCGAGCCCTACAGCTACGACGGACTGTCGGCGATGCTCAAGCGCGCGCAGGACAAGGTGCGCAAGACCGTGCCGGCGCTGGCCGAGATGCCGAGCTTTGGATTCCGGGATCTGAAGGGCAAGGGCGCCACCGACATGTGGCTCTCGGGCGTGCCGATGGAAGAGATTCAGCTGCTGTGCGGCCACGATGACTCGCACACCACCGAGATCTACGTCAAGCAGCGCTGGCGCGAGACGGCGGCGCCGAACAAGGTCGACCTGGCCGGGTGACCATTTCCATCAACGAAGCGAAAGGAAGACCATGAACGTGCAAGACCATGTGCAAGACGAGATGGCCAGAGCGGTGGCGAAGTTCCCGACCTGGCCGACCGACCCATTCCACGCGCTGGCCGTGCTGGGCGAGGAATTCGGCGAGCTGACAAAGGCGGTGCTGCAGCACACCTACGAGCCGCACAAGAACGTGACCGGCAAGGACATCCGCACCGAGGCCATCCAGACGGCCGCCATGGCGCTGCGCTGGGCAATGAGCCTGCCGGTGTACCAGTACCGCAAGTGCCCGCAGCACAGCCAGGGCAGCGACGACCTGCCCGATGACTACGAGGTTTGACCGGCTTCTGGCCGCGTCACATATCCAGTGGTTTCGCCGTTTTGGCTTCTCAGAAAGCTCAACCGTTGCGCGCACTTAGCGCACCCCTAAACGACTCGCCGGACGACCGTTTATGAGAAGTCAGAAGGCCCGAAACTGAGGATTGGCGCGGCCTGCAGCACAATGAAGGGCTTGGCCTGTTAATCCGTAGGTCCCTGGTTCGAGCCCAGGTCGGGGAGCCAAAATTCAGTAGTGAAATCAACGGCTTGCAGCGATGCAGGCCGTTGCTCTTTCTGGCTCTCGAATGCGAATATGAGACGCCTTATGAGACGTGTCTCATATCCAGTGGTCATTTCCCGCGCGGCCAACTCCTGACGACGACCGCCGCCACGAGGATCAGCGCCACCACGCCGACGAGATACCAAGCCGCTCCGAGCAGGGCCGAGAGCGCGCTCACGTCACACCCCGCCGTAGTTCGGGCGCGGCCATTCCGGGATCGGTACGGTCTGGCCGGCCAGCGCGTGGGTGCAGTCGCCGAGGAACTGCATCCGGCCATCCACCACGAACGAGTGGCACACAGCAGGAGGCGCGCCGTCCTTGCCTGCATCGGTGCCCTCGTAGCGCACGAGCACTGACGGCTGGAAGGTCGGGCGCGTGGCGCTGCCGTTCCAGGACCATGCGCCATCGCGGGCCTCGTAGTACTCGTGTGGCGGCGTCCAGTCCGGGTCGCCCGGGTCTGGCACGGCCACCGGCGCCTGGCGGATCGCTGCCGGCACCTGGTGGGCACCGTTGCATCCAGGGCACCACCAGGTCAGGCGGCCGTCCGTGGCGCTGCGCAGGATTTTCGACAGCGCGCTCATGTCAGCACCACGACGGCCGCCGCTGCGTTGCGCTTGAAAGCCACCGCCCCACGCTGCGCGCCCGCCTGCGTCTTGTAACCCTCGCCGCTGGCCAGCACCTCACCATTGCGGGCCTGGAGGCGCCAGCGCCAGTCGCCAGCGGGGTCGCGGTAGATTTCAATGACCGGGGTCTTCGTCGCCATGCCAGCTCTCCAAGAAGTGACCAGCGGCGCTGATACCCGCGAACGCGGCAACGACGCCGCACACGACTGCGATGCCCGCCCAGATCAGCGCCTGCAGGTAGCCCAGCAGCTCGGCGTGCATGGCCTGGACCATCATGGCGCCGGCTCGATCAGGGCCACCAGATCGGCCACCGTCTCGGGCTTGACATTCGGCTCGGCCACCTTGACGCCGGCGTCCTCCAGGTAGAACAGGCACTCGGCCAGGGTGAGGCTGTCCACGCCCAGCGCATCGAGCCGGGCCTCGGGGACGATGGCCTCGGGATCGCAGCCGGCGCACATCACGGCAGCCGCGCGGATGTGGTCAAGGGGTGAGGTCATGGCTGTCCTTCCATGGTCAGTGCGTCGTAGGCCCGCTCGCAGGCGCTGCCGGCGATGCCGCGGGCGTCGGCAATTGCAGCCAGCTCGACAGCCGCGTCGCCAGCGCGGCTGAGCACGTCGGCAAGCATGTCGGCGTAGGTGACGGCTGCCGGGCCTGCGCCGGCAGAGGTGGTATCGCTGGCGGCTGCACGACAACTGGCAGCAGCGGCGCCGGCGGCCCGGACGCGCAGCCCGTCGCCAGCCACGCGAGCAGCAGCAGCGTCCAGGCCAGCGCCCCGAGCGTGATCTTCAGCTTCATCGACGATTCCTTTCACGGCGACCGTGCGGCGCCTTTCCTCGAACCGGGCCGCCTCGCTGGCGGCTGCGGCGTCCTGCGCCTGGCGCTGGCGATCGGTGGCGATGGCCACGCGCAGGTCCGCCAGGGCCGCGGCGGCCCGCGCATGGCGCACGGTTTGCACGCCGGCCAGCAGCGCGGCCAGCAGCACCAGCGCGGCCAGCACGGGGCGTGGGATGAGTTCAAGCAGCATGCTCACCCTTGGGCTCCCAGCGCCAGCGGCCGGCCCTCGCAGAGCGCGCGCTCGGCGGCGCGGCGCTTTACCAGGCCGGGCAGCGGCTTGCCTCCGGCGTTGACCCACTTGCTCAGCTCGGCGCAGGCGGCCAGGTACTGGCCGGCGTTGACGTAGCGGATGGCGGTGCTGTTGCACGCCTTCTCGACGCCCACGTTGAAGGCGAATGACAGGAAGGCAGCGTGCACGTTGTCAGGCATGTCGGCATGCACACAGGCCAGCAGTCCGGCCTCGTGCTCGGCCAGGTCGTCGGCAAGCTGCTGGCGGCACTCGGCCGCGGTGTAGGTGCGGCCCAGCTCGGCGCCAGCGCCGGTGTGGCCGATGCAGCTTGTGACGATGCCGATTGGGTCGCGGTAGCCGGTGCGGATTTCGCCCTCGAAGTGCACCAGCAGCGGCACCGCCGCGGCGGCTACGGCAGCGCTGACGGTGGCGATGATGCGCGGCGTGCTCATGGCGTGGGCCCGGGCGGGCCGCGGTGGCCGAACACTTGCAGCGCCTGCCACACGCCATAGGCGATGGCGCCAAGCGCACCAATGACGCCGCCAGCCCACACCAGCCACCGGCGCAGCGTTTTGCCGGTGGTGATGGCATCGCGCACGACCTGGGTGGTGGCGGTGTTCTCGGCCAGCTCGCCGGCCATGGTGTCGATTTTCTTGTCGGTGTCGGCATGCCGCTTGGCGCTGGCCTCGACGTGGTCGCCAAGGATTGTCTCGATGCGGCCCATGCGGTCGTCGCCATCCTGCAGGCGCCTGGACACTTGGTGGATGGCCGCTGTGAAATCGGCCAGTTGGGCATTGGCCATCCGCATGTGGGCCATCAGCACACCCAGCTCGTGGTCGCGCGCTTCGTCGGCGGTGTGGTGGTGCGGCACCGGTATGGCGGTGTCGTCGTGCGCGGCGGCGGTGTGGTGCATTGGTCGATCCCTTACTGCTTGGATGGGGTCACTGGTGTCGGAACTCGGGCGGGAGCTGCAGGCGCGCTTGCTCTTTGAGGTAGGCGTGCCGGCAGTGCTCTTCGATCTGCCAAGCGAACGCCCAGTCGATGACCGGCATCAGCACCCTGCCCCACGGCTTGCCGTCGCGGTGCATGCGGTAGGCGCGGCTGGACATGGTCTCGTCGGCGTATGCGCCGGCCTGCAGCGGGGTGCACAGCACATTGAGCAGCTGGTCGAGCGCGATGAAGAGTTGGTAGCCCCAGGCCTTGGCGGCCGCCCAGCGGGCTTGCGCGTATGCGCGCAGCGATGTCGTCACGGTGCACCCCCTCGTTCGTCGAAGCCGATGGCCACGGAGTTGTGGCCGAAGAATGGGAACTCGAGCGGCGACATCTGGCGCAGCATGGCCAGGCAGCCGTGCTGCTGGGTGTCGGCGCGGTCGAAGATGTTGGCGGTGTAGAACAGCTCGCCGGTGGTGCCATGGGTGCGCTGGATTTCCTGCAGCAGGCTGCCTTCGGCGCGCGACAGGGCGCGGTACTCGATGCCGGGGTGGCGCAGGCGCGGCCGGGCGGCAACCCAGTCGGCGCCACTCTCGGTGCGCTCGACGGTGCTGAAGTCTGGCAACCAGTCGTTGGTGCGGCGGGTGACGCCGATGGCTGGCGCGAAGACGGGGCCGACGAAGAGGCGCCCCATGCGCACGCGGTCGGATGTGTTGATGGCGATGGTGGTGAAGCGCGCCGTGGTGGGGTGCGGCGTGACCACCGCGATGGCGAAGAAACCGCCGTCGCGGTCGTCGTCGAGCGGGCTGAATGGCCAGCAGGTGACGGGCGAGCCGGCATAGACGTCGCTGGCGCCGCTGGTGGTGCCGCGGTTGACTGTGATGGTGGCCGCCGGGTCGGTGATGTTGTGGGCGACGATGGCAAAGCACTGCGCCACGCGGGCGCTGCCGTGGTCGATGATGACTTGCGTGTCGGCGGGGCTCGAGGTGCTGCTGAGTGCGTAGGCGGCGAGCTCGCGCAGTTGCAGCCTGGTGAGCGGGTGCGCCGCGTCCCACGAGCCGCCTGACAGCGTGCTGGAGTCGACGAGATTGCCGTAGGCGAATGCGTCCATGGGGGTCAGGTGTAGGTGTAGGTTAGAAGTGCATCAAATCCTCCAGACTCTGATGCGGATGCGCCGACATACCCATCACCACCACTGAGGCCAAGGCTAGAGAATGACCCGGCAGATACAGAGAATGTCCCGCTGCCGGTTAGGCTTGCCACGATCGAGGTCAGGTCTATGTCGACAAATGGGGCAGACGAAACAGTGGCGAACGTGTGCGGCGAGTTCCCGGCGTCAATGGCGAAAGTCGGCGTCAACACGTAGTCAGAGATCAGTGGCGGCGCCGCAGTCAGGATTGCATTTAGGGCAGACAGAGACGATGTCGCGCTCAATTCGCAGAACTCAGCCAAAAGCACGTCGTATGGAGGACTTCCGCCAGGTGATAGCGTTACTGTCCCTGTCATGCTGTAGTGCAGCGTGAGCCTCAGGGTCGCGGACACCAGCGTTCCTAGTGCCGAGTTGAACTTGTCGAGGTTTCCAGACTGTGAAAAGTCCTGCGCTGTGTTCCCTTTGGTGAAGCCGGTCGTGACCGTGCCGCCACCCCCAGCCGCTGCGGCGACAAAGGCGACGTAGGTCATGCCTGATACCCGATCAGCGTGACCAGCAGGCCCTTGGCAGTCCCGTCGCCAATCTGGTCGATATCGACGGTGACCTTCGAGCCCTTGGCGATGAGGGTGTCGCTCACGACCGCAGGCGTCGCAGCGGTGATGCTGGTCGACTCGCCGTTGTCGATCGTGAGCTTCGTTGAGAGGATCGAGACGCCTGACTCGTTGACGTCGACCGTGAAGATCGCACCGCTCGTCTGCGCCGTCGTCAGTTCGGCCTGGACTTCGACAATGCGCAGATCGTAGGGGGCGAAGAATGTCCGCTTGCCCGCGCCTGTCGTCAGCGCCGTCGTCTCATCTGAGCACGCGATGACGAACGACTCGTTCTGCAGCGTCGCCTCGGCCGTTCCTGTTGCGCCACTTCCTGATCCATTGCCGCCCGCGCCGACCGTATCGTCGACGGCAGCGATCTCGATGTCGCCAGCGTCCGGTGCGTCGCTCGAGCGATGGCTGAGCAGCCCGAGCCGGATCGTGCGCTGCTTGAGCAGCATGTCGATCGACCAAACGATGGCATTGCGACCGGACACGCAACCGAACCGGTCAGACACCAGGCTGACGGTGTCGAGCAGCTCCAGAGCCATCGTCTCAATGTTCAGTGGCACATCGATCGAGAACCCGAGCGCGTGGGCGCCGTAGACGCGCAGGTATCGCTCGGCCCAGTCGGCCATGATGGTGCGCGACGTGAACTCGTTGCCGACGATCTCCACAGACTCGCGCTCGGCGCTCGGATCGATGTCATAGACGCTCTGCGCTGTCGCCGTGAAGTTGCTCATCCACGGGTCGCGAGAGAGTGCGTCGCGCACGGCGTCGTCAACCACGCCAGCCAGCGCCGACTTGTGCGTCTCGCCGGCCTGCACCTGAACTTGCCACACGCGCTTTTCCAGCCCGCTGATGGGGGCCACTGTGAGGCGCCTGGCGTTGATGCCGTCGGTGAAGGTGTAGCGCGGCGAGTGCATCCAGGACGGCTCGATGCGGCGGCAGTAGAACTGGTCGAGGCGGCTGAATCCCACCGAGGCCACCTCGAAGGCGGCGATGTCGGTGAGCACTTCTTTGTAGGTCTGGTTTTCGATGACGCGGTTGCCGGCGTCGAACAGCTCGCTGCCGGCGGGCAGCGTGCCGGTCGTGACGTCGGTGAGGCCGGCGCGGCGCACCAGGTCGACGATGTT
>ERZ869921.1268-NODE-1268-length-11012-cov-4.166378_pt1 | contig 11012 bp, 13 predicted proteins | sample MGYA00579310_ERZ869921 | MGnify/ENA primary metagenome ERZ869921 (study PRJEB32216, sample SAMN09231816) | wastewater metagenome | place: USA: Maryland | collected 2016-06-21 | study: EMG produced TPA metagenomics assembly of the PRJNA472060 data set (Reclaimed...
CTGTTTCTGTGAGACTCACCGATCTTCTTCTTAGTATCGGGTGAAAGCGTAGCACGTCCTTCCTTCCTCCTGGTTTCCCAAGCAGACACGTGTCCCTTTCTCATCTTCTCTATAGTTTCTGCAGTGTGTTTCTTACTCTTCATCCCGCTCCTAGTTTTCGGGACATCTTTCCTGACGTTGTAGTAACGTTTTCCGAGTTCTTCATCACTGATCAACCCGAGCCATCGTTCTTCTAAGTCAAACAACTCTTCTCGCGTCCCGTGAAACCGCTGAACTATTCTCCTTCGGAAGTCACTAGGTCGCCGTGCCTTGTTCTTCTTCATCCACGGTGAAGAAGAAACGTAACCGTCGTTTTCCTTACCGGCGTGAGACCCAACGTAGTACCTTTTTTCTCCCTTATCATACCAGACGTATATGAATCCGTACATGTACTATATATGCATGTGTTAAGTTTACGTATGACCCCAGCGCCGGATCCGGCCGTGGTTACCTTCTAAGTAAAAACTGACGTGGACGAAAGTTGGGTAACGACCGATGCCGGCGACGTTCGGGAGGTTGGCTTCCACCCAGTTCGCGACGTGCGCCGGGCTGTAACCCGGTACCTGGATGTCGACCGCACGACCGTAGATGTGGTCGGAGTTCTTGGCGCGTCCGGTGCTCCCTCCGGTGCCGAGGGAGTTGTTGTAGGCGAGGGAGCGGTACCCGGACATCACGTGCGGCTTACCGAGACCGGACATCATCGGTTCGAGGACGTTCACCGCGCACCCAGACAGGTTCGTGATGAGCTGGTCGCTCGAGATGGAACCCTGGGGAGTCGCGTTGAGGCCCTCGTGGAACTTGCACGTCGGGGTGAGGTTGCCGAGGGTGTAGTTCGGCGAGACCTGACGGCTCCAGTCGACGGCGCCGCCCTGGGCGTACGGTCCGTTGATAGCCTTGTTAGACCCGGTCTCGTTAGTTCCCTGAGACACGGATGACGAGTCGTCCCCGCTGCCCCCGGAAGAACCGTCTCCGCCTCCACCGCCGCCACCGGCACCGCCGCCGGACGTGTACTGCTGGACGTTACCGGCGTTCTGTCCGCCGACGCTCTGGACGTTCTGCCCGAAGCACTCGTTGTAGACGCCGAGGGCGTTGCCCGCGCGGTTGCCGTTGCCGTTGGTCCAAGCGCCGCCCGAAAACCCTCCGTTGTTGTACCCCTGGAAACGCTCGAAGTTAGCTGACGCCCTGATGGCGCTCTCGATGTCCGTCGCGTTGATCATACCCATGCCGGCGCCGGCTTCGGTGGTCCTCGACTCGTGGTCTAGGTACGCGACCTGCGCTTCGACCGTCGCCCAGTTCATGCCGTTCGCCGCGCTGAACTGCTTGAGAGCTTCGAAGCGACCGCCGTTCCACTGGACGAGACCGCCGGAACGCAGGGAGTTGACGTCGATGGTGGAAGCTACCGGTCTCAGGGACGACTCGTTGATCATGTTTCCGACGATCGCGGAAGCACCCTCCTTGCTCCACCCCTTCGAGACCAGCTGGTTCGCGATCGAGCAGGCGTCCCCCCTGTAGTTGCCGAGAGCCCCGGCGCTGACCTCGCCCTGGCTGGTAGCTGGGTTGAACGAGGGGTCTGAACCGCTGGCTGCTCCGCCGGAGTTGATGCCCCCGGGAGCGGTCGACCCGGTCTCGCCGGAGTTGTCCCTCGCCTCGGCTGCGTCGATACCGCCGCGGGTGACCTGCTCGGAGTTCAGGTTGCCCGGTGACGCGGCTGGGTTCGCCTCCCTCGTCAGCTGCGCCGGGGGAGCGGTCACGTCCGCGGTGTCCGCCCCGGTAGCTGCGCTGCTCGTGCCGGAGTTCAGGTTGATCGTCGAACCGTCTACGTCCACTGACCCCGAGGCGTGGAGGTTCACCGGCCCGGACGCGGTGACGTCGAGCTGTCCGCCGGAGATGATCTTGGTCGCACCCTTGGACTCGAACACCGCCGTGCCGTCGCCGACCACGGTCATCTTCCCCTTGGAGGAGACCACGGTGTTACCCTTCGAGACGACTATGTTGTCCCCGGTTGTCTCGAGGACGCGGTTCTGCGCGTGGTCTGTACTCGACCCCACCGTGAGGGAGGACTTGTTTCCGGCGACGAACTCCGACGCTTCCCCGCGGACGCTGGTTGACGCGTTTCCGTCTGTGGAGTCGTGACGGCTCCCGCGAACCGCGGTGTCCATCTTGCCGCCGACCTGCTGGGACATGTCTTTTCCGACGCGGTGAACCGCGTTCTTCTTGGCTTGGAAGAGGTGCGACCCTTCGGTGACAGTCGTCCTGTCGCCCCTGATGAGCTCGTGCATGCTCGAGGCGCCGTTGAAGCTGATCTTACCGGTGACGTCGTACGCTAGGTCGCCCTGGACAGACACCTTCATGTCTCCGCCGACCGCGATGTGGAGCCCGCCCTGGATACCCAGGTACTTGGTACCGATGACCACCTCGTGGGAGTCGCCCTTCACGTAGAACATACCGCTGCCGTCAGCGTGTATCTGTATCATGGACCCGGACGAGTGCATGATCTCCACCTTCTGCCTGCCCGACGTGTCGTCGAGGAGGATGTGGTGACCGGCTTCCGTCGACCTGACGACGTGCGTGGACCCGTACTCGCCTCCGTGGGGGTTCGTCGGCGGGACCCACTTCTCCGGGATCGCCCTCGCTTCCAGAGTGTCGGCCATCCTAGCCTTCGCGAAAGACTTGGTCGACGGTTCCTCCATCTTCGCGAGGTACTGCTGGACCGGGCCGCCGGAAGCGGTTCCGATGCCAGCGGTGCCGCGACCGAGCGCTGACAGGGCGTTCGACCTGGCCATCGCCGGCACGTCGGACTGCCTCTTCGCTGCGTACGCTGGGTTCGGGTGGCTCGGGCCGCCCTGGAAGCCCCTACGTTCACCCACGGGCGAGGTGTCGTCAGAAGACGACACGTAACCACCGGACTGGTCCCAGGACTGCTGGCCGGCTGCGGAGACGTTGCTGGAAGCTGGCTGGACTCCGCTGCTCGGAGCCAGCTTGACTTCCGACCCAGACGAGTTGGTGTTGTTCGGCCAGCGCGTAGCTGCCCACTCGGACACGTTGAAGCCCGGTCCCCGCGAGTTGCGGTCGAACTCGGTGCCCCCGGCTACCACCATCTTGGGGAACCGTCTGACGTAGGAGTCGACCAGCTTCTCGAGGGAGTGGAGCTGCGCCGGGAAGTACTTAGACGCGACCGGTCCAGCAGGACCTCCGCCTCCGACCAGCGCGACCTGGATGTTCCCCATCGGGGAACCGCCGACTGACGGGGAGTTAGCTGCTTGCCCAGCACCGCCCGGTTGGCTCTGGTCTCGAGACTTGATGACGGTGCCCGTCTGGTCGATGAGGAAGTGGTACGGTGCGCCCTTCCCGTCGGAACCGGCGGAAGCTGCGTGGTCGATCTCTAGGACGTCGAGGGTGTACCTCTTGTTCTTGGGTGTCCCCGTGGAGTAGACCGTCAGGGCTCCCACGTTGTCCGGAGCGGACGCGGCGAGAGCGTCGTAGTCCGTCCGCACCTCCACCGTGGACTTCTCGGCAGTCGGCTCCTCGGAGGGACCGGCGAAGGTGCCGAAGCTCGCAGCCGAGAGGGGTGACCCGCCGCTCTGGGAGAAACCCTTGGCTCCTCCGGCGCTGAAGATCCCGGTGAGGATCTGCGGGAGGATCGTGGCCACGTTAGATCGGCTGGTGCTCCTCTGGGAAGCTGTGGCAGCTACCGCGTCGCTCATCCCTCGGGCGGCGGCCGCATCGACCACGTCCGACACCTTCGGTGCGACTTGCCCGGTGCTGGAGATACCGGAGAACTGCGTCAGCGTCTTGAAGAAATCGTTGTTCTTGAGTGCGTCCACCAGAGAGAACAGGCCGCCCCCGGTAGCCCCGAACTTGGAAGCGGCTCCGAGACCGCCGACTACTTTCGACGCGGCGGTCTGGAAAGCGGAAGCGAGCCCGCCCGGGCCGGAAGACGAGACAGCCAAGCCGGACTTGACGTACTCTCGCTGGAGGTTGGACAACCCCGGGGCGCCGACGAACGTCGCCATGACGAACGGTTGCTGGGCGTCCCGCCCGTCCAAGAAGTACCCGAACACCCACGATCCGTCGACGAGCCCGTGGGTAGACCCGACGCCGGACATGCCGGACGCAGTCGTCGGCAGAGCCACGTAAGCCCACGGCAGGTGGTCGGTCGGCACGACGCCGTCAGACTGCTCCGGGTGGAACCCTATCGCCCTGACTTGGACCCGCCCGATCTGGAGTGGGTCGGAGATGTTCTCGACCACGCCGACAAACGGGACCAGGTCGTTGTCCCTGAAGTAAGTCTCCGGGTTACGGTCTACTTTCAACTGCTGCTGTCCTCGTTGAACACCTTGCTGATCGTCACCGGGGAGGCGTACGAGTCCCTCCACAGGTCCAGCGTCATGACGTGCTTGTCGGGCGGGAGGATGTTGTCCCTGATCGCGCCGATGATGTACCTCCCGTAGAGGAAGTCGTCCCTCTCACCCTTGTCCAAGACCGACTCGAACTTCGGCAGGGACAGGTGGACCACGTCGCCGACGTCGACCATCGTGTCACCCGGAACTGTTATCGAGACTTGAATCTGCGAGAGCTGGGTCCTGGTCGCCGCGTAGCGGAGGCCGCTCTTCTTGACTACGCCGTCCTTCTCCTCAGGGTCCTTGAGCCTGAAGAACGTCCTTGAAGCTTGGCTGCCGACGAACCCAGTTGTCGGCGTGGAGAAGTCGGACAGGAAGTCGACCGTGTTGGTCCGTTCCCGACCGGTTCCGCCGCGATCATTGACCACCGAGTCGTTCGGTGGTCCCCCGAGGAGACGCTTCTCGTCAGTCAGCGCCGAGTACTTCTTGGACGTGATAGACTTCTCGGCGATGCTGTACTGCACGACCTCGCTCTCGAAAGCGCCGTCGCGTATCTTGGCGATGGTGTCGAAACGGGACCCGAGGGTCATGCCGACGACGCGTCGTATGTCCCGTCCCTCGACAGAGTCGTCCTGGTACTTGACGGAAGCGTACTCGTACCAGGTCTCCAGGTCCTGAACCGAGCGGTCCGGCGACGTGTCGATCTGCTCCTGGGACACGACCCCAGCTGCTCTCTGCCTGGCGTTGATGGGGTTGGATACCAGCTCGTCCAACATGTACAGCTTCCACCCGTCGTACCGTTCGAAGAAAACGTAGTAGTCCGACTTGGTGTCGTCACCCGAGTACGCCCGGCGGAGGATCATGTCGATCGCTTCCAACGGTCTGTACATGGGGATGACCAGCTTCTTAGCCGGGTCCTTCATGGGCAGGGACCCGGTGGTGAACGACTTCTCCATCTGCATGTACTCAGCGGCGATAGCCCTGATGATAGCCGCGGCGTCGTCGGTGTTGGTGAAGCTCTTCGCCACGACCTGCTGAGCGTTCTGCAGGATCGTGGACGAGCAGAAGTGGAGGGTGTAGACGCTCGACGTTCCCTTGGAGTCCGGCTCCTCGTCGGTGATCTTCCAGACGCTGAACTTGCTCTCCTTCGGGGAGTTGCCGGGAGTCTTGAACGAGACGTGGAGGGTCTCCTGGCCTACGATGGGGTGTCGGTTGATCAGGGCGTGGGCGTCGTAGACTGTGACGGTCCCGCGGATACCGGGTTCGAAGATGCTGGTCGTCGTCGTGAACTCCGAGAATATAGCTCTCAGGTCTACGTTCTGTCCGACGTGGTTCGACAGCACCATCTTGTCTATCTCGACGACGTGGGCGACGCCGCGGTTGTCAGTCTTGGTGTTACTCTCGGTCAACGAAGAACGACCTCCTCAGCTCGTCGTAAGCGCGCTGCGCGTAACGGTTGGAGAGCAGACGGATAGTCTTCTTCTCCTCGTTAGCTTCCTGCTCCCACATCAAGACAGTCTTCTCGACGTCGTGTCCGATCCTCTCGGTCGGCTCCAAGTTGCTCCTGGTCTCAGGTGACATCCACCACTTCACCTCGGGGTCGGTGTTCTCGTAGTGGTGAACGGTAGAAGCGGCGTACTCGTACGACCCGTACTTGTCGACTATGTACGCGGCGAAGTCTGCGTCGGACAGCGGCCAGTCGTGGTACGGGTCAACCACGCCGTTCGCTAGGGACACCAGCCAGTGGAACTTGGAGTCGCCGTAGTAGTCGAAAGCTATCGTGTCAGCTCTCTCGTGATCCCTCACCCTGTACGGGTAGAAGACCCCGTACTTCTCGAGGATGCCCCGGGCAGCACCAGCTCGGAGGATGATGTTGCGGAGAGACACGTCACCGTAGGTGACGAGGGGGAAGGTCTGGAAGAAGTTAAGCGACACCTGAAGCTCCGTTGCTTATGTCGGTTCCGGAATCTGTCGTGGGAGTCTCAGCGCCGGCGGCGGAGTCAGCCACCGTCGCGAAGTCTTCCCGGGTAGCAGCTTCGACCTCCTTGAGGGAGAGATCCAGCGTGACCACCACCGGTCGGTCGGTTCCCTTGAAGAAGGCGTTGGTTCCCTCCGACGACGGGTCGGCGACTACCGAGGTCACCACGGCCTTGAAGATCGGGTAGAGGAAATCCTTGTCCTCGGCGAAGAACTTGACGTAGACCTCGTCCGGGAAGTTCAGGAGGAAGTCGCTCTTCTTGGACGCGTGCATCCTGTCGCGGATGAAGTCTACGATAGACTTGATGGTGGCAGACTCCGCGGGTGTCCTGGCGTGCAGCTTCCACGAGAGGTTGTGTTCCCTGAGACCGACGCCCCTGAACACCGACGTGATGTGGGGGTTGACTACAGTTCCCGTGACGCGGTCGATGAGACCGCCGAGGTCGTTGGAGAAGAAGTTGGCTGCGACGCGGGACTGCGCCTGGGCGAACTCCACGCCGGCCGCTCCGACTTCAGACAGCGCGTCGTGGAACCCGCCCGTGCTCAGGTACTCGTTGATCACCTTGTCGGCGGTCGACAGGGCGCCGCCGAGCTTGTCGAACTCGACGTCTCCGTACTGGATAGCGTAGTACTCCCTGAGGTTCGACGGAAGGGGCAGGACTATGTCCGCTTGGTTCAGCCTTATCGCCCTCTGCTTGGGGTTCGTTCGGTTGTACCTGACGAACTGGATGACGGTGTAGTAACGTCCGTGCTCAGCCGGGTAACGCAGGGGACCGGACACGCCGTTCACGTTGTCCCTGGAAGTCTGGATCGTCTCGCTCGGGAGGTCGCTCGCGGTCATCAGACGTCTCCCAGACCGAAGTACGCGTGGTCGGTAACCTTGACCGCGCTGCGGTTGGAGATCATCTCGTCCAAGCAGCCGTCGCAGATGAGACCGTACTCGACGGTCTCCCTCTCCCGCCCGACGACCTCGTAAACGTCGCCGTCGTGTCCCTGCGACCCGTACGTGCCGACGGCGAGGACCCGTCCCTCCCGGAGGAACACCTCGATAGATACCTTGCTGCGGCTAGAATCGCAGCGGTTGCACTTCACGTCGTCGAAGACCATGTCTCACCCGCACCTGTTTCGGAGTATTTATCTTGGCTTGGAGAGGTTTCTTCCGCCCGAACAACCCCGGTAAGTACAAGGGTGACCCGAAGGGTATCGTGTACCGTTCCAGCTTGGAGCTCAAGATGATGAGGAAGTTCGACTCGAACCCCTCGATAGTCTGGTGGTCGAGCGAGGAGGTGGCCGTGAGCTACTTCTGCCCGGTCAAGAAGAGGGAGCGCAGGTACTTCCCAGACTTCGTCATCAGGAAAGTCGGGACCGACGGGGTCGAGGAGACGCTGATGATAGAGGTGAAACCCCACGCTGAGACCAGACCCCCGAAGCACGGACCCAGGAAACGCAGGTCTAGGATAATCTCAGAGGAGCTCACGTGGGCCAACAACCAAGCGAAGTGGGAAGCGGCGCGGCGGTTCTGCGCTAGGAACGGCTGGAAGTTCGTGACGATAACTGAAAAAGAGATCGGCCTCAGCTACTGAGGTGCGTCAGTCATCCTTGGCCAGCACGAGCTCGGGGTGGGGAACGACTTTGTAGTACTGAATTTCGTGTTCCGGTGTATCTTTCGTGAACTTCTTTATCGCCTTACCGACGGCTTCATCTTCAGAATCAGCGGCAGCCCAACCGAACGAGGTTGAAGTGTTAGTCTTCGTCTGGACGAGGGAACCGCTGATGACGTTGTTCACGCTTCGTGTTCCGGTGACGCACCACAGGTAAATCATCTCAGTCTCCAGTGAGCTTGGCGTAGAGTTCCTCCGGGTCGCCGGACGAGACAGACCTCACGAGGTCGGCGAACACGTCCCACGCTCGGTGGGAACCGTACGTGCAGTTGCGGCCGCGTTCCTTGATGAGAAACGCAGTGAAGATGATCGGCCTGATCATAGCTTCGCTCACGTGCGAATGGTACGTCGCGTAAGAGACCGGTTCCGGCGACTTCTTCCCGTCCTGGACGGCCCTCCACGCGGAAACCTTCTCGCACGCTTCCTTCAGGAAGAGCTCCCGCTCGTCATCTTCGAACTCACCGTCACCGTTCATCTGGGTGCTGTAGTAGATCTCCTCGCCGGCGGGGTCAGGACACCACACGGTGAACTCCCCGTGGCGGAGGCGCAGGTAACCGACCTGAACCATGTCTCCGGAGACTGCCGCGAAAGCGTCGTACTGCTCCGGGTACGCGGAGCACGTCTTCTTCAGGTAGACACCGGCGTGTTCGAAGTCGTACTTTGACTTCAGTTCCGTCTTCTCTTCACCGTTCACATCACTTCTCCTCCGGGTCAGAGACTCCTCGTCCCCGACATCCCTGAAATCGTGGCACCCGCAGTACTTACAACCGCAGTTGTACATGTCATCGTGCGTGTCGAAGTGCCTGTAGTAGGCGTGTCCGCAGACGCAGACACGGTCGTCACCGTACCTCGGGTTGTACTCGAGGTTGGTTACCGTCTTCTCGACGTAAGGTTTCTCCTCCGACACGTCTCAGAACTCCCAGAGCCACATGAGGCAGGTTACGATGGTGACCATCGACGCGAGGTCTGCGACGTGGAGGTTGCCGGGAAACGCGATCCTAGCAACAGAAGGCGCGACGATGCCGATGGTGATAACCACCTTCAGTCGCTGCGCCTTCTTCTCGTGACTAATCGACATCGAAGTGTCCGATGAAGTTGAGGATGAGCAGGACACCGAGAATCCCGCCGATGAAAGCGTAGAAGCCGTGAGCTTCCAGCGCCACCACGCCGAAGTAGGCAACGTGGCCGAGGCGAAACATCGCCTTGAGGCCCGAAGCCACCGGGTGGAAGTGGAGAGCCTTCTCCACCCCGTCACGGCACTTGGCGTATATCATGTTGAATCCGTAGAACACAGCGTCCTCCTTTCGTTGAGATAAACAGGTTGTAACACTTCACCGCCCCCGGTGTCAACGCCAATTTACTTCCAATGTCCCTTCTGAAGTTCCTTCCGAAACTCGGGTTCAAGCCTGTCGTATACACTCATGTTAGTCTTCGCAGCTTCGAAATTTACCCGGAGGAGTCTCAGGTGATCAAAGACTTCATTGTAGTACTTCGCGTCGAGACCTCTGCAGTACTTGCTGATTTTTGTTCTTGCTTCGAAGAAGCTCAACTCGTCGAGCCGTTGTTCTCCGTAGAAACGGCTGGCCGCGTCGAACACCGCGATCTTCTCCATGGCGGCTTGATATTCGCGGCGTCTCCTGACCCAGTTCATCCTGCTCATCTCGCCCTCCTCGGCGTGCGTGAAATCGTGTCAACCGCCGGACGGCTTCTGCCCCGGCAGCCACGGAGTCTGTCCCGGTCGCGCGATGCGCCGGTAAGCATCCGTCATGAACTTCGGCTTCTTCTTCCCGTAGTGCGTGACCGGGTAGAAACCGTAGTAACCCTGTCGCACCATCCAAGTCGCAGCCCACTCCGGGTCGAACACGACGCCGTAGTACGCAGCCGGACGAGGTTTGTCCACCGTGCACTCTACCACCGACCGGTCGTCGAGTTTAACGCACCACGCGTGCTCGATGGGGATACCGATGTCGGTGAAGACGACGTACCCCTGGGCGTAGAGCAAGTCTTTGGTCGAGAGCGCGAGGTGGAGCGCGTTGCAGTAGCACTCGTGCGGTTTCCCGATCTCGTAACCCTGGGACGTGACGGATGGGACTTCCCAGAGGAGACCGAAGTCCCTGATGAGCGCGTCGAGGGTTTTCTCCTCGACGGCGGCTTCGACGCAGGCGCCGGGACCGGTGTTCTTGTCTCTCGCGAAGTTTGCGTAGACACCGATCTTACCGCTCACGTAGTCGCGGGCTGATGAAGCAGCTTCAGAGAGTGTCGTCACGGGGTCCTCCTCAGGGTTTCAGGACCAGTATACCACATCCGGAACCCCGTGTAAACCAATAAATAGCTGGCCATGGCAGGTCTCAACTTCTTACAGATCATGAGAAAAGCCAACGCCCAGGGAAAGATCCCGGGGCGGCCGGACACCCGCGAGTGGTTCAGGAACCAGGCTAAGCGAGTCGTCAGCGTGAACGTGGCGAAGCTGGTCACCGACCCAGCGGCGTCAGACCGCATAGAACCGGGCAAGATGTACCTGTTCGCTTACGACGCGAAGTGGAAGGACAAGCTACCCTACTGGGACATGTTTCCACTCATCTTCCCGTTCAAAGTAGAGGACGACCGCGTCTGGGGGATCAACCTCCACTACTTGCCTATCCCCCTCAGGGCGAAGCTCATGGACGAGCTCTACACCCTAGTCGACAACCGTTTCAAGAACGAGAACAAGAAGCTGCGGCTGAGTTACGAGGTGCTGAACGGGGTGACGAGGTTCGCAGCTTTCCGGCCGTGCGTCAAGTCGTACCTGCGCGGACACTTCAGGAGCAAGTTCTTGCTCATACCTTACGACCAATGGGATGTAGCTTTGACGTTGCCCCTGCAACGTTTCCAGAAACAGAGTCAGTCGTCGGTCTGGGCCGACACCAAAGCCGTGGTCAACGGCGACTCTTGGTGACGGGATGAGTTTCGACGTCGGTGAGTTCTCAGCGCAGATAGGTTCGCTCGAAGGGCTGCT
>ERZ869921.1269-NODE-1269-length-11003-cov-4.033065_pt1 | contig 11003 bp, 22 predicted proteins | sample MGYA00579310_ERZ869921 | MGnify/ENA primary metagenome ERZ869921 (study PRJEB32216, sample SAMN09231816) | wastewater metagenome | place: USA: Maryland | collected 2016-06-21 | study: EMG produced TPA metagenomics assembly of the PRJNA472060 data set (Reclaimed...
CACGGTCTGGGCGTACGGCAGCAGCACGGTCTGGGCGTACGACAGCAGCACGGTCTGGGCGTCGAAGTACGTCGCCGTCCACCTGCACTCCGCCCGGGCCACCGTCGAGGGCGGCGTCCTCATCGACCTCACCCAGGTTGACGAGCGCGATGCACGCGAGTGGTGCGAGATCCACGGCGCGGAGATCTATGGCAGCACGGTCCTGCTGTACAAGGCGGTCGATGCGAGCTGCGCGGCCGGTCACTCGTACCGCGTCACGACCTACGCGGTCGGGTCGACCGTCGAAGCGTCGGACTGGCGCGCCGACCACTCGTGCGGCGGTGGGCTGCACCTGTCGCCGCACCCGGAGCAGGCGTTGTCGTACCGGCCGGATGCGGTGCGGATGCTGCTGGTTGAGGTCGACCTGGATGACCTGTGCCCGATCCCGTCGTTGGCGTCGGGTGATGCGGCGAAGTGCAAGGTCAGGTCCTGCCGTGTGCTGCGTGAGGTCGCGTTGGACGGGTCCGAGTTGGCGGGTGCGGCATGAGTCGCGGCGACATTGACTTCTCGGCGACGTACGACCCGCAGTACCGGTGGTGGTCGGTCGGCTGCGGAGAGTGCGGCGAGGTCATCGAACACAAGTCGTTCGCGGCCGCCTTCGCCTTCGCGTTCCGGCACAAGCGCTGCAAGGGACCGCATGAGTCCGAGGTCACCCCATGAGCGCCGTCAACGGTCTGACGGTCCTGCTGGCGTACATCATCGTCGCGCTGGTCGTGGCCCTCGTGGTCGTGCTGGTGAAGCACGCGCGGACCGCACAGGCCCTCATCGACGAGCGCGCCAACCATGCCGCGACCCGTTACGACCTCGGCGCCGCATGGTCCGCGTACGACGCGGTGCGCGCGGTCCACGAGGAAGCGGACCTCGGGATCGTCGAGCGTGATTGGCCGCCCGCTGTCCGTGAGCACCTACTCGCTGACCGTCACCCGTCGGGGCGCGGGCTGCGGGCGGTTGGGGGTGGGTCGTGACTCTGATGTTGTCGTGGAACTGCATCCACGAGGAGCACTCGTACTGCCTGGGCGCGGCTCGAAGTGTCGAGGGCGTCATGCACTGCGATTGCTGGTGCCACGAATCGGACGAGGACGAGTCATGAGCGCCCCCGCCCTCATCGCCCTCATCGCTGTCGCCGGGTTCGTGCTCCTCCTCGTCGCGTTGACGTGGCCGCTGTCACGTTGGCGGGCCTGGAGAGACGGACGAGTGGCGGCAGCGGACCGGGCGGACGCGGGAGTCGCGCGCGTCAAGGAAGCGCGGAACGTGGAAGGGGGGCGGAGAGCATGAACTACGCGGACTTTCTCGCCCGCAAAGTCTCGACCGCCGACACGTTCGGAGTCGGCGTCGACCGGACGAACATCCACCCGAGCATGCACGACTGGCAGGCCGAGATCGTGGTCTGGGCAGCGCGAGTCGGCCGCGCGGCGATCTGGGCCGACACCGGGCTAGGCAAGACACGGATGCAAGTCGAGTGGGCGCGCCTGTCCGGCGAGCGGTCGCTCATCGTCGCGCCTCTCGCGGTGTGTACGCAGACCGTGCGGGAAGCCGCTGCGATCGACGTGGGCGCGACCTACGTGCGCGACGCCGCGCAGGTCACCGGACCGGGCCTGTACGTCACGAACTACGAGATGGTGGATCGGTTCCCGGTCGACCTGTTCGACGCCGTCGTGCTGGACGAGGCCAGCATCCTCAAGCAGTCCGACGGAAAGACGCGCACACGGCTCATCGAACACTTCGCCGACGTCCCCCGCCGACTCGCCTGCACGGCGACACCGGCACCGAACGACGTCGAGGAGCTCACGAGCCAGGCCGAGTTTCTGGGCCGGTCGACGCGGGTCAACATGCTCGCCGCGTACTTCGTGCACGACTCCGACGACGGGTGGCGACTCAAGGGCCATGCACACGGCCCGATGTTCCGGTGGGTCGCGTCGTGGGCCGTCGCGCTGCGTCGGCCCTCCGACATCGGGTACGACGACACCGGGTACGACCTGCCCGGACTAGTGATCACGCCGCACCTGCTCCCGGTCGACGTCGAGACCGGTGACCAACTGTTCGCGACGGACCTCGGCGGTGTGGGCGGTCGAGCCGCCGTCCGGCGACTGACTCTCGACGCCCGGTGCCGCGCCGCAGCAGACCTCGTCGCCGCTGAACCCGACGAGCCGTGGCTGCTCTGGTGTGGACTCAACGATGAGGCCGACCTACTAGCCCGACTCATACCCGGCTCCGTCAACGTCCACGGCTCATGGACCCCGGAAGCCAAAGCCGACGCCCTGCTCGGCTTCGCCGACGGCACCATCCGAGTCCTCATCACGAAGCCGTCGATCGCCGCGTTTGGCCTCAACTGGCAGCACTGCGCGCGCATGGCGTTCGTCGGACTCTCCGACTCGTACGAGGCCTATTACCAGGCGATCCGTCGCTGCCACCGATACGGGCAAACCCGCATCGTCCACGCCCACGTCGTGCTGTCTGAACTTGAGGGGCAGATCGCCACGAACATCGGCCGCAAGGAACGCGACGCCGGGGCGATCACTGACGCCCTTGTCGCGCAGATGCGCGCCGCCGGAGAACTCACGAGGAGCGCCACATGAGCGAGATTCACGACATCTACATGACAGACGACGCCGACGGCCCCGCCTGGCGACTCATGCTGGGCGACTCATGCGAACGGCTCGCCGAGATCGCGGACGACAGCATCGGGCTGTCGGTCTACTCCCCGCCGTTCGCGTCGCTGTTCACCTACAGCCCTAGCCCGCGCGACCTCGGAAACTCCGCGACCCGCGGGGAGTTCATCGAGCACTACGCGTTCATCATCCGCGAGAACCTTCGCGTCACGATGCCCGGCCGCATCTGCGCTGTCCACGTCCAGCAGCTCACGTCCACGAAGTCGACCCACGGCGTCATCGGCCTAACCGACTTCCGAGGCGAAGTGATCCGCGCCTACATCGACGCCGGCTGGATCTTCCACGGCGAGGTCACCGTCGACAAAGACCCCCAGGCCCAGGCGATCCGCACGAAGGCTCAGGCCCTCATGTTCGTGACAAAGAATCGCGACAGCAGCATGACCCGGCCCGCGCTCGCCGATTACCTGCTGCTGTTCCGCAAGCCCGGCGACAACGCGGTGCCGATCAAGAATGACGTCTCCAATGAGGAATGGATCGAATGGGCGCGGCCGGTGTGGCTCGGCATCCGGGAGACGCACACCCTGAACTCGCGGGTCGCCCGTGAAAGCGCCGACGAGAAACACATTTGCCCGCTGCAACTCGACTTCATTGACCGTGTCATCCGGCTGTGGTCTAACCCCGGCGAGACCGTTCTCACGCCGTTCGCGGGGATCGGGTCCGAGGTTCACCAGGCCGTCAAACTCGGCCGTCGCGGCATCGGGATTGAGCTCAAGCCGTCGTACTGGCGGACCGCAGTCGACAACTTGCGCCGGCTCGACGCCGATATGGCTGTCCCCGTGCTGTTCGAGGAGGCCTCCGCATGATCGACCTCATCCTGGCCGCCGTCGTCGAGGCCATGCACACCCCCGACCCCGCACCCGTCGTCGCGGCAGGGGTGAGTGGGCCACCGACGTCGCGCGAAGCTGCCGCCGCACGTTCCGCCCGCGCCCAGGACTCACGTGGCCCGCTGCCCAGCCTGTACCGGGGCATCTACTTCCGCGCTGACCAGGAGCGCTACCGGCTGTGTGTCGGCGACAGGGAGGGCGGGTTCATCTACCCGATCAGCGGCGGGGCGGGCGGACACTACTACGGCACCTACCAGATGTCCGCAGCGCTCGCACGTGGCGCGACGTGGATGATGGCCGCCGAATCGCGCCGCACCCACGACGGTCTGCGGTCGAAAGCCCGCGCGCTGCTGAACGTCCCCGCCGACCGCTGGTCCCGCTACTGGCAGGACCGTGCGTTCTTCACCGTCCTCAACTTCGACGGCCCCTACTCCGGCCGCAACCACTGGGCGGGTGGGCGATGGGCGTGCTGACTGTCGCCGCCCTCGCCCCAACCCCCTGACCACCTGCAACCGAAACGAGGAGAGGACATGACGCTGACGGGAATCCCTGGGCCCTTGCTGGTGCCGGGTTCACCTGAGTGGTTGGCGACGATCAGTGCGAGCAAGGTCGCGAGCATCGTGGGCCTGAATCCGTGGACGTCCGCGTTCACGCTGTGGCATCGCATGGCGGGCAACGTCACGGAGCCGCAGTCGGATGCGATGAAGCGCGGGCACTACCTGGAGCCGGCGATCCTGGCGTGGTTCCGGGACCAGCATCCGGAGTTCGCGACGGATCGGCCGCCGTTCACGTGGACGCACCGTGAGCACGAATGGGCGACGGCGTCACCCGATGGCCGAGTGATCGTCCTGGACACGCAAGAGGACCGGCTCCTGGAGGTCAAGTCCTCCGCTGTCTCCGACGACTGGGGACCGGCGGGCAGCGACGAGATCCCGCCGGGCTACCGGGCGCAGGTCATGTGGCAGATGTTCGTCACGGGCGCGCGGACGACGCACGTCGCGGTGCTGCTGCCGTTCCTGGAGTTTCGAGAGTTCGTTGTGGAGTACGACGAGGGCGAGGCCAGCGCCCTGTTCGCTGCGGCCGTCGCGTTCCGACAGTCCCTCGCCGACGGCGTGCAGCCCCCGCTCGACGGCGCCGACGACACCTACCGCACCGTGCGCGCGCTCCACCCCGAGATCGACGACGTGGACGCGGAAATCGACGTGGACGCGGTCACCGTGTGGCTGACCGCTCGTCGGAACCTCGGCGTGTGGACCGATGAGGAGCAGGCCTGTCGCGCGCAGGTCGTCGCCGAGATGGGCACCGCCCACTACGCGTACTGCAACAGCTGGAAGCTCGGTGACCGCCGAGCCAAGGGCGAAGGCACGCCCTACTTCCAGCCCGCCCGCACCCTGCCCACGCCGGAGCAGGTACTCACCCCACGAGAGGCCGCAGCATGACCAGCACCGAGATCGCGACCACCGGCCCCGCCGCGATGGTCGAGAAGTACCGCGACGACTACGCCGCGCTCCTGCCGTCGCACGTCAACGCCGACACGTGGATCAGGCTCGCCACCGGCTGCCTGCGCCGCAACACCGACCTGCGGAACGCCGCCGAGAACAACCCCGCGTCGTTCATGGCCGCACTGTCCGACGCCGCACGCCTCGGCCTAGACCCCGGCACCGAGCAGTACTACCTCACGCCGCGCAAAGTGAAGGGACAAGCCGAAGTCCTCGGCATCGTCGGTTACCAGGGCATCATCGAGCTGATGTACCGGGCGGGCGCCGTGTCGTCCGTCGTCGCTGAGTGCGTCTACTCGGACGACACGTTCGACTATCAGCCTGGCGTTCACGAGCGCCCCCGGCACGAGATCAACTGGGACTCCGACAATCGGGGGACGCTGCGCCTGGTCTACGCCTACGCCGTGATGAAGGACGGCGCCACGTCCAAGGTCGTCGTGATGAACCGGGCCGCCATCGCCCGCGTCAAGGCGAAGTCCGGGACCGCGAACAGCGCCTACTCGCCGTGGACGACGGACGAGTCCGCGATGTGGCTCAAGTCCGCTGTCCGTCAGCTCCGGAAGTGGGTGCCAACGTCCGCCGAGTACATCCGGGAGCAGTTGCGGGCAGTCCGTGACGTTGCCGCTGAGCCGCTCGGGTCGACGACGCTGCCGGTGCGGTCGGTCGGGGAGATCTTGGACGACGGCGACGACCCGATGCATTACGACCCGAGCGAGTACGTGGACGCGGAGATCGTCGATGACGTGGACGGTGCCGCATGACGCCCATCGCCTCGTCGAAGGACCTGAACCGTGCCGAGGCGTCCGCGCTGATCGGCGAGTTGGGCGGTGGGGCGTGAGGAACTTCGCCAACCCGCTTACCGCCGTCGTGTCGCTGACGGTGCCGGAGGAGTTCATCGCCACCCTGACCGCCCAGCGTGACCGTGCCCGTGACGTCGCGGCACGGCTGGAAGGGGAGATCGCGCGGGTGCGGGATGTTGTCACGGCGTGGTCCCTTGGGGAGACCAGCCGCGACGAGATGGTGCTGTGGGCGATCCGAGAGATCGTCGGACTGACGCCCGCGCGACCCGAGACCCCCACCCCCTGGCCCCACCCCGACGCGGAGGTCGCACCGTGAGCCGCGAACCACTGCGCGTCTGCCACGACTGCGGGATGCCCGCCTACAAACGGGACCGGTGCCACTACTGCGACCTGTTCGACGGGATCGCGCTCGACCTCCAGGAGACGGCATGAGCAGGCCCGCACCGAATCCGCCGTTCCCGCCTGAGGTCAGGGCGGAGGCACTCGACATGGTCCGCAGCGGCATGTCGACGCCGAAGGTCGCTGCCCACATCGGCTCCAGCGACAAGTCCGTCCGCGACTGGTGCCGTGCCGCTGGTGTGCCGTTGGCGCCCCGGTATGCGCCGGTCGACGTCGAGCAGGTCGACGAGTTGACGCGGGCTGGCATGTCCATCCCGCAGATCGCCGACCACATCGGCTGCTCACAGAAGGCCGTGATCCGCGCCCGCGCCGTCGTCAGAGTCCGACCACCAGACCCCACGCCGCCCGTGTCCCACGCGTGGCGCGACCGAGCCGCGTGCGTCGGGCACGACCCGGAGACGTTCTTCCCGGGCCACACGGAGACGACCAGTGCGCTCGCGGATATCGCTGCCGCGCAGGCGATCTGCGCCCGCTGCCCCGTCAAGGCCGACTGTCTCGCGTGGGCAATCGCGCACAAGGTCGACGGGATCTGGGGCGGCACTACCGAGACAGGCCGACGCAAACTCAGGAGGACCGCATGACCCCCGACGACGACGACCTCACCCCCGACCCGCAGACGGCAGCGGACGACGCAGCCGACGACGCGCACACGGAGAGGTGGCGGGAAGAGAGGGCGCGGGGACGGGAGGGTGGCTTTCAGGTCATCAACGAAGCGCGGCTGATGAGCGTGTCGGTGGACACCGTTCCTGGCCCGTACTCGCGCGGTGAGGTCGTCCTGCACGACGCGATGTGCCCCGACGTCGGACACGGGTGCCATCCGGTTGTCCGGTGCCAACTCTGTCAGTGCGACCTCATCGCCCGTGTCCGAGCTGACGAGCGTGAACGGGCGGCGGGACGGGTGCGTGATTGCGACACCTGGCTCGTGGACTATCACGGTCGCCGAGCGGTATGGCTAGGCGACGTCCTCGCCGCGATAAGGGAGGGCGGGGCATGAGCGACGTGACGCGGTACTCGCTGACCCTGCGCTCACGGCGCACGGACATCAACGACATCGGCTACCTCGTTGGCCGCATCGAGTTGCCCGACGGTCAATACCGGCGCGAGATCACACCCGAGTACGCGCCGAGCAAGGTGGGCGACCTGATCCTCCACGCCGACCACCTCGCCGCCCTGGAACGGGTGCGGGTGGAGACGCTGCGGGAAGCGAAGCGGGCAGTCATCAACAACGACGGCTGGCTCGACGCGATGAAGGCCATCGATAAGGCCATCGACCGCCTCATCGACGCCACAACGACAGGAGACACCGAATGAGCGCCCCATGCCAGCCGTGCCGATCCGGACGCTGCGAGGACTGCCGCCGGCTCGGATTGGGCTGCGACTGCTGCGGTGGGGACGTGAGCGCGCCGGTGACGCTGGACCCGCTCGGCATCCTCACCGACGACGAGTGGCGAGCACTCCACGACGACCTGGCGAAGATCGCGGAACAGCGACGTCTGGCAGCCGATGAAGCCGCGAACTGGAGGATGGCGTGAGCGCGTCGCGGTGGACACCGAACGCCATCAATCTCAGGTACCCCGATCAGGCAATGCTGGCCTTGGGGACGGGCGAATACGTCCTCGCCGCCGACCACGAGCGTGACGTTGCTGCTGCCGAGGTCAGGGGCTGGAACGCGGCCGTGCGTCAACTTGCGGGCGAAGGCTGCACCTGGGCGGACGGCGACTGCCCCAACGGCACCGACTGCCTGTCGTGCAAGAACCTGGACGCACTCATCACCGAGCGCGCAAAGGGCGACGTGCAAGGCTGGAACGCGGCGCTAAGCGTCGTCGCTGCGGATCTCGACCCCGAGCGCGAGATGCGGCATCACTCCGTGGCCTGCCGGTGCTTCGGGTGCGACTTCCAACGCCGAGTCGCCGCCCTCCGCAAGCCGACGGAGGCACAGACGTGAGCGCCCCATGCCAGCCGTGCCGATCCGGACGCTGCGAGGACTGCCGACGACTCGGCCTCGGCTGCGACTGCTGCAGCGGGGACGTCGTGGGGGACGGGGAGGTGGAGGAGTGAGCCTTCCGTGGATTCGTCTCGACACCGCGATCGGGGACAACCCGAAGATGCTGCACCTGTTCGAGCTCGGTAAGTACCGGGCCGTCCTGGCGTACATCCTCGGACTCGCCTACAGCGGTCGGCACGAGACGGCCGGCCTAATCCCTCGCGGCGCGCTGCCACTGCTGCGAGCGACGACCGGCGACGCGCGGGCCCTGGTCGACGCTCGGCTGTGGCACGCAGTAGACGGGGGGTGGGCAATCAACGACTTCGACGTCTACCAGATCACGAACGTCACCCAGGAGAACCGTTCCAACGCGGCCAAGATCGCGGCCTGTCATCGCTGGCACACCCAGCCCTGCTCTAAGTGCTCACCCGTCGACCAGGAGGCGTCCTAACCATGCCAATCGCAATGCGAACGCATATGCCAATCGCAATGCCTCACGCAATGCACGTACGTACGTACCAACGTACAAGAACAAGTACTCACTCTCACCTTGACCGTTACCGCTTCCTAACGGCCGACCGCCGCGAAACGACCGGCAACGGTGACGGCGGCGCCCGATGAACACCACCACCCCGGCGCAGATGCACGTCCGGCTGTCGCGATACCTGCCCCGCGAACTCGCCCAGAACGTCTCCCCGAACCTCATCGGCCAATGCTGCCAAGAGGCGTGGGACAACGGCTGGCGCGACCCCGAATGGCTCGCGAACTACGCCCTCGAAGGCACCGGCATGGCCAACGTCGCCAACCCCGCCGCGCTGTTCACGCAGCGGCTCAAGGAAGCCGCCGCGATGGACTGCCCCGAGATCTCGACGCCGACACCGAGCCTGCCCGACGGGTACTGGCGGACCGACCCCGTCAGCCCCGACCGGGCACTGGAGCACATCGCGGAAGCCAGGCGACTGCTGCACGGAAGCGAGGCGAAGTCGTGACCGCGCACCTGCCGGAGTGCCTGCTCGCCAAGCCATGCCAGCACGCACTTCGCGGCACGGGCGACCTCCACGTCATCGCCGACGGCCGATGCGACAACTGCGACGACCCCTGCATCTGCCCTGCCCTCCGCGCGTGCACGACACGGGTGCTCGGGGAGGCACGGGCGGCCGTGCTGTCCTACGCCGACCTCGTGGATGCCGTCGGCGGGTACTCGTGGGACGAGGCCATCGCCGGATCGCTCGCCGCCATCGACCGACTCACCCAGGAGGCACCGTGAACTGCCGCCACTGCCAGGCCGACCTGTCGCAGGCCGACCTCGCCGGACACCTCGTCGAGGTGCACCACGTCCGGCTGTGCGTCCTGTGCGCGCGCCGGGGTCGAGCCACCGAGGTCGACACGGGCCACTGCTGCGCCGTCTGCACCGTGCGACTGGACGACGCGCTGCGTGACGTGGTCGATATCGGCGATTCCACGGCCGTAGAGCCACGATCAGGGGTCGGGGGTACCGGGAGTACCGGACTGGAATCCAAGCCGCCTACGGACCTCGACAGGCTCGCGCCGTACCTCGCTGACGTCGCCCTCGCCGAACACTGGCGCCAACCCATCGCCAACGTGCTTCTCGACTGGGAGCGCATCGTGCGCGAAGACCTGCACCTGGCGTGGATCGGCAACGCGACCGCCGGGCACAGCGGAACATCCGAGGCCGTCCTGGCAGCCAAGAGCGCCCGCGCATCCGTCGCGCTGCTCCGCTCGCACCTGGCATACATCACCGGGACGCCAGAGTTCCCGCTCGAGGACTTCGCCGACCAGGTCCACGCCTGCGCCAACCGGATGCGCGCCTTCGCCAACCACCTGCGCGCCGCCGACCGCGTCGTCGAGTGCCCCACGCTGACCGACCGCACCAACGAGGACGGCGCCTACCTGACCTGCGGACACCCGCTGACCGTCCGCACCTGGCAGCCCATCGACGCCCGCGACGACAACGGACGACGCGACCTGTCCATCGGCGACCCCGTCAACTGCCGACGATGCGGGGCGACACGATCACCGGAGCAGCTGATCCACGCGGCCGGCAAGGAAGCAGCATGGGCCGACGCCGAGGCCATCAGCGAGTGGTACGGGATCGGGGCGCGAACCCTGCGTCGCTGGGCGGCCAACGGGTACGTGCGCCGCGAGCATGGCCGGTACTCCATCGCCGACGTCGAGGCGCGCCAGGTGTCCGGCGCTTGACACGAGCGCCTGTGGCCGCGACCATGTGCTTGAGTTGTTCGACGTGTGAGAAGCCCCGGCATTGGTCGGGGCCTTCGCATTTCCGGGGGTGACGTGGACTCTCTCGCCGAACTCATCGAAGCCATCGCCCACCTGCATGAAGTACCCGACGCTGAACGCGGCACAGGCTGGTACGCATACCGGGACGTGCTGGAGAGCAAGCGGGCGGGGCTGTCGGGCACCGATGTCGACCCCAGCCTGGTCGGGCCGTAGAGCTCAAGCCGCAGTCGCCTGGTGCAAGGCCAATCTCGGATACAACTGCTGGCTGTGCGGCCACGAGATCCCCGACTGGGACTACACCGTCGACCACGTCATCGAACGCAAGCGCCGACCTGACCTCATGTGGGTCAAGTCCAACTGGCGGCCCGCACACGGACGCAAGCACCCCGAGCTCGGCTGCCCCGGCAACTACGGGCGGTCGGGGCGACGACGGAACCGCGTCGGGCGACCCCCAGCGGCCCTGCCCGGCTGGTGACCCCTCGGGCGAGGGGGGTGGGGGGTCCGATCGCGAAACAGGGTCGACCGGACAC
>ERZ869921.1270-NODE-1270-length-10999-cov-9.553180_pt1 | contig 10999 bp, 16 predicted proteins | sample MGYA00579310_ERZ869921 | MGnify/ENA primary metagenome ERZ869921 (study PRJEB32216, sample SAMN09231816) | wastewater metagenome | place: USA: Maryland | collected 2016-06-21 | study: EMG produced TPA metagenomics assembly of the PRJNA472060 data set (Reclaimed...
AGTCGCCAAGTACACGGAACGCTTCAAATGGCTTGCAGGCAAAGCACCCTTGACCATCCTGGTCTTTGTTGTGTCCTTTGTGCTGTCGTATTTGTTTCAGCCATTCACATTGCCAGCGCTTCCAGCCTGGACCGGTGACGCCGGCGCGTACATCCCGCTCTTCTCCGCCTGGGTATCAAGCTTCTTCTTGATCGTCGGTGACGCGGTGTTGTACGCAATGACCGTCTACAACGTGTTGCTTGCGCGGGTGCTGGAAAAAGTCCCGGCTGAATTCGCAAGCCTCAGGCTATTTCTGAGCCGACCAAGTAAATAGATCAATATAGTGAAATGTAATCCCAGCCCAAAACGGGCTGGGATTTATCCTATGGTGCTGATCCCCTCGTATTTGGTTGCTATCGTGACTTTGCTCGCCGGCATTGGCTGGATCGCTTTCGCGCGCTCGCAGTCAGGCAGATTTCATGCCAGGGTATTTCCCTGGGTGGGTCTGCCGTTTTTCTTTGTGGCAGCGATCTACTTGTGGATCTCATTTGCGCCGGTTGATATTGCCATTCGAGCTGTGTATGCCCGATATTCCATTTTGAGTATCGCAATACCTCAAGCCATCATCCTTATTCTTTTATCCCTAAAAACACGGGGGACGCATGGAAGCCATTAAAGAATTTATTGTCGCTTATCTACCCGCCATCATCTCGATTATCGGCGCACTTATTACCATTTACAGGTTCAAGCCAGAAGTAAAAAAAATCAACTCTGAAGCGCATAAGAACGACGGCGAAGCAAGCTCTGCAATTGGAGAGGCAGCCGAGTCGATTGCGAATGCCGCCAAGGTCTCGAATGAACAGTTAATGTATCGCTTGGGTGATCTTGACAAACAATTTAATGAATATAAGAAAGAAGCCAAAAAAGAAATTGAAGAGCTGAAGCTTACCGTGCGTTTTGAACGTCAAAAGCGCATTGATATTGAGAAGAGACTTATTCTGGAAAGCCAGGCGCGCGTGCGAGCTGAGAGCAAGATAACTGCTTTACAAGGCTATATTGAGCAATTGAAAACACTTATGCGAAACGCTAATGTTCCAGTACCTCCCCCATTTGTTGAGTAGGCACATGGTTTTCCACCGTGAGGTGGTTGTTTCAGGAAGAAATTTGGACGAAATTTGACAATGAAGCTAAATAAGAAACAACGCGAACAGCTTTTGGTTTGGGTCGCCGAGGGGTTGGAATCGGGCGAGATCAATAAGCGCGCCGCGAAATTCAAGCCGGCGTTTCAGGTGACGCGCCAGCAAGTTGATCATTACCGAAAGACTCGCGAAGTGTCCATTGATGAGATCAAAGAACAAGGCGAAGTCAGCGCATTGACTACAGGACTCGCCGTAAAAGATAATCGCGTGAAGGTGCTGCAAGACCTGGCGAATTTACTTATTACCGATATTTTCAAGGACGGTTTGCTTTGGACGGAGAATGCCAAGGGGCTCGGGTCTGGTCCTGCTTTTGAGCGCTACGACTACAAGGAATTCAACGCGGCTGAAGTGAGAGAGCTGCGCGGCGTGCTCGAAGATATTGCCTCCGAGGTCGGCGAGCGCGTAAAGAAGCAAGAGCTTACTGGCAAAGATGGCAAGCCGCTTCTGCCCCCGCGTGGACCTGTAAACCTTTCCGATCTTACAGAACAGGAGCTTGATGCGCTCGAAATCGCAGTCGCGGCAGTCGAACGCGCCAGTACACCTAAAAAACCTACCGTCGAAGATTGAGATCGATGCTGAACGGTGTCGGCGGTCGTTTCGTAGATTTATTCAAGGCGCGTGGGACGTTGTCGAACAAGCATCCCCTTATTGTGACAATTGGCATATTGGATTTATCGCGGATTATTGGGAGGCTCTCTACAACCTAGAGATACAAAACCTGATCATCAATATTCCGCCAGGGTATGCCAAAAGCTTACTGTCTTCTGTGCTTGCACCGGCGTGGATATGGACGAAGTCGCCCGCCATTCGTTTTTTCTGCGGTAGTCATAGCGTAGATCTGGCAATCCGTGATGCGGTTCGAAGCCGGCGCTTGATCCAGTCGGATTGGTACCAAGAGCGGTTTGGTCATGTCTTCCAGATGACCACAGACCAGAACGTAAAGAGCCGCTATGAGAATAACAAGACCGGTCAGCGAGTCAGTGTCGGCGTGGACGCCGGCTGGACGGGTCACAGAGGTAACTTCCTTGTTTGGGATGATCCCCTGGACAAGGGTAACAAGGACAGTGAGACCGAACGCAGAAAAGCCAACGAGGCGGTTAAGTCCTCGATGGGAACAAGAGGTGATAACCCGAAAGAGATCCGCAGAGTATTGATCATGCAGCGGCTTCATCAGAACGACCCGACTGGGCACATCTTGTCGGAGATGAAGGATAACGAAGATTTTCCGCAGTTTGAACACCTGGTGCTGCCGGTTCGCTATGAGCCCAAGCGCTTCTTTTCTTCGATCGGGCTGGAAGATCCTCGCAAGACACCTGGAGAACTGTTATTCCCGCAGCTCTTCGACGAAAAGGTCGTTAAGCAGACCGAAGCGCTGCTTGGTGTGATGGATACGGCAGGACAGCTTCAGCAACGCCCTGCACCAGTCGGCGGCGCGATCTTCCTGTCGAGCTGGTGGGAGGCTGGGCAAAATCGTTATGACCCTGCCGACTCCAGTGTGATGAATAAAACGATTGCACGTTGGATGGTCTGGGATACCGCGCTCAAAGACAAGGAACAGAACGACACTACGGCATTGGTCGTCTTTGATTTGACCGCAGATTATAAGGCGCTCCTGCGCTATGTGTGGTCCAGTCGGCTGCGGTTCCCACAGCTCTCCAGTACGATTGAGGATGAGGCGTTGCGCTGGATGTTTGATGCCAAGTTGCGCGATATCGTGATTGAAGATAAAGCCAGCGGTATCTCGGCAATTCAGACATTGGAGCAAGGTGCGCCGCCTGAAGTAGCAAGCCGTATCAAAGCGTTCAACCCTGGCATGAGTAGCAAGCCGGCAAAGATGCGCCAGGCGTCATTGTGGTGTGACCGCGGCTGTGTGTTATTGCCGACACCACACGAGTCGGTTCCCTGGCTGCTGGACTTTGAAGAAGAGTTGTATCAACTTCCGAACGCAAAGCATGACGACCGCGGCGATGCGTTTTCAATTGGTATTTTGTATCTTGAGAATTTACTTGCGGAAGGCTGGAGAGCACGCACCAGCAGACAATCCACTTCCTGAGGAGAAATGATATGGCACCACTGCGACTGAATCAATTTGGCGATACGGCGGCAACCTTTTGGCAGAAGACCACCCTGATGGCTTCTTTGGCTGGAGACCCGACCGCGCTGCCGGCAGACTTTGAAGACATGCTTGAAGCCTATTACATGAACAATGGGCTGTATGACGCCATTCAAGCGTACATGGATGAGAACTCCCTGTGGACGCCTGGCATGCAAGCCCTATACAACCCGGCGTTTCGCGCTGTGGAATTCCACGTGGCGCATTTGTGGCCTGGCAAGCTGGCGCGGGCGTTTCGCGTTCAATCCGAAAACAAGAAGCTTGAAACCGCCATTGGCAAGATCTGGCAATGGTCTAATTTTGAAGCAAAGAAGCAACTGGCAGCACGTTGGTTTGCGGAGTTTGGTACGCTCTTTATCAAGAGTTATGTGAAGAAGAATGCAAACGGCGTAGCCGACAAGGTCGTTCAGCAGGTGATCAAGCCGCGCTACGTGACTGACTTCGAGGTCGATTCCAGTGACTTCATCACCTACATTCGCACGGATGCCAAGAAGGTACGACTGGGAGCCAACGAGCGCCCTGAGACCTACACGCGCACAGAGGTATGGAGTAAATCCAAAAACCTACACGCGATTTATGAGCACCGTTACGACCGTAACGCGGCGCTGTCGCAGCTCGGCACTCCGGTTGAACAAAGCAAAATCAGCGATTATGGCATTGACTTCGTGCCTTTTGTGCATGCCAAGTTTACCGACATTGGCGAGCCTCGTGGCATTGGTGTGTTTGTGCCGGTGTTGGATAAGGTCGATGAAGCCAACCGGATCGCGACCCGCCTGCATGAAATTGCGTTTCGGTTCAATAAGCCGACCATCGCGATCTCTTCAGGCGGCGTGGATAACTCTGGGCGCCCGCTGCCGGCAGTGCGGTTGCAGGATAAGAACGGCAATGAGCTGGAAAGCGAAGAAGATATTTTTGCGAAGGACAAAAGCCTGTTCAATTTGCCAGGGAATGCGAAAGCCGAGTTGCTGATCCCAAATATCAACTTCCGGGATCATATGTCTCAGCTCAATGACCAGATGGACGAGATCAAGCAGGATCTGCCAGAGCTGCGCTATTACGATATCAAAGAACCGTCTGGTATCTCGACCGAGACCATGCGCATGATGCTGGGTGGTGCTGTAGACCGCGTGATCGATGCGCGCGGCAGCGCTCACTCTGCGTTGATTCGTGCCAACCAAATGGCGCTGACGCTGGCGCGTGTCAATAACATTGATGGGTTTGCAGATATCGGAACCTATGAAGGCGGGCAATTCGAGCATGACTTTGCCGACCAAGAGGTCTTGCCTTTGACCAAGAAAGAACGCGCCGATATCGTGAAGGTCTACCAGGACGCGGGAATGGATATCCTTTTCTCGATGCAGCAAGCCGGCTACACCAACGAAGAAGTTGAAGAGTATAGGCGCAGCCCAGAATACCTGACCCGTATGCAGACACAAGCCAGTGCTTCAGGCGTGCCGCTTGAGACTCTTTTGATGCGTGCCGGCTGGAAAGATGAAGAGCTGAAGGAATACGGACGGCAGAAGCTGGCAAGCATCGCGCTTCAGCAAGAAGATACCGTGCCGACTGAGGTGCAGTAATGGCAAAGCGCGTACCCCTGGGGAAACCCCTTCCTAAGATAAAGGATGGGTATCAAGATCCCGCTCCGAGTGAGGCAGAGGCGGAGGCGTTGGTCAGCTTGTGGGATCAGTTTGCGCCGGCAGCATATCGCGGTTTGATGAACTCTCAGACCAAGAGTGTTCTTGAGGCGACCCAACAGAAACCCAAAACCCCTTTCATTTGGGATGATCAAAAGAAACACTACATCCGCGCTAAGACCGGTGCGGTAGTCACACGCGCCGAATTACACCAGGCGCTTTCTTCCTTCATGAAGGCGTATTCAGGAAGAAGGTAGCTGGCATGTTTCTTGAAGATCTGGCACAGCAATTGATAGACGGAAAGATCTCGCTCGCTCAATGGCAGATCGCCATGCGTGAATACATCCGCGTTATCCACCGGCAAGCGGCGCTGATTGCCAATGGTGGCGTTGAAAATATGACTCCTGCCACGTGGGGATATTTGGGTTACCTGGTGAAACGGCAGTACCAATTTCTGGATGGGTTTGCTGCCGACATTGCTGCGAACCCGAGCGCCTGGCTCAATGGACGTTTACTGGTACGCATGAAGCTGTACGGGCAAGCGGAGTGGTCTACCTTTGAGGAGATGATCCGATTCCAGAAACGGCTGGAAGGTTGGACCGAGGAGCGCCGGCAACTGGGGGTTGCCGACCACTGTGAAGGATGCCTGCAACAGGCAAGCTTGAGCTGGCGACCGATCAACACGCTTGAAACGATTGGGAGTCAACAGTGCGCAACCAATTGCCATTGTGTCTTTTTATATCGAAAGCCAAATGGAACCGGAGGATACGTGTACGATGGATAGACCACCTATGTTTCATGAGAGCAATCGGCTGTTTTGGGAGGCGTTGAGGCGCTTCTTGATCTGGCTGTTGAAAGAGCTTGATAAATGGTATGGGTGGAAGACCTTCGTGAAAGAGGAATAAGTGCAGGTGTCCTCTTTTAGATACCTTGCGTGTAGTTCTGCACCTGTCTATTATGTGAGTACAAGTTAACACTTGGGTCACCTGTCTTACGACAAAACGCCCGCCTTGGATGAAGTTCATCCTTGCGCGGGTTTTTTATTTTATACGCCTACGTAGGCGGCAAAAACACGGAGGAATGATGTTGGGTTTCAGAAAGTTTTTCAACGCGATGCCCGCTTTGTACTTTGATGAAAGTGCAGGAGCCGGCGGTGGTAATGGTGGTGCAGGCGATTCCACGGAGAACAGCTCCGGTGCTGGCGGTGATCAAACCGCTGACAAAAATGCTGGTGACGGCAAGGATAAACCAGACAAGCCGACGGCGAAGGTTTCCTTCTCCGCAGAACAACAGGCTGAGGTTGACCGGATCGTCAAGGATCGGCTGGATCGTGAGCGCAAGAAGTCTGAAGAAGTTGCGGAGAAAGCCCGCAAGAAAGCTGAAGAGGATGCGCTCGCCAAAAACAGTCAGTTCGAAGAACTGGCTACCACGCGGCAAGCCAAGATCACTGAACTGGAGACAAAACTTCAGGAAGGCGAGGCACTTGCCACAACGCTCCAGCAATACAAGGATGCGGTTGCCGGCATCGTGAAAACCCAGGTGGAGAAGCTGCCCAAAGCGGTGAAGTCTTTGATCCAAAAGATGGACCCTCTGGAGCAGATGCAATACCTGGCTGAAAACGCCAAGGAATTGAACATCGAAATCAAAGCCGTCCCTCCGACAGAAACGGATGACGGGAATCAAAAGTTGAAACAAGAAGAGCTTGATAAAGCTAAGAAGAAAAACGAGCAGACGATCAAGAACTTCTTCCGCTAATTCATTAATTCAACAAGGAGAACGATATGACAGCACTTACTATTTCTGCTGACGACGTCCGCGTTGTAAAACGCGATGACCTCACCCAGATGACTGCACCTGCCGGCGAAGCTATCAGTGCCGGGCAGTATTGCCGCTGGAATACCAGCACAGGGAAATTCGAATTGGGCAACGGCTCAAGCTCCGGTGAAGTCGGCGATGGTTTCATTGCCGAGAAAACCGTTGCGGTCGGCGAAACCTTGACCGCCCATAAGGGTCCAGGCGTGATCTTGGATCTGGGCGCCGCACTCGACGGGCTGAACTATGCCGCGCCGGTTTACCTCAGCGACACAGATGGTACTTTGGCGGATTCCGCCGGCACCGTTTCGACCGTTGTTGGGAAAGTCGTCCCAGGCTGGGCAGGAACCGCCAAGAAGCTCCTGCGCCTGACGATGGTGTAATGAGGTGATGAAATGACTGTCGCTTATGGTTTTATTTCCCTGCAAGACCTGTTCAACCAGCGCGTTGTTACCGCTGGTCCCGCACGTGTGTTTACTGCCGTCGAACAAAGCGCGGCTGAATACACCCGTGTTGTCAATGCTCTGCTTGCCGAGTTCGCAGAACGCACCACCGATGCGCAGATCCAGATGGAACTGCCTGGTGATGGTTCCTTGCAGCCACTCGATGAAGACGGCAATCCCTTGCCTGTCGCTCCCTCCGGTTCGTACACCGTTGCGTTCCCGATCCAAGGCGCCGGTACTGCCTGGGGCACCAACCGCGTGAGTCGCGCCAAGCTGACCGTGGACGAAGCCAATCGCAACACCCTCGATGCATTCCAGAAGGATGCGGATTGGAACATCCGTCACCTCCTCGCCGCAATCTTTGATAACGTGGCGTACACGTACAAAGACAAGACCGGCGCGAATGGCAGCAAGGGTCTTGGTGATATCAGTGTAAAACCGCTCGCCAATGGCGATTCCGTTGTATACGGTCGTAAAGGCGCGGCTGCGCCGGCTACCGACAATCACTATCTTGCGAATGCCAACGCGATCGCTGACAACAACAACGTCTTCGAGACCATCGAGGCTGAGCTGCTCGAGCACCCCAGCAATAGCGGGCGCATCCTGTGCTACATCCCGACCAACCTCAAGGCGACCGTGATTGCTTTGGCGACCTTCAAGAGCGTCGCCGACCCGAACGTCGCGTACACCACCACCGAACTTGCTACAAACGTGCCGCAGGTTGGACCTGGAGAAGAAGTTCTCGGGTACATCGAAGGCACCAAGTGCTGGATCGTGTTGTGGAGCGTTCTGCCGGACAGCTACATCATTGCCAAGATGGAAGGCAAGGCTGTGCTGAAGATGCGCGAACATGCTGAAGCTGAACTCCAGGGCTTCTTCCCTGAAGCGCACAACGTGGATGGTAATCACTTCGTGAACCGCTTCCTGCGTTACTGCGGATACGGTGTTCACGATCGTGTCGGCGCTCTCGTGATGCGCATCGGAAATGGCAGCTATGCCATCCCGACCGGCTACGACGCCCCGCTGTCCGCGTAACCTTTGGTGAATGAACATATCTCCCGGCGCTGGTCGCTGGGAGATATGTCTAAAAGGTATCCCCCATTATGCACAAACTTATTCTAGGAAAACGCAATGCCGACGCACACGCTCGCATTCTTAAAGCTGTGGAGGCGTTGAGCGAGCAATTTGAAATTCCTGACGACGTCGCTGCTGCGCTCAAGGTGCAGGAGAAGGACGCTGAAGTCCGCGCCATGAAAGAGCGTGAGGCGGTCGCTTCACTACTCGAAGCTGTGGCGTTGTCCCTGGGTATTGATCTCAATCCAGAACCTGAAGCTGAGCTTGAAGCCGTTACGGAAGTAACGGATCCTGCTGGCAATCCAAACCTTAATGGCTCTGACGGTGACGCCGGCGATGATAGCACTCCCCAGGGCGAAGGCGTAACGGATGGAGCAGACGGCGACGCCTCTGAACCTGAAGACGCTGCCTCTCAGGGTGACGCCGGCGATGGATTGCCCGCGCCTGACGTTTCTGCTGGATAAACGTCGATGACGTTCACTTATAACCTTGCCCATGCAACCGCTTCTATAGTTCTGATCTCGAAGGTCCGTTTGGAGATTGGCGATACTGTCTCAGGTACAGGAATCCGCCCGGACGGAACCAATCTGACCGATGAAGAGATCACCGTCTGGCTTGACTTGGAAGACGACGATGTCATGCTTGCGGCAGCACGCGCCTGCGACGCCATGTCACGCGCCTGGTCTGTTGTTGCCAATGAAACTGTAGGTCCGCGCAAAACGGAATATGGCAAGGTGTCTGGTGACTTTGAAAAGAGAGCCAGCAGCTTGCGTGAAACCTACGCGCGACCAACGGCATACGTGCTATGAGCCTTAATATTCGCGACGGCGATGAATTGACTATCGACGGCAAAACGTATCCGATTGCGCGTGCCCCCAAGTGGGAAGGCGCAAGTATGAATACGATCGCATTTCGCCGACGCCTGATTCACGATTGTGTTGTGACGCGATCCGTAAAGGGCTTAAAGTCTACTGTATTCACTGGCAAATGCACTGCCTTTGACCCGGTCGAACCTGATCTAAAGCGGCGCATGCAAATCGAATCTCCGTTCACGGTCAAACAGACCTTCATCGCCGACAGCGGCGAGTTCGTGCAACTTTTTGTTGAGGACATCGTTCGATGACTATTAGCGTTCCGAACAGAAAGCATCTCCGCCACGCATTTGCTGCGCTTCTGGAAACTGCACTGGTTGGAAGTGGCAAGCCGGCACAGAAGGTGTACCGATACAAACCAGCAGACCTGGACGGGAAATTCTCCGTGGTGGCTGTGACCTCCGGCAAATCGAAACGTAGCAAGCAGTCGCAGGTGAGTCGGGTCAACAATACCCCTTCGCTTGAGGTGCATACATTTGTCCTGTATTTTGAGCCGTCGGTTATCTGCACAAATAACCCGTCTGCTGGCAGTAATGTCGTTTTCTTGATGGGTAACACTGCCGGCTTTGAAATCGGGGATGTAGTCACCGTGAAAGACAAGCTCACTGAAACTCGAGAAACTGCGACCGTTACCGCGGTAACGACAGACACGTCGATTACCGTTGCGACGCTTGCGAATTCATACACTACACCCAGCGTCACCTTTTGGAGCGAAGAAGACTCTGAGGATCGTCTGGATTGGCTTGAGAAAGCTTTGTCTGATGTGGTGATGACCAATGAAACCCTTGAAGTTACTTTAGATGGAGTGAATAGCATTTGGACAATTACACCTGAAGGCGAGAGCGACCCTGATCATGTGTTGATCGGCGGGAAAGAGTACCAGCACGAAGTCTTCTCTTTTTCATTCCAGATATTCAGTGACTAATGCAACTTTCTATCCGAGTTCAAGGCACGCTTGTACGAAACGGTCTGCAAAATCTTGATGCGGAGATCCCCAAGGTTAGCCGGCTGGTGATTTATCGCAGCTCGCAGCGGATCGTGCAGCGAGTGAAAAGACCAGGCGCGAGACCGAACCACCCAATCAATTGGGTGAGCGCACGACAACGAAAAGGATTTTTTGCAAGCGAAGGTTTTGGTGGTGGCGTTCCTACTCGAAGATCTAACCGCTATATCAATTCGTGGAAGATTGTCAGCAAGGATGATGTTGGATACACGGTCATCAACGACAGTCCAGGCGCAAAGTTTGTCGGCGGTGATGCGTACGGACAAAACCAATCGCCAATCCATGCCGGACGCTGGCCGCTTTTTCGAGATGAATTCGAGGCGGAAGTTAATAACCTTGCGCCAGAGATTGCCAAAGAAATACTGATGGTCTCACGCCGAAACGGGCTGACCCAGTAAGGAGTTTTTTATGTCTGACATTGCATTGACCTATATTGGAAAAGGTGTGTTTTTGGCGAATGTGCCGGCACGCAATTTGAACGCTGAAGAAGTGAAGCAATTTGGGGATGTCCTTCTTTCGCAAATGACCAAGGACGAAGCAAAAGGATTATCTGGGCGTGATGCGTTAATCAAAACTGGTTTGTATAGCGCAGAGATTGTTGAAACGCCCAAAGATTTGCCCACTGGCGAAAAAGCCAAGGAGAAGAAATGACATCATCAGGTATTAAAACACTGCGCAGGATCCAGCTTGGGCGGGAGTCGACTGCCCTGACGGCGGTTGCGGCTTCGACCATTTGGCGAGGACCTGCCATCATGCCCGTCGATGAACAGGTAAAGATCATGCCGGAAGAGAACATCGGCTTCTCTTCATTGGTAACCCGCCAATATACGCCCAAGAAACTTGCTAGCATTGCATTCCCTGCTACCCCTG
>ERZ869921.1271-NODE-1271-length-10999-cov-3.636422_pt1 | contig 10999 bp, 26 predicted proteins | sample MGYA00579310_ERZ869921 | MGnify/ENA primary metagenome ERZ869921 (study PRJEB32216, sample SAMN09231816) | wastewater metagenome | place: USA: Maryland | collected 2016-06-21 | study: EMG produced TPA metagenomics assembly of the PRJNA472060 data set (Reclaimed...
CCCATCCGCACACGCCGGCAGTTGTCCGGAATTTCCGGATGACTGACACGAGCCACAGCCTTCGAACCGTCCGGCTTTTCCGGATAGTTGCCCCTTCGAACATGCGCGCCGGCCTTCGAACACCTTCGCGAAGAAGCTTCGGACCGGCTTCGAACGTCCGCAGCGGGCTTCCGCCTGGCTGGCGAACGACAGGGACGCCACGATGGCGATGATTGCAAAACGCTTCATAGAGACTCCGTTAGTGAAAAGATTCCTGGCGTCGATTGTCCGACGCTCTGCTCATCCGATTCCATTGCTCAGTTAGCCCGTCAATGCGACCCATCGCGTAGGGCAATAGCGTGATGACGCACATCCAAAAGCAGCCGTTGATCGGCTTGAGGATGTCGCCCGTCGAGGCAATCATTGCGGCGCAAATCACAGCCCAAATTGCGATGATTGCCATCCCGCAAGCGTTCTCTTGAATGTGCTGTTTCATGGCGTGCGCCCGCTGCTTGGTGGATTAAGTAAGTGGTGGTGGATTGCCGTTAACTGCGTGCCCATTGCGTCTAGCCGCTCGTTCACCTTGGTGTCGTTCGCTTCGCAGTGATCCACGAACGCAATGTGCCGAGCGGTCACTTTCTCGAAGATCGGACCAGCCCACCGCGCAACTCGCCACACCGTAACGGCGACGATGGCAAGCAAGCCGCCAGCGGTCGACGATGCCTTGATAAACTCGGTAAGATCGTCCATTGCCTCCCTGCCCCCATATCGAAAGCCGCCGAAGCGGGTTAGCGGTCAGCACCTTAACGCTGAACCTGATTTGTACTTGCGACGAAAACCGCCGTTTCCGGTCAGCACCCTAATGGGTGGTCTTAATTGCATCCATTTGGTCCGCACATCGAGCCGCCGTAGTAAACCGGGGCGGACTGGGTTTCATCACCGCCCACCAGCACCTTGACGGTCCGCTGGCGTCTGCCGCGAAAGCCGTAGTTCTCCGTCCGATATTCGTATCGCGGTTCCGCGTTGATCTGCTGCCGCACCGACGTTTGCAATTGACTCGCTGTATTCGTCGGCGCGGGCTTGGCTTCCTGCTTGGTGGCTTCCTGCTTCGCTGGCTCGGCCGGCGACGTTGGGCAGGTCGGCGCGTGACACTCGCCAGCCTTGCATTTGCATCCATCCTCGCAGCCGCACGTCGCCACCAGGGGCTTCGCTGGCTGCGGCAGTGTTTCGGTAATCACAATCGCGTCATCCGCAACCGGGGCGGCTCGTGGCTCGCTACGCATGGCATGGCAGCCCATCACGACGGAGATTAGGAGCATGAGGTATTTCATTCGTTCACCCGCTCGGAGTTGCGACACGCGGAGCAACCGCGTCGTCTGGTGTGCCCTTGGATTCGGACAGCAAGCCGAAGCCGTTGCTCTCCCAATTGGCGGACCAACTGTTAGCGATCTCCAGCAAATACTTTCCGCCGTCGTACTTGAGTCCGACCGCGGTGACCTCGTGGGACCACCAATTTAGGCCGATGGCGACGGGGATGTTTTGCAGAACGCACGTGGCAACTTGATCGAAGTTGCCCGGCTTCAAGTCCCACCATTCGAGACAGCGATACGACGGTCGCTCGGCGTCGGACTCGGCGTTGTCGTACTTGCGGTCAATCGCGTTGGCCGGCCACTTGTCTTGCGGCACCAGCCCATGCTCGGCGATGTATTCCAGCCCCTCAGTGCCCCAGCCGCCGTTGTTGCGGAAGTTCTTGATCTTCGCGCCGACCGATGCGGGGGAAAGGCGAACGGTGGGCAAGCCCATCAACATTCGCACGATCATCATGGCGTAGGTGGGAGCATTGATCCAACAATAGTTCGTGCCGTTTTGGTCCAGCACCGTCAGCCCGTTACGTTCGCAATGATGGCGAATCGTGCTTTGCTTCGCTTCTTTTTCCTCGATCCGCTGCTTCCATTCGCCACGCGGAATAAGCGGCAGCGTGAACGGGGCGGTGTTCGGTGTTGCGCCGTAAGGATGCTTGCTCCAATCGCGCGGCACGTGCCCCAAACTCATGCCAGATGGCGGCGTAAGCCACTGCTGGTAGTTGCTGTCGTCAATGACGGTGCGGCCTTCAAATTGCATCACTTGCCCCCAATCTTTTGTAGAGATTCAAGCAATGCATCTTCGGTCGCGGGTAGCGGTCCAGAGACGCCGCTGCGGATGCCATCGGTCGCGGTAAGCCACGGTGTCACGCCCTTGGCATCTTCCTTCGCCTTGGCGTACAGTCGCTTCCAAATGTCCGGCGTCTTGGCGAGGTCCGCGTCGGCAATGTCATCGTCGAATACGCGGAATTCACCGCCTTTGCCTTTGACGTACTCACGCCACTTCCAGCCATCGAGCGTTGCGGCGGTCTTGTTATGCTCCGCCGTTTCTTCCACGATCATCACGCGAAACTTATCGCTGGGAATCGGTGCCGGTCCAGGCGATGGACCGATGCCGCCTTGCGTGGTCGCCCACCACAAAGCCGCGAGAATCAGCACGAGGATTAGCGTGTCGTTCTTCATGGCTACTTCGCCAGCTTGGATTGAATGTCCGCCAGTTGCTTCTTGAGGTCCGCCAGTTCGGTATCCGGCGCGAACAGCTTCGGCAGAATGCCGGGGAACTTACGGGCGACGAAGAATCCCAACACGAGTCCGCCAATCAGCAGGAACATGGGCGGGATTTGCAGGTTGTCGAACAGCGCGGCGTAGTTGCCGCCACTGACGGTGTTGGCTTGGGCGATGGCTGGCAGGAGCAGCACGCCGACGAGGAACGCTTGCAAAGGCTTCATTGTTCGATTTCCTTCTCCAACGTGTTGAGCAGCGACAAGAGCTGCACGAGCAGGGCGATTAGCTTGATGACCGTGATAACGCTGGCACCGCGGCCCTCGTTCTGTGACGACTCCAAGCGGGCTTTGATGTCCGCTGCCAGCGACTTCGCCCGTGATAGCGTGTGACGCTTGGGCATGGCTAGCTCCCGAACGAAGAAACCAAAGCGGTCAAGCCGGGGCGAATCTGACCACGCAGCCAGCCGTCAACGAACGGCTCGATCGTGTTGGGAACGCCCACGAGGTCTAGCGGCTCGATGAACTCGTCGTAAGCCGCCTCGGCGGCGTCGATGAGTTGCGGCAAGATGGCGACCGGATCGGCAGCCGCAGCGGCAACGTGCGATCCAGCGTGCAAGATCTCCGAGACAATGCCGCAGCCTTCGCGGAAGGTGATCTTGCCGTCAGCACGGGCGGCCAGAATGTCGCCGGCGATGTCTTTGATCTGTTCCTTGAGCGGAACGTCGCAATCGTGTGCCATTGTGAGTGCGTGCGCAAGAAGCCGCCGGCCGTAGCTGGGGCCGGGTTCGCCTCATAGCGCACACGCGGCTTACTGCCGCACGAGACCCGCAATCATAGCGGGGTTAGCCGCGATCTAAGACACGGCTGCTTAAATCAAACCGCATTGGCGGGGGAAAGTCAAGAAGATAAACCGCTGTTTCGCCAGGCTGGCACAGCGGGGAAGCCTTTGTAGACCAACTGCCACTGGCAGCCGGCGAGTAAAGAACTGGGGCGGCTTCCGCTTCCATAGGTAGCTTGGGCCGCCCCGTAGTGTTCTCAACGATCGCATTATACCCCTCACGCCCGCTCGTTCAACCGCCGCACCTGCTCTTGCGTCGCAACGCGAAACCTCGCCGGGGCTTTCACTCGCGTCTTGATATGCCCGCGATCGTCCAGCCAAATATCAATCGTGATCGGCTCGATAGCCTCGGCGTCGTCGATCAGCTCGACAAACGCGCTGCCGCCCCGATGCGTGTCTACTCGCCCGCCTCGCTGCGGTGGATTCGTCATGCTCGCCCCTCCTTGCGTTTAAAGTATCAAACCCCGCGTGCCCCTGCGATAAGGTCACAGCTGACCGCCAGCCACAATCCACTTGCCCTTCGCCGTCAACGTCCACTTCGCCGGGCGCGATGTGCCGTCCCGCTTGATCGCCTTGAGCTTCACGAGGCTCTCGCACACCGCCGCATTGGCTGGCAGCGTTGATCCGAAATGCGTCGTCCACCACACTCGCGGCGTTTCCTGGCTCGTCAATTCACCACCGGCGTTAAGGACGTTCAGCATGCCCACTTCGCTTTTTGTTGGCTGCTTCGGTCTCATTCTCCCGCTCCCTGTTCGAGGTCGCTCACCACGATTCCAGCACAACACGCTCGCCGCACTTCGGGCAATCAATCCAACGGCATCCATCTGGACCGCCGGAGTAGTCGTGCCTGTTGCGTTCCTTCACGTCGGCCGGAACGTATTCGAGTTTCGCGCCGCAATTGCGACACACCCGCCGCTTCACAACCGACTTGGCCGGACCTTCATTCACAATCTTGACCATTGCTATCTCCCTGTTCGAGGTCAGACCTTCCGAATCGCCCGCAGAATCGCCGCCGCACCGTCACGACCGACGCCCCAGATTTGCCAAATCTCCATCTCGCTCAGCCCGATGAGGCTGCGGACCGTGAGGTAGCCCGCCGTATCGAGGGCTTGGGCTAGCTCGCTCGCAATCGGCAGGTCATGCACGCTCGAATCCGGTGTGAGCGGGCTTGGGGTGTTCTCGGATGCGAAGTCGTCCACGGCTCGGTGCATGTCGAGCCACAGTCCGTTGCGCGCCAAGGCTTCGCAGCGTCGGCCGAACTCGGCGCAGCGCTCGGGGTCGATGTGGTGGATGACACGAGTTGCGTGGCCGCCCTCGCGGTGTTCTTGGATGGCGGGTAGGTACTTTAGGTTATGTTGCATTTGCTCCTCCGTCTTGGTCGGCGGGTACTTGGTGATGATTTCGGTGTAGGTCATTTGCTTTTCTCGGCTAGCTGCTTTTCTATTGCTTCGATGCGCTTCCGCAGTTCTTGTATCTCGTCCGCTTTGGTTCGCTTCGGGCATGTGCAGCCACGCTTGCCGTACACAGCCGCCCCCATGCAACCGGGGATGAGGATTCGCTTGCCCTGGTCAATGATCGTGTGACAACGCATCACTCGGTCTTTCGTAAGTTGCGAATCGCGGTCAGCGCCTCAATGATTGTGCCGAGGCTTTCGTCGGGAAGCAGTGTTTCAACGATTGGATATTGCTTGTCGCCGGCATGTATGCGCAACTTGATTCCGTCGCCGTCCTTCCCGTTGTCCTCGAATTCCAGGCGACACCAATCTTCGCCCGACCCTAGCTTTCGAAACATCGTCTGCCACTGCGCCAGCGAATACTGGTAAGTGACGACTGGACGAATCTCGCCAAGGTTAGGATGGTCTTTCGGTTCCTCTGTCCAGCCGATCGGAATTTGACTAATGCGAACATCGAAGTAGCTCATTGCGATTTCTCCCGAAACGTTATTGGTCGTCGCCCAGGGCACGGTGAATTGCAGTCGTCACGACGACGAATGCCGCCGCACTCCCGGCACGATTGAAGCGAATCTTTTTTATAGTAACCCCAGCGATGCCCGTTCTTATCGTCGGTCATGCGCCAATTGTTCTCAGCCATCGGTTTTGCCCCCCTCCCCGGCCCCCGCGTCACGGTTCGTCGGGGAACGAGCAGCGAACTCAGGTAAATCTTGAAGGTCCGATGACCGTAGAGGGTTCGCCTCAGAGACAATCCTCGCATAGGCTTTAGCACCTTCCGGCGTCAACTCGCGAGCGTCTTGAGCGTGTTCAATCGCATGGCGGTTTCTATCCCATGTGCTTACGGAATTCGGCGGCTTCGCGCTACGGTCGGGAACGACTTCGACGAGCAGCCCCTTGTCGGCTTTGTCTTTCAGGCATTCGTCGCAGATATTGCCTTCCAGATACGAGCTACCCCACGTGTCGAAAACGGTGCTGCCCCAGTTGCCGCTGGTCGTGAAATGCACGCCGTTGTCTGGCGGGTCATGTAATTCCATCTCGGCTTCGCCGTGGTTTGTGCCGGCAGACATCAGTTGTTTCTCGCACACCACACAAAATCGTTTGATCTTCATATTCGTTCGTCCTCGCACGTTGTGATCGTCGCCAATCGAATAGACGCCACTTCGCATAACGCCACTCCGTGGCACACTCGATTTCCCATAAACCACGGCGGGTGGTCTGGCAGATTCCTACACACCCATACGTCGCGGCCCACGATGCCGCCGTAACTTCCTTGCCACATGTCGCCCGTATGGGTTTCGACGCAAATTGGATCTCGGTCGTTCAGGTCATCCAGTAGTCGCAATGATTCTTGGTCCATCACCCGGCCCCCTCGCCCGCTGCGGGCGGTGAACACTCGACATCCTGCTCATACACCATCACGTTTTTGTACGGCTCCCGAACCTTGTCGAGCCGGTCCTTTAGCTGGTCGGCGTGCGCGTTTGCAATTGCCTCGGTCGCGTACAAACTTGGATCGCCGTCGTGATCGTAGAAGCGCACGCTCACGCACCAGACCTTGGACGGAATAATCCCGTGCAAGATCATTTCCTTCTCGTGCAGAATGTCGCTGACAAAGTGCAGTTCCGCTTTGGTTTTCGCGTTCTCCGCCGCTAGGGCGCGGTAAGCGGCAATCAACGTACCGATATCTTTGCGCACATAATCCATGCGGTCGAACCATTCATAGGCGACCGTGGAATATGCCGCTTCTACTCGGGCCTCGATCTTCGCCAGGTGTTGCTCGTCAGTCTGCATTGGGCACCTCCTTGGGCATTTCAATCGGGATCGTGATTCCAACCGCGCAGCTTTGGCAAACGTAATCCCACGCTTCGCCAACTGGGAAAGCCACTATGTCCTTGAAATGAAAGCCGTGTCCGCATTCAGCGCACGCTACTAGCGATTGGTCAGCCATTGGGCACCTCCGCATTCTCCGCGTGGTACGCGGCGAGGCAGGCTGCGGAGAAGGTCGGTTCGCTGGTCTTCGCTCCTGGATAAACCCACAGGTCGCATATCCTGTTGCCAGCATTGGTGACGTTTTTGGACTGCGCATCCACCGCGGCCCGCAGTTCCGCGAGGGACGATTCGGCAACGGTTAGCTTCGCCCGCGTCTTGTGAAGTTCCGCCGTCGCCTCGTGGGCGGCTTCGTGGTACTCGTGGCTGGAAGCCTTCCACTTGTCGCGCTCGCACGCCACCGTCGCGACCTTCGCCTTCTCGTCGCGCAGCCAGCCGCGTGTCTGGTCGTGGAGTTTCTTTTCGTCCGCCAGCTTCTCGCGCAGGGCGGTGAGTTCGGACATCCTTGATTCATCAATCGCAATTGCCTTGTCCGCTTCGACCCATGCCCGGTGATCGCGAGTCTGCTGCATAAGATCGCTGATTCGCTTCGGCTGAAACGTCTGAAACGACAAGGCGTCAATGGCATCTGCCGGCAACGCCACGCCGCCTGGGAACACTTCATCCCCCGCCTTGATCGTCGCTGGTTCGCTCGTGGCGGCGATGACGGATTCGATGGCGTACGTCAACTTGTAGGCGATTCGCCTCGCCCTCTCGGTTGTGCTGTACGGGAACGTCAGCAGGTGTTCAATCTGCTGCGTCAGCTTGTCCACAATCGGCGCTCGTTTCTCGGCTGTCAGTTCCATTAGGGTTGCTCCTTGGGGGTTAGGGTTTTGATCTTCGCGATACAGGCGGCAAGGGCTTCGCGAGCGGTCTTGCCATTCGCTGCCACGCCGTAACGCAGCCTCTCGGGATAGAGCCTTGCTGCCTCCCAGTGGTCTCCTGCGCAGTTGTAGTCGACCGTGATTGTGTATTTCTCTTGGGCTTTCTCCGCGTCGAGACGGGACAACAGGGCACGGGCAAGAATCGTTTGCAGGCTCGCCGGCCAATCGTTGTCGTTGTTCAGCACGCGGGCTTCTTCGTGGCGGGCGAGTGCGTCGTAGCATTTCAGTTTGAGTTCATCGTTGCTCAGTTCGTGGGGCATAAATCCCTTTCCGTCAAAAGCAGCAAGGCATAGCCCGCCACATCTAGTAGTGTTTGATCTTCCGTTTCGTTCACGAGCGGCTTGTTGCCCGCCAGCAGTTGCTCCAATCGCTCGCACTTGTCGCCCAGGCGAATCAACATGGCTTCGCGAGCCGTCGCTCTAGGAACAAAACGGGGCCGCTTAAACACGCTGCCGCCGTAGTCTTGATGTTTGGCAAGCAGCGTCTCTTTCAGTGAGTCGGCACGGTTGGCAATTAGCGTCAACGTGTCGAACATCGCAGCGGCTGGAGGTTTCTCCGCTTCCCGCTCGACGGGCGGTGAATATGGCGAGACGATCCATCGTGGGCCATCATCCAGTTCCACATTCAATGTCCTTTCAACGTACCCCCATTCGCTGCCACTACTGAAACCGATAAACGGTTCTCGCACTTCTGGCTCGCGGAACTCCGTCAATGTCCACAACGTGCAAGCAGACCATCCGTTGTCGGTTTTTCGCTCATACACATCCCCCGCCTTCGCATCTGGCACGTAGCTCGTGAGTACGCGCGGCGATGGGGCGGTGAGGATGGGAACGACGCAGCCGCCGCCAGTACTTCGATAGGCGCGCCCATTGGTCCACGCATACACTTCGCCGACTTTCGGCACTCGCACTTCCCCGCTCTCCACGTACTGCTTGCCTTCAAACGGATAGGTCTTCATTGGGTTCCTTTCGATTCGATGCCTAGTGCTTTAGCCGCCTCGCGGAGTTGCGAGAGCGATAGCTTGCGCCGGGGATATTGGTTTAAAAAATTCTGCACTTCGCCATACAGCCTCTCCGAATCGCGCTCGTCAAGGAAATCCTGCTCGCACAGATAACCCTTGCCGACGCTTCCGCCTCGGTCGTGATCGACAAGCAAATCGCTCATGTCAACGCGATACGGAGTTTCGCACCAGCACAACTCCAACTTCGCGTACTTACGACCGATGGAAGCAATTCGCTCCGTTGTTGCTTTTTCCCACGACCATCTCACATACACTTCCTGCCCGACCTTCAAGCCGTGCGGATTATTTTCCTTCCCCATCGCTATCGCTCCTTAAGTAGTTAGCTCCCCCGCCTCCACGCACGCCGCTTCATCCTCGACGATCGCCCGCTTAATAGTTCATCCACAACACTTCCAAGCGGCGTTGCTTTTCGTCGCCCGTTGCGCTTTTGTTATCAACGTCTTTTTCGACACTACGCCAGCCGCACGCTTTTGCCATGTCGTCATAGAGCGTTGACCGATAGCCGCTCAAAATGAACTTGCCTTTGATGCCGGCGAGTTGGTTCAGCAGTGCCTCGTGCTGGCCGGCGTTCATCTCGTGGTCGTAAACATCCTTCGCGGTTCGCGTCTCGCAGAGGTAAGGCGGGTCGAGGTAGAACAAAGTTCGCTCGCCATCCTGCTTGCGGATGACCTTCATTGCATCGTCGTTCAGGATCAGCACCCGCTTTAATCGCGAGTGAACCGCAGGCAATCCTTCCACAGCATTCAGCCATGCCGAGACTTGCTCGTTCATTCCGCGACGGCAGCGATTGCGAGTGATCGGCGCGAAGCTATCCATACGGCCGGACATTGATTGCCGACACGATATGAAAAACGTCACCGCCGCCGCGACGCTGTTTTCTTCAGGAGTTCCGACGCCGACATGCTTAACATCTCGCGATAATTCGCAGACGTTGTAAAGCAGTTCGCTAAACGGGGTCACTTCGATGCGTCGCTTGAATGCCTCGAATGCCGCCGGAATGGATAGCACCCGCCAGAAGTTTGACAGCCCGAGGTTCTTGTCGTTCACAACTTCGCTGACGCCCTCCGGATTCATCGCCAGCAGCACGCCCAATCCGCCGGCAAACGGTTCGACATAGTGACACCATCCGCTGTCGCCGGGGTCGGGCTTGTTCGGATTCTTGAGCCGCGGTGGCATCTGCTCGATGATCCACTTGGCTAGTTTCTGCTTGCCACCATTCAGTGCCACTTCAGCGGCGGCGCGTAGCGCGGCAGCGAAGTGGCACATCTCCCTTCGTTGCTAGTTGACATGTTGCCAGTTCTTTCTTCTGTAAATGAGACTAACCATCGTTGCCGAGATACCGTACTCAGCGGAAATTGAATTCAGCGTTTCGCCAGCTTCCCGCCTCGCACGAATTGAGCGCACTTGGTCCTCGGTCAACTTGGCTGTGTTGATGTTTTCGCCGTTGACCGCCGTTCCGTGTTCGCGGCGATCTAATAAATTAGCGGAGTGCGTGTCCCACCGCAGATTGCTTGCAGAGTCGTTCAGGCAATTGCCGTCACGATGACACGCTTCACACCCGATCGGCTGGGGGCCGATGAACGATTCGAGGACAAACCGCGACCCATAAACGCGGCGATAGGTTCCGTCGTTTCGCAGGAGCGTGTAACGCGCGCGGCCGTCGCTCTTGCGTCGATCCGGCAATAACTGCTTTCGCTGCTTGGCGCGATGCGACCAGATGGACCCGTCACTTCCGGCGAAATAGCCGTCGTGATCTGGTATTGGACGATACTCAATGGCGCAATTAGAATGCGACTCAGACATAGCGACCTCCTTACAAGGTTGCTCGCGTTTAGGGATCGCAGAGTTCCACCTCTGCGGTCCCGTCATTTTATCAATATCTATTCGCATGTCCATTATCTCTGCCATTTAATGGCTGGAACGATGGATTCTGTTTTGGGCTTCATCTTGCTCATCGCTCATCTCCGTTTCTAAATCCGCACTCCGCACAAATCCCGCCGTCGCCGATCGCTCCGCAGCCGTCGCAGAAGCGGGGCTCGTCATCGTCCGGTGGCGTGTCGTCTCGCTCCGTCGCGGGCGGCAGGGCTTTGAATAACTGCTCCGCATAGCCGAGTTGGTCGGCGATCTCGTTCATTTTGTCGGCCGTCCATGATCGGTTGCCGTGCTGCTTGCTTAGCGCTTCGATGCACGCGCAGAAAAATGTGACGCTTACGTTCATGTTGGCACCTTCACTTTCGGAAACTCTCGTACTCGCAAATCTTCCGGCCACGTCGTCATGTCGCCGCCCTTCTTGCTTTTCAGCTTGAGCCACGTCGTCATGTCGCGGACTTCGTAGCCGCACGGCCAATCGAATCGCTCGCCACCGCTGCCGGGCATGAAC
>ERZ869921.1272-NODE-1272-length-10996-cov-4.144959_pt1 | contig 10996 bp, 15 predicted proteins | sample MGYA00579310_ERZ869921 | MGnify/ENA primary metagenome ERZ869921 (study PRJEB32216, sample SAMN09231816) | wastewater metagenome | place: USA: Maryland | collected 2016-06-21 | study: EMG produced TPA metagenomics assembly of the PRJNA472060 data set (Reclaimed...
CCTTGTACTGCGAAGAATGTACAAATTAATTCTCCCATTGTTCTATACATTCCTTTAGTAGAGAATTTATCAATTGCGAATGGTGTTCCTTGATTCATTCCTGCTTCGAAGTATTGGGTAGGTTTTAAAATCTTAATAGATAATCTTGGGATTTCAAATCCTTCTGGATTACTCTGATCTAATAAATAGATTCTTGAAATTCCTCCAGTTTCTGCAACTGTATTCTTAGATAAAATTATAGGAATTCCAGGTCCCCAAGTTGCTACTGTCAAACCTATCTCTTTTCCTGGTAATGTCTTAATTCCATTAACACTTGGTTGTATGTTTTTTTCTCCTAATACGTTATATCTAACTTGTGCATCGTATAATTGGTTAATTGTTGAAATAGTGTCATATCCTGTTTGAATAAATTGACCATCTAAGTTTGCACCTGCTTTTAATGTATTTTGAAGTAATGATTGCATTAATGAATCTGTTAATGATCTTACTGCACCACTTGTAGTATTATAATTAACATATGCGTCTGCCCAAGAAGCTGCTGCATCTCTATCTTGTGAATAAATATCTAAATCATTTGCAGTATATGCTGATGATTCATCATTTTCCTTACAATTAGTTACTTCTGCATAACTTCCAGTTACTCTATCAATAGATTCAAAATTATAAGAAGCTAATGTTCCGTTTTGTACGTTTAACTGTGCGTTTAAATCTTCTTTATGTTCAGTTGCAAAGTAGTTTCTCATTTGTTCCATATCTCCATATGCATCATCATTTGTTGCTGTTACTAATGCTTCCTGCATTTCTGATGTTTCAAAAGTTACAGCACTTAACTTTGGTTTAGTTGATACTTCTGCAAATGTTGGTTTTTGTGTATATGGTAATGCTGCGGTTTCTGCTACTCCACCATATGGTAATGTTGTTGATCTTGCAGTTATAACTCTCCATCCTGATTTGTTCCATGGTACTTTGTTTAAAACACCGAAAGTGTTAGCTTCCATATTTAATTGGATCCATCCTTGAGCACCATAAATTGGATTATATACTCCTGTTGTGGAAGTCAATACTGGTGCATCTGCTTTATTAATAAATGGTGCTGTTACATCTACACCATTAATATAGTTAGCACCTGCTGGACTATAATATAATTTTTCCATATCTTCAATTGTTCTTATTTTTTCGTTATACATTTTATTTACCTCCTATTTTTTTAAATTAATTTTTATTTATGATTTTTTCAATAACTTCATTTCGTTCTTTGACTTGTTGTTCAATAATGTCTCTTTTTGCTTTTGCCATGTCTAATTTTCCATTTTTTGCTTTTAAAATCATTTCATATGCTGTATTTACATTATTGTTGTTTTCTGATTTTTGTAATTCTGGGCTAATGTCCTCTATTTTTGTTCTTGGTGTTGTTGCTTTGACAAAATTTAAAGATTTCATTGTTTCTTCTTTAGGTTCTTGTTTATCTTTTGGTTTTATTTCTTCTTCTTCCATCTCTTTTTCTTTTTCTTTGTCTTCTTCTGGTTCATCTTTTTTTTCTGCTTTCATTGTTGTTGCTTCTTTTGATTCAATTAATAAGATTAACTTATCAAGTTTTTCAACTAACAATTTTAATGTATTTTCTTCATTATTTTCTTCCATTGGTTGAACGATTGTTTCTTCTTTTTTAATTTCCATATTAACCTCCTCGTCTTTTTTAATTAAATTATTTTGAGTATCCATTGATTTATTTTCATTTAAATTATTAGATTCTCTTAATAATGTATCCTGTTCATATTTTCCATATGAACCATCTTTAAATTGAATAATAACAACGTCATCTTTTATTGAAACTACATCACCACTTTCTCCACTTTTATTATATGGATCTGTTCCAGATGATAAAAGATCAGGGTCTACTTTTACTTTTGATCCAATTGTAAATGTTTTATTTTGTGAATCTTTTCCAGTCACATATCCTCTTTTCTGATCATAATTAAATCCTTCGGGTTTTTTATTGTTTTGGTTCACATTATCTGAATTCCATTTTTCAATATCATTTATAAAATTCAAATAAGGAACACCATCTCCTGCATCTACTAAAACTACATCACTGTCTTCAATATTTTCATCATCAGAAGTATTTGCCAAATCATTTTTATAATCATATTCTTTTAAATCTTTATATTTTCCTATTTTAATAATTTTAACGGGACCTGTTGAATCTAATACAGTCTCGCCCGTTTTAAAATTATATTTATGTTCTTGTTCTGACATTGGTTTTTCTTTTTGTTGTGGTTTTTGATTATCTTGCTCTTTTGGTTTATTTTCGTAAAACTTACCACCCCTTGCACCTTGTTGAACATTTACACCTTCTGGTGCTTGTTGACCTGGTTGTAAGTATACTCTTGCTTTATCAATATTATTATTCATGTTTCCACTCTCCATTTGTTTTAGTTTTGTATAATATTCAGGATCTTCTTTTAAATGATCATTTGCAATCATTTCTGCAATTTGTTCATCTGTTATGTTTTCTCCGTTTTCTATTTCTTTTCTAAATGTATCTATTGTATCTTTATGTTCCATTTCTATTTTCTTGCCAAGTTCTAACTCGTCCTCTTTTTTTAAACTTGGTTCTGTTTTTATTTTATTATCTTCTTTTTCTATTTTTTCAAATTTATTTTTTAAAAATCCACATATTCTTTGTGAAGATTCTTCTGTATGTCCTCTGTTTTTTTGAGCTTGAATACATTCTTCAAAATTTTCAAATCCTACAAATGGTTTCATAATATCTATAACTGCTGCACCTTTTTTTAAATCTTTTTCTAATTCAGTACTGTCATCACTTTTAGCCATAAAATTAACGGCTATGTTTCTTGAGAATTGGTTTGCCGGTTTAAATGCTGATGCAATCTCAAATAATTCAATACCCATTAATTGATTAGCCATAGAATCAGAATAATCATCTTTAATTAATGTTGCTTTTTTTGTTCTTTTTCCACCTATTGACAATCCAGTTCTTTCTCCGTTTTTGATTTGTTCCCATACATCATCATCATGGGTATAATCTGTAAATACTTGATAATCTATCATTATTGCCGGTTTATTTGTCATTGGTTCTGTATCTTCTTTCCAATTTAAGCCTTTACCTATTATTTTATTAGTATGATTATCCGAAATTGGAGCACCCCTTTTCATCCAAATATTTAATACTTTTCTAATTTCAGAAATAGGAACTATATCTCCTTGATTATCTTTGACTTCTACACTTGCCCAAGATCTTACAAGTCTTTCATTTTCGTTTAGAATTTCATCTATTGGGAACTGTTCAGGTTTTTCAAATTTAATAAATTCTACCATAATTTTAAAATTAGTTTGTTGTATGTTTTTATGTTTTTTTTAAAAGTATTAATAAATAACAGAAATTAAAATATATATTTAAATATTTTGTTTTAATTTGGAGTTATAATTACTTTAATATTATATTTGGTTGAAACTTCATTTATTGCGGGTCTTAAATATGGGTGTGGTTCTATTCCTACTGTTGCTATTTTTTTTGCAATCATATAAGATACTTGTTTAATCTCATCTTTTGGTACATCTAATTTTCTAAGTATCCAACCCTCTAATCTTTCAGGATCTATTGGGTGGGGTGGTGTTCCTACTTCTACCCAAAAAGAATGAGCTGCTTTATATTCAAAAGCAAGACGTGTTGGTGTTTCCCAATAAGGGGGTATTCCACTTTGGAGAATTATTCCTTGGTCTGTTATTTTTGTGGGTCTTCTGTTATGTCCTGAATATTTGTCATCCCCCCATTTAATTTCAGTAACAAGATTTTCTTGAGATTTAGTGAATATTTCATTCATTATATTTTCTGCTATTTTTTTTAATTCTGGGCATTGATTAATGTTTTCTAATTCTGTTATTGATTTCATTGGATTGTTCTTACCATTACAGACCTACAATTTGGGTGTGGGGTCCATTCTCTTGGATCTTTCATTCCATTATTATTTGCTTCTTGTTTAATTAATTCTTTTAATTCATTTAAAGTTAATCCTTGTTTACTATTTTCTGTTATGTTTTTACATATTTTTGAAGTTCTTTTATCTAATGGATTAAGCCATTTATATCTTGTTTCTCCTTCTGGATCTGATTGATTATAAATATATTCTCTTGTTTTATTAATTAATGATTGTCTTTCTGTTGATGCTATTGTTTCTGCTTGTTGTTTATCTGTTTTTCCTTTATTCATAATATATTTAACTACAGAATTCAAATCTTTACCTTCTATAATAGATTTTAAAATATAATCTTTGATTAAATCGCTTGTTGATTTATTAATTCCATCAAATTTTTTATTATATAGTCCTTTTTGAATAAAATCAGAAATCTGTTCTATTTTATCATCTTTATTAATGTCGTATGAAATATTTTCATTTTTTTGCATTTCTTCTGATATTTTAAATATTAAATTTTGGATTTTTTTTTTTCTTTCTTGATGTATTGGATTATTTATTCCTTCTGTGTTTGTTGTAACCATAGAATCACTTTTAAGTTCATATTGATTATTTTTTTCTGTATTGTTTTGATTTTTAAATGTTCCTATCTCATTAATTGGTTCATTATTAGTATTTTCTGTTTCATTAATTGTATTATTTTGTTCATTATTCATATTGCTTAATTGTGGAAATCCACCCATTTGTGGTTTCTGAATTGCTTCATTTTTAGGACCATACTCAAATTCTTCTTTTTCTGTTAATGTTATTTTAAATCCCATCTCTTGCATAATTCTTGCATTATTTATTTTTTTAGACATTAATTCTTCTTTTTTCATTGTGTTTTCTTCTTGATTTGGTTTTAATATAACCTCATAATCTGTTATATTTAATTGTTCTGTTATAAATTTAAAAAATTTATTATTAAATAATTTCTGACCATCCAATACTGTTCTATCTGTTACTGTTATTTGTAATCCTTCATTATTTAATCCACCACTTGAAGATATGTCACCTTGAAATAAAGGCATACAACCATAACATGCACCTATCTTTTTTGAGAATTCATCTCTTACTTGTGTGAATTGCATCTCATCAAGTGATTTCATTAAATCTATAAATTGGACATTGTTTGTTTTTCCGTCTGGGCTTTCTATTATTAATGGTGGTATTTGGTGTGGATTAACTTTAAATTGATCCAACATCCAATTCCATGCTTTTGTAATAGAATTCATGTTAGAGGTATTAATAAATAACATACCTCTTGGTGGTCTTTGTTTAGCATAGTAATCTTTCATATAATTATCCATATTCATTAATGTAATAATCTTCATCCAACATGCATATATCATACTATATCCATAAGTTAAAGAAGGATTATATTTGCTTGTGTGTTTAATTTCAGAATTAGTATAATATAGTTTTTCATTCTCAATTCCTTCATAAACATAATGTACTTGAAATAATTGTTTTTTACAAATTGGGCAAAATTCTAAATCTTCATATTTTTGGTTTCTATGTTCAACACAAGTCATTATTTTTTTATTATCGTTAGTTCTTCCCATTAATCCTTGATTATTACATATAATTCTAATAAATTTAGGATCTATTCTAATAAATTCAACAACAGTATGTCCTTTAAAAAATCCATCTTCATCAAAAAAATAGTCTTTTACTGCTAATAAATAAGCATCATCTACTGTTTCTAAATCGTTATTTAATTCTTCATGGACAATTAATAAATCTTGATTATTATCATTCATTTTCTCACAATATGTTTCTAATATTTTTTTTTGGATTTCATTTGGATTAATTAGATTTTTAGAACCACAATTTTCACATATTTCTAAATCATGTTTAAATTCTTTACCACAATTAGAACATTTCTTAGAAAATTTTTCTTTTATTTCATATCCGTTTCTGAATATTTCTTTTTTTAAATTAAATATAATCGTTCTTAAAACATCAGAATGTTTTGATAAATTATATAAAGTTTGTAATGGCATTGGTGCATAAGGTATTTTAACTTCACTATTTCCTCCTAAAGCTAACGGATCTAATATTGCTCTTGAAGATTTAAAAGGTTCGTTAACATCAACTAATGCTTCATATAAAGATTTAGATATTTCAACTGTGTCTTTGTTTTTTTTATTATTTAAAAAAGGTATTTTCATTTTAATAATTAGAAAAGAAAAATATATATTTAAATATTTTGTTTTTAAAATAAACCTGTTAAATTATTAGGGTCTTGTAATAATACAAATTTAAAATCATTTTTAATTTTTGTATATATAGCATATCTTAATGCATCGCATAAATGGTCCATTATTTTTATGGGTTCTTCCTTAATTACTGAATTATCTTTTTTATCATGATATCTATAATGATTAATTTCTTCTATTAAATTTTGGCATTTTTCAGAAATATATAAAGCAGATTTCTGATCTTCTTTTAATTCAAATAGTTCATATACTGCTGCAATACCATTCATTACATTATTGTTTGCTTTTTGACAATTATGTCCTAATGAATTTAATTTAAATATATTTTGTGGTTCACTTGGATCTCCAAATATTTCTTTTTGTTCTAAACCTTTATATTTTTGATATTGGATATTAAGCCATTCAGAAACGTTTTCTATTGTTTCTCTTGGTCTATAATATTCTTCAATAACATATGCCCTATTATCTCCATCATAACCTATAATAACACACGCCATTGGATTAGTAAATCCCCAGTCTAATCCTATAGAATAATCTTTAAATTCTTTAGGTATATCTTCTTCTTTAATTATATTAACATCGTTTTTAAAAGTATCATATACCATTCCTTCAAATCCAATAAATTCTCCGAATATTTCTTGTTTTTTAAATTTTCCATTATATTGGCTTAATAATGTATCTTTATATTCTTGTGGTAAATAAGGATTATCCAACGTAGTACCACTGAACCATTCGTAGCTATTTGCATTTTGAAGTGGTTTTTTTGTTTCCGGATCTATTTTTCTAACAAAATAATAATATAGCCAATTAAATCCTTTTGGGGTTGTTGTTACTAATCCTTTTAGTGGTCCTTTTGGATCTCTAAGTCTTCCTATTAAAATATTCCATATTTCTTTTGGAAATAATGCAGCTTCAAAAACTACCAATACTTAATCCTCTTAATCTTGCGATATGTCTTTGATTATCTGCAGTTAAATAAATTATTTTAGCACCATTTTTTAATATTATTGTATTAAAACTTTTTATATGTCTTTCAACTATTTCTAAAGGACAATATCTAAAAAAAACAGGAAGTGTTGCATGTCTCATTATTTTAGAGTTTGGAGCTAATATTAAATGTGTTGCTTCTGGATATAATATTGCGTTTTTTAATATTTCGTTTACCCCTGCCACCGTTTTACCAAATGCAATTCCTGTTATTATTGCTTTAAATTTAGAATTAGATTCATGGAATTTTCTCTGTCCTTCATGTGGTTTATAACCTGTTCTAATTGTATATACTTCCATTTTATAAATAATTAAATTATTCTTCTATTATTTGATCATATCTCCACCAATACCAAGCTAACCCATACATTAACCCAATTAAGATTAATGTAATTATTTTTAATTTAAATATTAAAGTTAATCCAAAATACGTTCCTAAAATAATAAATAATACAAATGTTGGTTTACTTTCTCATTGTGTCCTGTATATTTACATTTTTCACATATACAATCCCCATATGGATTAATAAATTTAATATCTTTTCCTTCTGCGCCACATTTTGGACATATATGATTTGTCCAATAATCAACTTCTCTATCATATTTTTCTTTTTCTTTCTTTTCTAATTTTAATTTTGTTTTTAAAATTGCTTTTGCTAATTTATTTATTTTTTCCATTTTTATCGCCTTTTAACATATTGTCTATTTTTTGTAATACTTCTTTTTGCAAATTAGATATAATAATATCATTTGTTAATATTTCTATTAATTCTTTATATTCTTCTTCTGAATACCATTTATTATTTATTTCTGTTTCATCTCTTAATCTACAATTAAATCCATCGAAATAAACTGTTTTTAATATTTCTCTTGTTGTTTTCATTTTATTTCATCTCTTTATAATATTCAACTTCAATTCTATATTTTACGCTTTTAATTAACGGAATATTTCTTCTATAAGTCCAGAATGGTTCTATTTGCTTTAATATATTACCTTGCATTTCTGGGGTTATTGGATATATAACACCTTCAGAAATATCTATATTTTCTTTTTTTATTTCTTTCATTTTTATACCCCATTAATTATTTTATATAAAATAGGAATTCTACAATATTCATATTGGTCTAATTCTTTTAATTTATGAAAATAATTAATAAAATATAATATTTTATTTTTATATTTTACTTCATATAATATTAATTCTTTATATTTTATTTCATATAATAATAATTCTTTATCTTCCTTATGTATTATATGAAAATAATTCTTACATAATCCACTTTTTTGATATGGTGAATTTTTTATATATTCTGATAAACTTTCATAACTAAACATAAAATCGCCATTATAATCAAAATATAAAATTATATATTTATTATTTTTTTTTGTTTTTTTTATTAAAGAAATAAAATTACCACAATTTGTGAAAATCTCGTTTTCTATTATATAATTAGGGTATCTTCTTATATATTCTTTTATTTTACTATCCACTATTTCTGAAACTTTTGAATATTTTATATAATTTATTGATTCATTTACATCCATTTTAATCCTCCTTTATTTAAAATAATAAATTTTTTAAATGTATTGTCCTATATGGGATATTATTCTATTTTAAATTACATATAAAACCATAAAAATTATAATATTCTTTTTTGTTTTTTTTATATTGGTTTAATGTAATTTTAAATAAATCATAATCTTTTTTATGTATGCATATTAAAGGATAATTATGGAAATTATCTGTATTATCAAATTTAATTATAATCATTTCTTTTAAATTAACAAATTTAGGTAATGTTATCATTTTTAAATCACCATTAAAAATATAATTAAAAATAACATTAATAAAAATAAAGATGTTAATATTAAATAAAAATAACTATTTTCCATATATTCTAAATATTGTTTTTTGTTCATGTTTATTTTGTTAATTCTTTTATTTTTTTTATTTGTTCTAAATCTTTTAATACATCTTTTGATTCTAAAATCTCATAAATTACTAATTTAAGTTTATCATAATCTACCGAATTATTTTTAATTAATTCTTTAATTTCTTTAATTAACATGGTGTTCTCTGTTTCTTTTTTGTGTAGTGCATATTCTATTAAATCATTAATTTTTATGTTTTTTTGTCTTAATTCTTCTCTAAATTCTTTTTTAACTCTCATTATTGTTGATTTTTCATTATTTTTTCTATTTATATTTAATTCTATTTCATCCATTATTTTCACCAAAAATAAAATATTCTTTTAATTTAAATATTAATTTTTTATTACAAGTTTCACATCTTTTTCTATTATGTTTTGTTGTTTTTCCACAACTTTCACATTTTCCAATTTTTCGCACCATTCTATTAATTCATTTATTTGTTTAACTATTTCATTTTCTTTATTAATTATAAATAAAGTATTATATCTTTTATTTTCTATGTTATCTACTTCTTTAATTGTTATTGTTTCTTTTGTTTTTTCTACTACACAAATAATTGAATATTTATGTAAATTTCTTAAATATAAATCTGCTGTGTTTTTTTTAATTTTTGTATAATTACATAAATCTAATTTATTAAATGGTTTATCATTATGTTTAATTAAAAATAATAATACCCTTGTATATAAAGTGCAACCCATTATTTTAATAAATGGATGTTCAAAATATATTTTATTTAAAGGTGCCATTTGTTTAATATCTCTGTGTTATTTTGTTTCTTTTCTATTTTTCTTAATTCAGCAATATTTTTTATATCTTCTTTTGTTTTAATTTTATTACATTCTGGACATAATGTTTGTAAATTGTTTATATCCCATTCATCTCCCCCTAACGCAATAGGTATTATATGATCTGCTATTAATGTATCTACAATAGTTAACATTGTGTCTTTCCATTCTTCCATATATTCTTCTTTGATTATTTTATTATAATGTATTTTGTAACCTTTTCTTATTAATCTTGTGGGTTGTTTACCACATTTAACACATTTATAATTATCTCGTCTAAATACCTCTAATCTTAAACAACTAAATGAAGTATATTTCTGCATATCAAAAAAAGAATGATCTTCACAATAGTTTTGTTGTGTTCCTCTTTTATTAAATTTAGCTATTTTATTACAAATTGGAACTAAACATAAATATTTATTTTCATTATTTATTCTTTTTTCTATAATTCTATTATTTTGTCTTTGTTTCACCATATTAATCTTTTTTTATGTTATTTATTTTATTATTAATATTCTTTTACCTCGTTTTAATTTTAATGTATCCATCTGGAAATTATTACTCACGATATACGGCTTTCCTCTCCACCCTCATCTTACATAAAAAATACACCGACATTCTATTATTCAATTGGCTTTTTTTAAAAAGGGTATCCATGGACTTTCTCCTCAAAAAAGTATAAGTCCATAATAATTAACATTATTTAACTTTTTATAGTATGTCATCTTTAAGTGTCTTTATAAATTTAATTTTGTATGTTTTCTTTCCTTTTTTATAATAAATATATGTATTAAATATTTTATTTTTCTATATTGAATATTGGTAAATATATTTTTAGTTTTTTTTTAGATGGTAGTTCTTTTTCTGCAAAATAATATAAATTGATTAATAATTTTATTTCTTCTTCTATTGTTAAGTTATCTAAATCAATAACCAACATTCTCTTTTTATTTTTCATATTTAATTCACCTTATTTAATATATTTTTTATTTTTTACTTTTTTATAAATTATTTTTGGCAAGGTGGGGGTTTTGTATACTTTTGTATATGTTTTAGAATAATTCAATTATTTATAAAAGTTTCTATTTTTAA
>ERZ869921.1273-NODE-1273-length-10990-cov-7.937540_pt1 | contig 10990 bp, 8 predicted proteins | sample MGYA00579310_ERZ869921 | MGnify/ENA primary metagenome ERZ869921 (study PRJEB32216, sample SAMN09231816) | wastewater metagenome | place: USA: Maryland | collected 2016-06-21 | study: EMG produced TPA metagenomics assembly of the PRJNA472060 data set (Reclaimed...
CGATGTTCCAGCGGCGCAGGCTTTCGGTGGGGCTGGAGTAGCCGCCGGTGGTGAGTTGACGGGCCGCGAAGCGGATGGTGGAGCCGAGCTGCGTGTACACCGCGCCGTGTGGCTGGGCGTGGAATGCAAACTGGCCCGGGTAGGTGCCGCCGACGATGCCGCCGTACTGCAGCTCGCTGCCGCCGTCGAAGATGCGGATGCTGCCGCCGATGAGCGGGTTGGCGCCGTTGAACCACAGGTTATCCAGCTCGTCGACGAGGATGGGCTCGACATAGCCGGGCGTGCCAAGCACCAGGAACTTGCGGCGCGAGCCGGCCACGCCGGTGCCGCCGAGGTCGACGCCGTTTTGCATGAGCGGCACGGGCGGCACGAAGGTGGCGGCGACCACCTGGCGCTCCAGCAGGCGCTCGCGGCCGCGCAGGGCCAGGCGCATGGTCTTGGCATCGAACTGCGGAGCGCCGTCGATGTAGGCGATGTAGGCGGTGCGCCACTCTTCGGGGTAGGCGCCGCCCCGCGGGCCGTAGCGGCAGGTGACCTTGCCGCCGTCGCACACGTGCTCGGTCCAGCCGTCGAAGTCGCCCGCGGTGTTGTTGAGCTCGATGCCGCCCCAGGTGGGCGACACGAGGCCGGCGGTGCGGCCGGCGCTGACCGTGCGCTTGACGGTGCCGGGGTCGTTGACGAGCTCGCGGAAGGTGGTGGCCGGCGGCGTGTCACCGTCGGCAGTGATCATTGCGCGGGTGGCCAGGTGGGCGACGACGGGGTCACCGTAGCGGTCGCGCACCTCGATGGTGAGGGTGAAGTCGTGGCAGGTGCTGCGGCGCGGCTCGATCTCGTCGCCGGGGATGCCGGCCGGCCGGCGCGCGGGCAGCCACCGGGCGCGCACCTTCGGGAAGAAGGGCTTGCGCGGCGGCAGCTTGGCGCGGGGCCGGCGGGCCGGTTGCATGGTGCGTTACGCCAGCTCGCGCACGTAGAGCGTGCCGGACATGGTGATGCCGTCGGCCGAGGCGGTTTGGCGCAGCACGAGCGTGGTGTTGGCTGCGGAGGCGGTGGGCCGGGCCTCCTCGGGCCACCACTGGGTGTAGCCGGCGCGCACGTTCCACACGCCGGCATGCAGCACGACACCGGTGCCGCTGGACGCGATGGTGGTGTTGTTGGCCTCGGCGGAGAAGCCGGCCGCGGTGTCCAGCGGCGACAGCGGCGCGGGCGTGGGCGTGGAGCCCCCGCTGCCGCTGGTGGTGTGGCCGCGGACGATGGTGATCTGCAGCTGCTCGTCCTGCGCGTCGCCGGAGTCGCTGGTCTGGCCCAGCTCGATGCCGACGATCTCGATGGGGCGGTTGGCGGCGGGGGTAAGTTCGAACAGGTCCTGCGCGGCGCTGACGGCGACGGCGCTGAAAGTGACGGTGTAGATGCGGCCTCGCATGGTGTGATCCTTTGGGTGTTGGGTTACGCGGGCACGCCGCCGATTTGCAGCTCGCCCTTGATCTGGTCGAGCACGTCGCGCACGGAGCCGAGGCCGCCGCGCAGCTCGAGGTAGCCGGCGCGGTCGAGCGAGAGCTGCGCGTCCTGGCGCGCGACCACGTCGGCGAGCTGCTGGGTTTGCTGTGCGACGTTGGCCAGGTGGGCCGCGATGATGGCGAGCTGCGCGGTCTGGTTGCCCAGCTCGGCGGACGTGGCGGTGGGCGTGCCGGTGTTGCCGATGGGGGACGAGTCAGCCACCAGGGACGACAGGGCCGGGGCCGATGTGTCCACGGTGCCGCCCGTGGGCCTGGTGCCAATGGTGGCCGCGGCGTTGCCGCCGAGCGCGGTGTCGATGGACAGCAGCGCGGCCAGCATGTCGGCCGAGTTGTCGGCCACGTCGGTGAGGGCGTCGAACTGCTGCTGCAGCAGCGACAGTTGCGGGTTGGCCTGGATGGCGCCGCCGAAGGCGTTGAGCTCGCGCGTGACGCGGTCGTAGATGCTGGCGAAGGCCGGGCCGCTGGCGTAGGCGCTGGCGGCCTCTTCGATGTAGGCGCGGGCGTTGGCGATGAGGTTGCCCTGCGCCGTCTGGTCGCCGGCCTGGGCCTGGCGCAGCGTGGCCTGGTACAGGCTCTCGGCGCTGCCCACCTGGGCGCGGCGGCTGAGCGGCGACAGGTCCGAGAAGCTGAGCGTGCCGGTGAACTGGCCGATGTCGGCCGACAGGCCCTGCAGGCGCTGGGCGGCGCTGATCTGCTCTTGCAGGGACTGCTTGGTGGTCTGCGCGGCCTTGTCGCGCAGGGCCGACTCTTCGCTGATGCGCGCGATGATGGTCTGCTGCAGCTGCTGGGCCACGGCCACCGGGTCTTCGGCGGTGGATAGGCGGCCGAACAGGGCGGCTTCGGTGGACTTGAGCGAGGCGATGCGGTCGGCCGGCGTCAGGGTCTTGAGGCGGGCTTGCTCGATGGCGTCGGCCAGGGTGCCGGTGCGGTAGGCCTTGACGGCGTTGCTGGTGCCGTACAGCACGTCCTGCAAGTCCTTCCAGGCGCCGTAGGCGTCGAGAATGGCCTGCTTGCCGTCCACGCCCACGGCGGACCACAGCGCCATGAGGTCGTCCTTGGTGGACGAGAGGATGCCGGGCACGGTGGCGTCGATGCCGCCGGCCTGCAGGGCCTGCTGGATGCGGGCGGCCTTGTAGGCGGCCAGCTCGGGGCCCTTGAGGAAGTCGCCCGCTATGCTGTCCACGCCGTTGTTGACGGCCTGGGCCTTGGCCGCAAAGGCGGCGGCGTCGGCGGCGTCGTAGATGGACTGCCGCATGGACGCGAGCGCGGGGTCGAGCTGGCGCAGGGCGTCAATCTCGCGCTGGCGCTCGACGGCCACGGCGGCCAGCTCGTTGCCCTGGGCGCGCAGCAGCTCGACCTGCAGGTCTGACTGCTTGGCGGCCACCTGGGCGGCGATCTCGTCGGCCTTGCGCTGGGCCTCGTCGGCCGCGGTGGCGATGGAGTCGAAGGCACCCGACACACCCAGCAGCGCGGCAATGGCGCGCTGGCCGGATTCGGTGGTGCTGTCCTGGCTTTCGACGAGGGCGCGGAAGGCCTCGCGCGAGGCGGGCATGGACAGGCCCACCTTGCCCAGCGCGTCGGCCACCTGGGTGCTGACGTTGGCGGCGCGCTCGGCGTCGCTGTAGAAGGCGCTGTAGTAGGTGGCGAAGTTGGTGCCCAGCGCGTCGAGCCCGCCGCTGAACTTGCCGAGCGCAAACACTGCGTCGGACGACAGCGCGCCGATCTGGCCCAGGAAGCCGGGCAGCGGCTTGAGCGCGTCGGTGAACAGGACGATGGCGGCCTGCGTCTCGGTGATGGCCTTGACCGACTCGGCCAGCTTGTCGGCGCCGGCCGATGCGTCGAGCGCCGAGAGCTGGTCGCTGGCCCACTTGGGCAGGTCGATGGACAGCAGGGCCACCTTGACCGCGGCGGCGGACTGGGCCGAGAAGGCCTCGAAGGCCTTGGTGGGGTCGGAGCTGAGGGTGGACTTGTCGGTCTGCGCGAAGCCGATGACGGTGTCGATGCCGTCCTTGGTGACCTGGAAGAGTGCCTCGGCGGCGTCCTTGCCGTCCGCCTCGAACACGGCGCGCAGGCCATAGGCGGCGTCCTTGCCGAAGGCGGCCACGCCCTGGTTGAGCGTGGTGGTGAGCTGGGTGACGAGCAGGCTGACGGCTTGTTGCGTTTCGGCCTGCTGCTTGCCGCCTTGCTGGGCGGTGATGTCGGTGATGGCGCCGGAGGCGGACGACTGCACGTAGCCGCCCATGTGCGGCGTGCCGGCGCCGCCCTGGAAGAGCTTGTCGACCGCGCTGCCGATGACCTTGCCGATCAATCCGCCGATGGGCCCGGCGACGTAGGTGCCCATCGCCTGGCCTGCGGCGGTGCCCCACTTGCCGGCCTTGGCGGACATGAACGCGTCGGCGTAGCTGACGAACGAGCCGGCCGACTTGGCGAAGCTGCCAAGCATCTCGCCCGTTGGCGTGAGCGACTGGCTGTACGCGCTGATGTTGTTGCCGGTGGTGGCCGCCGTCGACAGGCCGATGGACTGGCCAAAGCTGGACATGGCCAGGTTGTTGAACGGCGTAGCCAGCGAGCCTGTGGACAGGAGGGTGCCCATCATGCCCATCAACGAGCCGGAGCCGCCCTGCACGCCGGGCGCGGCGCCTCCATTGATGACGCCGGTGATAGCACCGGTGATCGCGCCCGTGATGGGCGCCATCGCAGCCATGATGACGGGGCGGATGACCTGGCTTTCGATCAGGCGCTTGGCGCTGGCGAAGTTGCCGGTGAGTGCGTCGTACAGCGCGTCGCCGACCTGGCTGTAGACGTCCTGCCAGACCTTGAGCGACTCTTCGGCGGCCCGCTTGTTGGCCGCCACCTCGTCCTTGCTGTGGATGAGGCCGACCAGGCGCTGGCGGGCCTGGATCTCGCGCTCTATGGCGGCCACGGCGTCTTCGTTGCCGAGGTTGGCCGTCTGCTTTTCGCGCAGGCGCTCGACGGTGACGACGGCGATGGCCTCGGCCAGCGAGATGTTGCTGGCCGCGGCGATGTCGGCGGCGCGGGCCTCGTCGACCATGGCCTGCACCTGGCCCTCAGCCGCATCGGACGAGCGGTTGAGCTCGGCGATGTACCGGGCGTGCAGCTTGGCGCCTTCGGCGGCGGCCTGGGCGGCCTCGCGCTCGGCCTTCTTCAACTCTTCGGCGGCGTGGGCGGCGAGGTACGCAGCCACCGTCATCTGGCGCATCTCTTCGCTGTTGATGCTGTACGCCGGTGATTCGAGGTAGTTGACCAGGCCAGCCTGCGCCTTGGTCAGGCCCAGCGTCGAGGCTTCAGCATCGGCCCGAATCTTGGCCGCGTCTTCCATTGCGCTGGCCCACACCTTGGCGGCATCGCGCTCGGCGCGGAAGGCGTCGGCGGTGTCCTTGTGGACCTTGGCGGTTTCCTTGTACTTGTCGTTGACGAAGGCGATGCGCTTGGCGAGATCGGGGTCGTTGCTCTTCTTCCCGGCCTCGGCTGCCTCGATGCGCAGCTGCTTGATCTCGGCCTCTTTCTTGGCATTCTTGTCGAGGTACTTGCTGCCCTCGGCGATCCACTTGATGGCCGCTTGTTGCTGAGCGGCGTTTGCGGCCGCCGAGGCTGCGCGCTCTTGCTCCTTGAATGCAGCCTTGTTCAGAACTTCGAGTTGCAAGTCGAGCGTGTGCAGCTCGGCGTCGTAGGTGGCCTGGCGCTTGCCGCCGCGGTCGGTGGTGCGCGAAGCCTGGCGCTGGGCAATCTGGCCGCGCACCTCAGCGATCTGGTCCTGCGTGGTGGGCGTGCGGCCGATCTTCTTCAGCTCTTCGCCGTAGCCGGCCACGGCGCGGGTGATGGCAAGCCACGCGCGCTCCAGCGTGCCCAGGTTGGCGGCGGTGGAGTTGGCGCGGGCCTCGAGCTCGCGCATGGTGAGCTCGACGGCGGCGTTCTTGTTGCCGCTGTCTTCCAGCGCCTTGATGTTGGCGTACTGGGCGGCGGTGAGAAAGTTGTACTGCTCGTTGAGCTTGCGGGCGCTTTCGGCCACGTTGTCGGTGAAGCCGACGAAGCGCTTGGCCACGTCGCCAACGGCCTCGCCGGTAGCGCGCGACAGGGCGGTGGCGGCACCGGCGGTGGCTTCGAGCGCGGTTCCCGACAGCCTGCCGCTGGCCACCAGGGCCTGCAGCGCCTCGCGGGCGGTGCCCACGCCGGCCAGGGTGCGCTTGCCGATGGAATCGGCCAGGGAGTTGAAGCGGCCCTCGGTGATGCCGGCGGCGTTGCCGGTGAGGGCCAGCGCGTTGGCAAATTCCTTGCTCTGCGCGGCGCCGGCCGAGTAGGCCAGGCCGATGGTGCCGATGGCCGCCGCGGCGGCGCCCAGGCCGAGGACGGCGGGCGTGAGCAGCGATGTGACGGCCTTGGCCGCGTTGCCAAAGCCACCGAACACGGCCGAGAGCTGGCTGCCCTGCTGGATGAAGGCGGTGACGGGCGATTGCCCGGCCTGCACCTGCACGAAGAAGTCTTGCAGTTGCGCGCCGAGCTGGGCGTTCTGGTACTGGGCCTGGCCGGCGGAGCGGCCCATCTTGTCCATGCCCGCGGCCGTGGCCTGCAGACCGGCCTGCACCTGCTGCACGCCGTCGAGCGATATCCTGGCCTTGATTTCGGCGGTCATGGGTCAGCCCTCAGCCCTGCCCGCTTGCGGCGGCGCGGCGCTCGGCGATGACGGACAGCGTCTTGCGGATCCAGGCGCCTTCCATGACACACACGTCCTCGAAGACGAGCTCGCGCTGGTTGCGCGGCAGGCGGCGGAATGCGGGCGCGGCGCGCACGCGGCAGTAGTCCAGCCCGGTGGGCTGGCCGTCGGCCCAGACGAACTGGGTCTCGACGGCGCGGAACAGGCGCAGCGCAGGCAGGTGCTCGGGCCACAGCGTGAAAGTCTCGGCCACCTGCGTGACCTGCTGGCGGGCCTGCATGGCGGCGATGCGCGCCCAGGCGCCCTGCTGGGATGCGGGGCGCGGGTCGGGCTCGTGGCTTTGTGCAGGACCGGCCGATGGGTCGGCCGCCGGGGCTGGCTGGTCGTCGGGCTGCGGCTGCGGGTCGGGTGGCGGGCCACTGGGTTCCCCTTGGAAAGCATTGGCCGCCAGCAGCTCGGCCAGCCGGGTCAGTTTCCCAGCTTGGCCTTTGCGCCGGTGGCGTCGATGTAGGCGGACAGCACCAGGCCGGGCATGTTGGGCACCAGGCCGTACAGCGCGTCCAGCGCGTCGGCGCCGGCCGCGATGGGCTGGTTGGTGTCGGCATCGACCAGGGGCGACTTGTCGTCGACCCAGCCGAGCATGGTGATGGCGGCCGGGCCGGTGAGGAACTGGCCAACGGTGGTGCCGTCGCCCTTCTCGGGCTGGGGCGCGCGCGTGGCCTGCAGGAGCAGGCCGAAGTCGCGCTGCTTGTCGCGGTCGCCCAACGTGAACGGGCAGGCGAACTCGACCAGGTCGGAGACGGCGAGCTTGTAGCGGGGTTGCTTCATGGGCGGCGGCCGATCAGGTGAACGAGGTGAACCAGCCGTCGATGCTGATGCTGACCTTGCGCTTGAGCACGTTCTCGAACGTGGGCAGCTCGCTGGCGCTGACCGTGCCGTAGCAGTACGCGTAGGCCGCGCCCGGAAGCAGGAACTTGAAGGCGCGCTTGCCCAGCTTGCGCGACGTGGTGAGCAAGCTGACCTGCGCGGCGTTGGCGGGGTCGAAGCCGAGCGTGAACTCGAGGCCGGCCGCAGCAAAGCCGTACGGCAGGCGGATGCCGTTTCGCTTTTCGTAAGGGTTCACCTCTTCGTACTTCGCATCGCCACCGGAGCCGCTGACGCCCAGCACCTGGCCGATCTCGATCCAGCCGCTGATGGGCACCAGGGTGCCGGTGTCGGAGCCCTGGGGGTACAAGTCGGTGTCGGACGAGTCGTAGCCGGGCAACTCGACGGTGTTGGTGGCGACGTTGGCAACGCGGAACACCGAGTTGTTGAAGTCTTCCCAGCCGACCAGGGCGAGCACTTCGTCGGCATTGCTGAAGCCGTGCGCGTTGGCGGTGACCACCGGCGGCTCGGCGTTGGAGATGTTGCTGACGGTCTTGGCCGAGCCCAGGCCCGACGAGACGTAGAAGCGCGATCCGGGGAGGGTGTGGTACATGGTGTGGGCTCCTGGGGGTGTCAGGTGTTGAGCGGCGTCAGCGTTGACCCCGCGATGTGCTGGATGGGCAGGACGATGGTGACCAGGCCGACGGTGGTGTCGGCCTCGTCGAGTTGCCAGTGGATCTCGGGCTCGCCGGCCCATTCCCACGCGCCGCCGGCAATGGGCTGCGCGCAGATGCGGGTGTAGGCGGCCTGCAGGACGGGGTCGACCGCGGCGTGGCCGTCGCTGTCGGCGGCGGCGCGGGCGCCCATCTCGATGGCGACGGCTGTGTGCCAGGTGGTGGCCTGGCCGTCGAGCGACAGGCGGGTTCCGGTGGACCGGATGAGGCGCACGGCCGCCACCGTGGCGGCGGTGAGTTGCGCGGGAACAGCGCGGCCGCGCTTGACGATGTCGGCCACCGGCGGGCTGGCGGTGAGCGCCGCCATGACGGCGTCGGTGAGCTGCAGGTGCGCGCTGGCGGTCATGCGGCAAGCCTCAGCGACATGTCGACCCAGCCCAGGCCATCGGGCTCGATGGTCTGGACGGTGTAGGCCGGGCCGCCGACGATCTGCACGGCGCTGTCGATATGCACGCCGGCGGAGTCAAATGTGGTCAGGCCGATGCGGGGGCGCTGCACCCCCATGGCGTCGAGCGCGACAGCGTAGCCGTTGTCGTACACCACGCGCACGGGATCAGGCCCGCCGTCGATGAGCGCGGCAGCATTGGTCATGCGCGTCATGGACGCGTTGAGCCGTTGCATGGAGGCTTCGAAGGTCATGGCCTGGGCGAGCGGGTGGCGTGGGTCGGGCGGCTATCAGGTGCCGGCCAGGCTGTTGACGCCGATGCGCATCTTCACGGTGCTGGACGGGTTGGCCGCAGCTTCGACGGCGATGCCGACGGCGCGCTGGCCGCTGGTGGTCTTGTTGACGACGCTGTTGGTGGCGTCCCAGTACAGGACGTCGCCGACGGCGATGGCCAGCGCGCTGGTCTTGGCGATGGTGACGACGCCGCGCGTGACGAACGCGCTGGCCGTGCCGTTGACGCCGGGCACGGCGGCCACGCCGAACAGCGCCGTGCCGAACAGCCGGCCGACGCCGGCGGCAACGGTGGCGCCCGGGTCCAGGTCGAGGACGTCGCCCTCTTGTACGAAGTTGATCATGCTGGGGTGCTCCTGTGGGGTATCGAAGGGGGCGATCGATCAGGCGCCGGCGGACTTGTACAGGCCGCGGAAGTCGATGACCTTGGCTGCGAAGTCTTCGCGGCACTTGAAGGTGACGCCGTCGACCTCGAAGCCCATTTCGCTTTCGACCACCGGGCCTTCGGCGCCGTCGAGCCAGCAGTACTCGACCGTGTCGACCTGGCTGTTGTTGGCGGCCAGATACCACGCGGTGGACGAGTTGGCGTCGAGGATGGGCTCGACGATCGGATCGACCGAGGTGCGGCCGCCCTGGCGGAACTCGTTGACCTCGGCCTTGGTGGCCGGCGTGTACTGGCTGCTGGTGAGCTGGTAGGCGGTTTGCTCGAGTGCGGCGGGCACGATCAGCGCGGACGGCGCGAGGTTGAGCTCTTCACCCTGCAGGCCCTTTTGCAGGCGCATGGCGGTGCGGCCGGCCGTCAGGGACGAGAACTGCAGCGCCGAGCCGCCGCCGCTGCCCAGGTTGGCGTGGGTGCTGTGGAACAGCGCGACGGTGTCGGACAGCGCGGCGTTGGCCGTGAGCTGGGCGTAGACCAGGCGGTTTTCCAACCGGGCGGCGCTGGCGCCGAAGGCGGTGATCAGGCGGTCGAACGCGCGCAGGTCGTCGTTGATGATGGCCTGGCGGGTGAGCGAGACCATGCGGCCGTAGGTGATGAGGCCGTAGCTCTCGGCGCCGTCCTTCATGGCGCCGTACTTGAACTCGCCGTGCTCGTTGACCTGCAGCAGGTCGGGCGCGGCGGCCATCTGCACGACGGACATGCTCTTGAAGTCGGGCGCATTGGGCGCGCGGCGGGCCCAGCGGGTGTAGGTGCCGGGGTTCTCTTCGTAGCTGTTGCGCAGGCGCTTGGTGGCAACGTTGGCCAGCAGGTTGCCAAAATCGCTGGTGCTGTGCATGCCGACGCCGCTGCGGAACTGCAGCATGCGGGTGGCCAGCGTCATCTTCTCCAGGCCGCGGGTTGAGTGACCGGCAGCCTCGAGCATGTCGCGGCCCAGCTCGAGCAGCGTCATGCCGCGGAAGCGGCGGCCGTTGTCGGTGAGCTTGGCCTTGGCGTCGACGCGGGTGTGCAGGGCTTCCTGCATGCCGTCCATGCGGGTCTGGGCTTCGTCGCGCACGGTCTCGATGCGCACGTTGGTGTGGCCACCGGCCGCGGAGTCGCGGCGGGCCAGCTCGTCGAGCACCTTGCCCTTGGCCTGGTCGACCGAGGCACCGCTTCGGATGAGGTCGGTGGCCAGGTGGCCGAGGTTGTGGCGGGTGCACAGCTCGGTGATGTCGGCCGAGCGCTGCACGGCATCGGCCACGGCGCGCTGGGCGGCGTCGTCAGCGGCGGCAGTGCCAGGAGCGCCCACAGCGGTGGAGGTGTCGGCGGCGGCGGTCGCGGCACCGGCCGCGGTGGTGACTTGGGGCATGGATTGTTGCTCCGGTAGGGATGTGGTGTCGGTTGACCTGACGACGAATTGGCACGGCACGCCGTGCTGCGGCTGCGAGCGGGTGTGCTCGACGGCATCGGCCCGCGGTGCGGCGTGCGGGTCGGCGCCGACGGGGCAGAAGGTGATCTCGGCCGGCGTCCAGCGTACGGCGCGGTACAGCGGCAGGTTGACGCCGTCGGTGCGGTCCTGCGCGCGGGTGATTTCGTAGCGCTCGACCGAGTAGCCGAAGCTCATGGCGCGGATGATGCCGGCCTTGATGTCGCCGACGACGCCGGCCTTGGCGGGGTCGGTGCTGAAGGCGATGCGGGCGCGGCCCTCACCGTCGACGATGGAGGCGCTGGTGGCGATGCCGAGGATGGCGCTGACGCCGCTGTAGACCTTGTGCGAGTCGATGACCTGCACGGTGCCGGCGTCGAAGCGGGTCATGTCGACGGCTTCGGGGGTGACGGCGAGCTCTTCTTCGTAGACCTGGTCGTTGTACCAGTCGTAGGCCCGGCGGCGGGCGCCGGTGGTCCAGGTGACTTCGATCGAGTTGTCCGACTCGCGCCAGGTGGACGGCACCAGCACCGCACCGCGCGTCTGCACGGGCATGTCGTGCAGGTGTTCGCTCTGCTGTGCTGCTGCGGCTGCTGCGTTGGTTGCGGCGAGGGGCATGGGCGCAATGGTCCGGGGTTGTTGTCTCAGGGGATAGGGGAGCGGTGAGACGATTTGAGGGTCAGGCG
>ERZ869921.1274-NODE-1274-length-10983-cov-3.841874_pt1 | contig 10983 bp, 21 predicted proteins | sample MGYA00579310_ERZ869921 | MGnify/ENA primary metagenome ERZ869921 (study PRJEB32216, sample SAMN09231816) | wastewater metagenome | place: USA: Maryland | collected 2016-06-21 | study: EMG produced TPA metagenomics assembly of the PRJNA472060 data set (Reclaimed...
TCGAGTGGTTCCGAAAGGAGACCGAGCGATGACCATCACCCTCGATACCCCGATCAAGTTCCTGCGCGAAGACGGCAGCGCAACTCACGCCAATAAGGAGTCATACCCGGTCAACCGTTGGATGCGCGTCAAGGGCCCTCTCGAACCCTGCGAGAACGGCTACCACTACACGACCCCTCAGCACTGGCGGAAATGGCTGACCACCCGGATTCATTTGCTCGAAGCCAAGGAACCGCTCTTTAGAGAAGACAAGTTCTGCGCCCGGGGTATCAAGCTCCAGCCCCGCCTGACGACCTGGACTCCCCGCACGGTGGCCCTGTTTGCCGCCGACTGCGCCGAGCGGGTTCTGCCGATCTTCGAGCGAGCGTTCCCCGACGACCCCCGGCCACGGCAAGCGATCATGGTAGTCCGTTCCGGCTCGGCGTCTGAGGCGTCTGAGGCGTCGGAGGCGTCGGTGGCGGCGGCTAGGGCGGCCAGGGCGGCGTCTTGGGCGGCGGCTATGGCGGCGGCTAGGGCGGCCAGGGCGGCGTCTGAGGCGGCTAGGGCGGCGTCTTGGGCGGCTAGGGCGGCGTCTTGGGCGGCGTCTGAGGCGGCTAGGGCGGCGTCTGAGGCGGCGTCTTGGGCGGCGTCTGGGGCGGCGTCTGAGGCGGCGTCTGAGGCGGCGTCTTGGGCGGCTAGGGCGGCGTCTGAGGCGGCGTCTGAGGCGGCGTCTTGGGCGGCGGCTAGGGCGGCCAGGGCGGCGTCTGGGGAGACTGAGGCCAAATGGCAAGACGCCCGATTCCTGCAATACCTCAACGGGGAAGTCCAGTGACCGAGCTGATCGCATTCTGGGCTGGTTGTATTCTGATCGTCGCCGCGGCTGTGTGGCGTTAGGGGGAGCCAGCGGGTAGGTACGAGGCGGTTGGTGACTGTAATTGGCCGATACCGCCTCTGCCTCACTCAATCGACGAGACTAGTTATATGATGCAGGAGTCGCAGGGCAAGGGCTGCCCCCAGTTTAAGGAGCGCACCGATGGCAAAGCTGATCCGCGATAGAAGCACGAAGGAGAAGGATCGGTGGTGGTCTGAGGTCGCCCGGGCGGCAGAGTCAGCACCGGCGCTGACATACGAAAGGAGGAGCGCACCGATGGCTGATATCCGGGTCGACCCGCAGCCTCCCCGCGGAGCCATCATCCTCCGATTGGGGAACGAGAGCTGGCTCCCAGTGGAAGACAGGAAACCCCGCCACCTATTCTACGAAGACTGGAGCAACCCTTCGGGCAAGCCATCCGGCGGTGGTTTTCCTGTCGACCTCACGAGCGTCGAAGCACCTGCTGGCTACGACTTCATCCGCTGGGTCGACGGAGTCCTGTACTGGACCACGGAGGAGCGCACCGATGGCGAATAGCGAGCAGAAGGTGGCTCGATTGCTCGTAGACTCGATCGCGTGGATTTGCATGTGGTTCGTGATCTTGGAGGTGTTCTGTGGCGAATAGCGAGGACGTGCTTGAGCGAGCGATCGACTGGTATTGCGACGACAAGACCCTGCTTTATCACCGCGGGTCGATTCTCCGGGACTTGATCGACCATGCCCGCGAGCTGCGGGTCAAGCTGGATTCCGAGGCAGGCCACCGGCTGTCCCTGTGTGCCGACAACGAGCGGTTTGTCGCCGAGGTCCTCGAGCTGCGGCAGAAGCTGGCCGAACCATGGCGCCACTTCCCGTGCCCCGAGACGCAACAGCCGTGCGACCGGATGTGCCTCTCGATGTGCCACCGCAGGAGTGATCTGATTGGCGAGCTGCGCAGAGACCGGGCGAGGCTCGACTGGATCGGTTCGGAGCGCCGGTCGTTCAAGCGTTTTTCGATCGGAATCCCGTTCCATGTCTACGTCAACCACCTATCGGTCGGTTGCGGGGCGACTTTGCGCGAAGCAATCGACGCCGCGATGGGCGGCGGGGAGGGGGAGGCGTGAGCAAGACGACGACGTTTGAGGCGTGGGCGGTCAAAATGCAAGACGCCCCGACCGGATTCGTGAAAGAGCCCGGCAATCTCGCGATGCCTTGGATAACGGAGTCATCCGACTCGGCGGCTGGCGAGGCTCTAAGGCAGCGGCGAATCGGCGCGCTTGACGCTCGAATGGTCCGCGTCCGTGTGACCGTCGAAACGATCGAGGAGGACTCCGCGCCGTGAGGGAGCTGCTCGCATTCTGGGCCGGCTGTATTCTGATCGTTGCCGCCGCCGTGTGCCGCTAACTTTCGTTCGTCGAGCACTCTGGGCACGGGAGTGTGGCGCCATTCTTCGTCCGCCTGACGCAGCGCTTGCAGCATAGGCGGCGGCACTTCGGGCAGCGGTTCCGTCGGCCCCTCGGATACTCGCCGCAGATCAGACAGCGCGCGATTATCGCCACGCCTTACCCAGCACGCGCAGGAATTCCTGAAGGTCGGAGATGACCGTCACCTTCCCGTTTCGGTCGTGGTCGAACTTGCAAACGCTCGACAGGAGGCACGCGTCGGTCGAGACCGAGTTGGACTCCGACGACCAGAGGGCGCCGTCGACGGACGACACGACCCAGAGATCGCGCCGCTCGGGCATCTCGGAGAAGCGCGTTCGGCACGTCGCGCCCGGCGCGCAGTCGACGGCGACGGCGCGGGAGCACGTCTCGCGATCGCAGACCCGGACCCACTTCGCGGCCTCGACCGGGTCGCCATTCGTCCACAGCACTTCGTAGTCGCTCGCCGACGCAGGGACCGCGAGCGCGAGGAACAAGGCGAGCGAGAGTCGGAGGGTCATCGCTTCTCCCGTCGAAGGTGGAGCCAGAGCGCCGCCGCGATTGCCGCCGCGGCCGCCGAGCCCGAGACCCACGCGAGCGCGTCGACGACGGAATCACCCACGCTGCCGTCGGCGTCGCCCCAGTTCTGAACGACCTCGCGCGCGACGCCGGCGACGATCCCGACGACGAGGCCCGCGACGACCCAAGCCCAGCCCGATCGCCGCCGCTTGCCGAGGAGGGCGCCGAGAGCGAGGAGCGCCGTGATCGCGAAGCCGGCGAGATGGTGCGCGACCTGCTCGCCCCACCATCGCCAGTCGCGCGCGCGCTCGCGAAGGTCGCGGGGCATCAGAGGGTCCGGATCGGGATCGTGAGCGTCCGCGCGAGCGTTCGGCCGCCCGTCGTCGTGATCGTCGCGCGCACCGTCGCGTTCGCCCCGACCGTTCCGCCGCTCACCCAGAACGTGAAGGCCGCGGCCGTGAAGCTGGGCGCTGGCGCGCCCGCGATCGTGATGCCCGTCCCCGTGACCGCGATGCCCGAGATCGAGTCCGACCCGAGGCCGTCGACGTCGATGGTGTATTCGACGACGTCGGCCGGGTCCTTCGGCGTCAGGATGACGTTGGCATCGATCATCAGACCATCCCCGTGCGCGGCTCGATCGGAAGCTCCGCGTGTCGATCATCCAGCCAGAGGGTCACGGCCCGATCGACGTCGAGCCTCGCCCGCCGCTCCTCGCCCGCGGTGATCCATCCCTCGCGGGCCAGTATACGCAACCGCGCGCGGTGCCGAATGAGCGCGGCGATCGGCTCCGGCACGACGAGGAAGGGCGCGCCGAGCTGCGGAACCCCGAGCGCGAGCCCGAGCGCCGAGAGGACGTGACCCTGCGTGATCCCCGGCGCGCCGACGCTGGGCGCTCCCGCGGTCGCTCCCGTGGCCGCGAGGACGTGCCCCTGCGATAGCGCCGGCGCTCCGACGGTGGGCGCGCCAGAGGCCGCCCCAGTCGCCCCCAGGACGTGCGACTGAGAAACGGCCGGGGCTCCGACCGCCGGCGCCGCCGCGCTCGCCCCCGCGGCGCTGAGGACGTGCGCCTGCGTGATCTCGGGCGACCCGACCGCTGGCGTGCCCGAGGCCAAGGCCGTCGCCGCGAGCGAGTGCCCCTCGGTGAGCGCGGGCGCGCCGACCGAGGGCGCCGACGTCGCGGCCCCGGTCGCCGAGAGGGCGTGAGCCTGCGTGATCGCCGGGCTGCCGACGCTCGGGGCGCTCGTCGCGATCGCGGTGGCCGCGAGAACGTGCTGCTGCGTCAGGGCCGGAGCGCCGACCTCGGGCGCGCCCGCCGCGACGGGCGAAGCGGTCAGGGAATGCGAGCCCGCCGTGGACGGGAAGAACCAATCCCGGAAGGCGGTGGCGCGATCATTCGACGCCCCGGGCGTCTTGCGCAGCACCGCAAGGCCGCGGCCGAACGGCCACCCTCGGAGCCACGCGGATCGCAACGGATGATCGCCGCGTCCGGTGATCGCCATCGGTCAGCCCTGCGTTTCGACGTACGTCCCGGAGAGAGAAAGCGCCGTCGTGGCGGACGGGAACCAGAGGAGCTGAAGGACCGAGTCGTCATAGACGCGCGGCATCCCGCCCGTGAGCGCATCGATCGCGAAGGCCGCGTTGGCTTGGTTGACCTCCAGCACGGCAAGTACCCGGAACAGGACGAGGTGCATCGTTCCGCTCGTGCGGGTCGCCGACTGGATGAACGACGTCGGCGCCCTCACCCCCGTGTCGCCGGCGGCGAGACCGAAGATTTCAAAGGTGCCGACCGGAGGCGTCGCCACGCCGGCGAACGTGCCCGTGGCGCCCGCGTTTCCGTCCTGATCGGTGTAGGTGAGCGTGACCGTGGGCGTGCCCGCGCCGCCCGTCGCGCTCCACTCGATCGCCGCCATGACGTTCGCGCCGTTGGTCCCGCCCGCGCCATCGCGCGACGGCAGCGCGGCCGGCGTGATCGCCTGAGCCGCGGTCGACGTGACCGTGAGCCCGCTGTTCTGCCAAAGGCGATCGATCAGCCAGAGGGCGCCAATCGTGCCGTTCATTGCCGTGAGGCGCGCGAGGTGAGCATTGCCCGCGCCCGGGTTGGTCCGCGGAAGGCGGCCCTGGACGGACGTGCCGAGTGCCGGAGTGACCGCCTGCCCGTTGACGCCTGCCGCGTTCGCGACCGACGCGCCCGGATTGGCGCCGACGTACCACGGCGTATAGGCGCGCTGCGCCGCCACCGCCGCCATGGTCACGCCCGTCTTGATGAACGGGACCGGGGCGCTCATCCCCGCGATGACCTGATCCAGGCTAGTTATTGCCACGATGAGCCTCTAGGTAGTTCGCTGCGCGATTGATGGTTTCGATGTCGTCGCCGAAGAAGCCGAGCCCCCGGTTGCATTTGTTGCATAGCCACCCGCGGACCTTTCCGGTCTGGTGGTCGTGATCGAGTCGATTCGACAGGCCCGCGGACGGCACCTGCCCGCATATCTCGCACGGCCCGAAGTCGACAGAGCCGGTCGGATCAACCATCCCCGCCTTCTTTCGACGTGTAATGCGGGCCTTCTCGGCGTTGCCGGGTTTCTGGCGATGTCGCCGAGTGGCTTCGCGCGCCCGTCGCAAGTACCCGTCCGGGTCTGCCTCTTTGCGCTTGAGATGATCGGTGCGAATCCTCGCAGCCACGGGCTACGCCGCGTCCGGGACGCGAATCGCGAAGGCCGCGAGCGAGAAGGTGTTGCCGTTCGTCACCGCTTGCGAGGCCGCCAGCGCGCCCGTCGCGAGAAGTCGAGAGTTGACGGTGTCGGTGATCGCCCAGTGCGACGCGGTTCCGGTCGCCGTCACGGCGCCGTCCGAGAACGTCGCGACCGTGACCGCTCGACCATTCGGCGACCCGTCGGCTGGCGCGCCGATCGAGAGCGACGTCTTGTTGCCGAGCGTGTTCGTGACGGTCGCATCCGTGAACGTCGCCGGCTCCGACGAGCAGATGTCCAGACGATTCGCCTCGGTGTCGAGGACGTTCAGCCCGAGGTCGAAGACTCGATCGTTGATGAAAGCCACGGGCGAACCTCCGATTCAGTCGACGTGCGCCTGCGCGCCGGAACAGTGTTCAGGGTAGCAGCGGCAGAACATCCCCGTGGCCCACGAGGCCGCTTCGTAGAGGTCCGGCCGAGCCGGCGCTAGCACTCCGTCGGGAAGAGGATCGCCCGGCGAGAGGTCGACCGAGTTGCCCTGTCCGTCCGAAGGCATGACGTCGCGGACGAGGGTCTGAAGCGCGCGACTCTCCGCCCCACTCGGTGCGCGGCAGACCGCGTCTTTCGGAAGCTCAGCCGCCGGCTTCTTCGTCCAGCTCGCGCAGGACACGCCCGAGCACAGCAGGAGAAACGTCGGGACGCTGATGCGCCTCAAGAGCTGCCTTCGCCTCATCCGTTTCCTTCTTCGCTTCCGCGATCAACGGCTCCGCTTGAATGCCCGACCGGACACCCTTCACGATCAACCAGACGACGCCGGCGACGACCGCGAAGACGGTCAGGCCCAGCGAGGCGTAGACCCACGTCACCGCGCGCTACGCCGGGTTCGCCGGCGCGGCCGTGACGGCGTCACTGACCGCGCGGATCCGGCTTTCGATGTCCGCGAACTGGCTGCGCACGTCGGCGACCTGCTCGACGGTCACGAACTCGCCATTGGCGATCTGCTGCTCCAGCGCCGCCAGCACGGCGTTCTGTGCCTGGATGATCGTCGCCAGCTCGGCCGTCTCTTCGCCGATCGCCGTCAGCACCGCCGCCGTTCCCTCGTTCACCGCTCCGACCAGATCGACCACCTTCGCCATGATTTCTTTCCCCTGCCTTTCGATTGCGTCCAGCCGACGCACGATTGCGTCGACCGACTCGGTGAACCACCTCTCGATGAGGCGGTCAAGAATCTTGCCCACTACTTCACGACGCCCGTCGGATTCGTCGGCGTCGGCGCCGTCGTCGGGTCCTTCGGGTCGGCGATCTTCGCCAGAGTCTCGGCCCAGGGGTCGAGCTTCTCGAACACCGCCTTGGCCTTGTCCCATCCGTCGACCTCCGGACGCGCCGCCATCCGTCCGACGAGATCGCGGCCGATCGCGTAGAGACCGACCAGCGCGACGGCGATGGCCGAGAGGAGCGTTCCGAACAGCTCGAAGTTGATCCCCGCCGAGGGCGCCGGCGCGTCGGCCTGCGCGAACGCCACGGGGGCGAAGGCGAGGAACAGGACGGCGAGGACGAGGAACGATCGGAGGCGAATGGTTCGCAGAAAGAGGCTGAAGAACATCGCGGGCTCCTTCATCGGCGCGGCTGGCCGAGGGGGCAGCACCCGACGAAGACCGCCCAATCGGCGGACGTCACGGTGCTGGATCGATCGAAATCCGCGCGCGGGTCATAGCGCTCGCGCGTACGGGCGGAGGCGAGGTCCGAGCCGAAGGCGGTCGCGAAACGCGCATAGTCGGCCACGGTCGCGTTCGGAGTCTTCGACCCGTCGAGGTCGCACGAGACGCAGGCGCACTCGGGCGTCTCCGCGCGCGCGGCGCCGTGAAGTGCCATCAAGACGAGGACGTGAGCGGCGATGACGATGGCAAGCACGCGAGCGCGAATCATGCGGCCTCCTTGATCTCGATCTCGAAATCCCTCGGCCCGACGATCTCTCGCAGTCGATTGACGGCGCGCACGGATTCGAGGACTACGGGTTCGCCGCGCAGCATACCACGGCGCATCCCGATGACGATGCACCCCTTGGTCTCCTCGTCGAAGTTGCCCCAGTGAACGAGGATGGGCCACCGGAAGCCGGCGCGTTTCGTGAAGCTGACCCGCGGCCCTTCGAGGACCCACGTCCGAGGGAATCGAGCTGCGGAGCCCGAGCGCCACTCCCACGGCCGCGCGCGGTAGAGGCCCGGACCGATCCGGGGGAAGTCGAGATCGGACTCGCCGGGTTCGATCGTGTGGAACCAGACGCGGTCTCCGAGGAGCCAGCGCCCCATCGTCCGATCGCGATCCGGTCGGTCACGCAGGACCGTGAATCGATAGCCCGACGCCGCCATGGCTCACTCCATCCGAGGCAGCGCGGGGAGGGGGCCCGGACGCCGGCCCTCCGACTCGTGCCGCGCCGACTGCAATCGATTGACGAGGTCGATCAGCATCGCGTTCTGCTGCTCGAAGGCGTCGACCTTCGCCCGGCATTGGAGCAGGCGATCGGACAGGCGCTCCGCCTCCATCAGCTTCTCCACGTTCGCTTCTTGCCACGCCTTCGCGTTGAAGAGGTCTACGCCCTGAGAGACGCCGAACCCACCGCCCGCCGTCGTGAGGACAAGCAGCACGACACGAACCCAGCGCAGCGTCGTCTCGTCATTCGGTCCGCCCGCCATGCTCGTGTCTCCCCTGTTCGGCGCCTTCGAGGCGCGCCAGCCGCGCGTCGATGATCCCGAGGATCCGCGAGAGCGCTAGGTTGGCCTCGTTCGCCTTGTCGCTATGGAGCTGAAGCGCGGTCTCGATTCGGCTAACCCGGATCTGCGACGTCTCCGCTTGGACCCGAAGGTCGCGAAGCTCCGATAGCCCCGTCGAGATCGCAAAGGCGATCCAGACCCCGACGCCGATGCCGACCCATTCCCGCACGGCTCTCCAGACGTTCGGAGCTTCACCGTTCGACGATGCCACGTGGCTCAGCACTCGCGCCGCTCCCCGTGAGGCTCTTCGCCTCACCCAGATTAGTAGCCGATCGTGGCGCAGCTCACAGGGGCTTGGTTCGTCCGGATGACGAGGTTGTCCATGTAGCGATACGCCGTCTGGGTCGTCGGGGTCCCACCGGATTGGTTTGTGTTGGCGTAGGCGTTGAAGAACATTGAGTCATAGTATTGGTTCACCATCGCGGATGCTCCGTTGAAGCCCGTGATGTGGATGATGAGTTCCTCGTCGAACCAGACCTGGATCGTGGTGTTGGTCGTGCCCATGCCCTGGATTCGGGCCTGCACGCAATGCCACGTCCCCAGCGGCCAATCGGTCGATTGACGATAGAGGCCGACGCCCGTGCCGACGGCTGCGCCGTAGCGGAAGGCGGTCGACGAGCAGCTCACGCCCGCATGGCCGACCAGAACCTGAAAGCCCGGAGCCGCGATCGCTGCGTTGCACGCCGCTTGACTCGTCGTGAACATGAAGGGCGAGAACGGATAGGCGTCCTGCACGCCGTCCTGCGATCCGGTCTTGCCCTGATACCAGTGTTCCGAGATGTCGGATCCGCAACCGGTGCCGCACCACTCGTCGTGTTTCCATTGCGCGGCCCACGGGCTCGCGCCGGCCGTGAAGCTGTTCGTCGGGTACGCCATCGCGAACGTCACTGCTACGTCGGTCGCCTGACCGAACGCATCGAAGCTCTGCGCGGTCGATCCCGCCTGATGGCCGATCGTGCCCGCCTTGCCAGACGTCTGCCCCGGCCCTATGCGATAGGCGAAATGCGCGTTGCCCGCACCGACGTCCGATGTGACGCCCTTGCCGCCTGTCAGCGACAGCGTACCCAGCTCGGCGTTGTAATCGCCGGAGGATTGAATGTCGATGAAGGATCCGGAGTTGGCGCCGGGTCCCCAGCAATCATTCCCGAGCCCCATCGTGGCGCCCTGAGCCGCGCTGCAATACTCGCGCGAGCCCGAACACTCGGAGCCGGCCGTGCAAGCCGGGTCGATCGTCGGCGCCGGATCGCTCGCACGGAAGCCGCCGCCGCTCGTGTTGGAATAGCGCCGATTCCAGAGCGAGTTATCGCCGCGATTCCCAGTGCCGGTATTGGTCGCCGACCATCGATTGGTCGACGTTCCGGTGTAGAGCCCGGCATCCTCGAAATCTTCGCACCACGAGAACGTGCCCGGCGTCAACGTGTCGCAGAGGCAGGTCGAGCCCGCGACGCAGGCTCCGGCGCCGCCTCCTCCGCCAGAGACGAGCGACCCGAGACCGGTTCCAGAGAGCGAGACGCCGACCTGCGCGGCCGCGACCGGCGACCAAAGCGCGAGCGCGGCAAGCGCGATCAGAATCCAGCGCACGTCGTTCCTCCCGAGCCGCCGATGATTCCCTCGCGCAGAGACGGATTGGCGTCGCCGTTGATCCCGCAGCACCCAAGCTCCTGCACCTCGGCCTGCGTCAGTGCCGAATGGAAGAGCGTGAAGCCGTGGATCTTGTAGGTGACGCCGGCCGGCTTGAAGCCGAGCACGAATGCACCGCTGGGCGTGGCGGCCGCGTTGTCGATGTTGTTGGTCGGCCCGGCGACCGCGACACCGTCGACATAGATCGTGCGCGCGTCGTTCCCGTTCGCGGCGCCATCGTTGTCGGTGACGACGGTGACGAAGTGCCAGTTGTTCGCTGTCACGACGCCCGTTCCGGAATTGAGGTGGGCCGAATCGTCGGCCGTGGCGTACTGGACGTGACCGTCGGAAGCGATCGAGACCCACCCGTCATCCGCCGACCCGTGCGCGTAGGCGAGGAGGTCGTCGGTCGTCGAGAGCGAGGACGCCTTGACCCAGAACGCGGCGGTGTGGTCGCCGTTGTTGGCGTTGACGGACCAATTCGCGCTTCCGGCAACGGCGTAGGCGTTCTCGGTCGAGCCGTCGAGGTCGACCGCGACCGCGGATCCGAAGGAGCCGGTCGGCAGATCGGCCGAGCTGATGTCGCCCGCCTCGGTGAGGTTCGTCGAATTCGCGAGCGCGAGATCGGTGCCGTTCGCCTCGTCGTCGGGATCGCCAGCAGAGGCCCAGCTAGAGTCGGAGTAGAAGTAGAGATGGGCCGCAGCGGGCGTGCCGTTGATGAAGTCGTTCGGCGCCGAGCACGCCGACCCACCGCCGCCGCCGCCGCCGCCCGTTCCACCACCCGTACCCCCCGCCATGTTCGACGGCCATCCGCCGATGAACGGCAGGAGCGCGAGCAGACCTGCGAGAAGGATCCGCCGCATCTCTAGCCTCCGTCCGTCCACGTCCCGGCCTTTCCGAGCACGAACCAGCTCGTGCCGTCCGAGAGCACGCAGGCGAAATTCCCAGCGGTCGGCGAGGCGGGCGAGCTGATTTTGTTGCCGCCGGTCAGCGCCGTCCCGTTGAGCACCATGACCTGCACGCCGTTCGGGTCGATGTGAATCTGCTGGTCGGTCTTCGCATAGACGCAGACGTTCGCGCCCGACGAGGCGGCAGGGAGGGAAACGGTCGTGGTCCCGGTCTCGTCGGCGAGGAGCCATTGC
>ERZ869921.1276-NODE-1276-length-10977-cov-3.977568_pt1 | contig 10977 bp, 8 predicted proteins | sample MGYA00579310_ERZ869921 | MGnify/ENA primary metagenome ERZ869921 (study PRJEB32216, sample SAMN09231816) | wastewater metagenome | place: USA: Maryland | collected 2016-06-21 | study: EMG produced TPA metagenomics assembly of the PRJNA472060 data set (Reclaimed...
AACACAGCATCGCCAACGGTGGTCGAACCCAGAGCCGTCCGCGCGGCTGCTGGTGTCGTAGCCGAGTTGAAGAGGGTCGTGTAGAAGGTGTCGAGCGAATTGAGCCAGGCGGCCTTGATCGTCGGCAGCGAGTTGTCAATGAAGTTCTGAAGTGGCATAGGAATTCCTTACAGAGGGTCGGAAAGAGGGTTGATGTAACCGGGCTTTACGCAGCCAGGAATCGCGTAGTTCGGAATCGCCGTAGTGTCGTTGGGATAGCACACTGCCGCAAAGGTGTCGGTCGGCTGCGGCTGCGCCCAGGGTGGGGTCTGGATGTCCGCCTGGGCCCGAACAAAGTCCTGCGGCTGTCGCGGCTCCCAGTGCTCGGGACACACGTAATAGCCTTGCCAGTGGAGCTTAAGAGTCGAAGCCTTGAACTTCCGCCCGCATTCATAGCAGACCGCGTTGTAGTCGCCTAGCTTGTAGTAGTCAGCGCGTCCCATAATTCGCTCCAATTATGCCGTGGTAATTCGCGCGGATCATTGTTCAGCCTCTAGCTTCTTCCGCTCTCGTTCCATTCGCTTCTCGAGCAGGTAGGCCTTGGCTTCGTCGCTCAGCGGTTCGGTTTCCCCCGGCGGCTTGCCCTTGTTCGCTTGGCGCTTCTCCGAAATCTCGCGGCGCTCGTTCCCGCCGAGGAAGCGCTCGTACACCGGGCGGCCGACCAGGGGGATGTAGGCGAAAGACTTGTCCCGGCCCAGTGCGACATCTTCGAGAACGCGGAGAGGAGGCGTGACGAAGCCAACACCGGTCTCGACGATCTTGCCTTCGCTCAGGCGACCCTGGTTATACCGGTTCATCCCGAAAGTCGCCAGGACGTTCTCGACTAGCTTGGGCGTGGTGAAGGGATCAGGATCGCGGCCGTTCAGCAGGTCCTTGATCACATCCCCGGGCACATTCGCCAGGGCGTAGACCGTTCCGAGAGCCGCGAGGTTCTTCACGCCGCGCATCATCTTCTTCGGGTCACCGGAGGCGATGTTATCGTAGGCTTCGCGGCGAACCACGTCGAACTGCTTCAGCATGTAGGTCTTCAGCTGATACAAGATCCGCCCATTTGGATGATCGAGGTAGGCCTGCGGCATCTCCGCCTTTGACACCGGTTGGATGTCACTCAGTGTCTCGAATGCCAGCGTCTGTGTCCGCGTCGTATTCCGCCCGGCGCGGAGGTCGTCTAAGAGCTGCGGCATCTCGTCCCCGAAGGCATAGCCGTAGCGTTCGGTCAGAGCAACCTGGCCCTTGGCCGTGCGCGCTTGCGCTTTCGCCTTCGCCAGCGCCGCGTTGATCGAGATGCCCTTGGCGAACTGGTCGATCGCCTGAAACCCCGACCACTTGAGGGTTTGGTGAAGGACCTCGCCGGGAATGCGCTTGCCCGAGAGCTCCTCCGCGACGTGATTGATCAGACCGAGGTCCTTGGGCGTGACGAGGGAAGTTCCGCGGACGCGCTGGACCACACCCTGCAGCGTCGGCACCAGTCCGAAGTGATAGATGCTGAGCATCGAGTCACCAATCTGCGTCGCGGCGGAGGTGAAGTTTCCCAGGAGACTCGCGTTGGTCAGGTCCCGCACCATCGCTAGTCCCGGGCTCATCGACTTCTCCCCGCCCTCGAACCGAGACTTGAGGATGGCGCGAAGGTCCTGAACCTGTTGCGGGGAGAGTTGCTTCTCCCGTTGCAGCCGCGAGACCAGCTCCCCAATCGACTCGTCGATGTTGTTGAAGACGCGTTCGCCCTTTGCGTTCGTCTTCAGGTCCTTGCCGAAGAACCGGGCGGCTTCGATGTCCCGAATTGATCCAGTGAGGTAGCGCAGGAGGGATTCCGCTGGCGCCTCGTAAAACGGCTGGAGCTTCTCCGTCACTTCCTTGATCTTCCGTCCGTGGGCGTAGCCGGGCATGCTCGCGTTCGGCCCCTCCGCGAAGAGGTAGCGGTTCGTCACCACGCTCTGCTCCACCTCGGTCAGCGGTCGCCCACGCTTCCGCATCATCGCGGCTTCGGCCTCGGCCAGGACCTTCTCGAGCCCCTCCCGCACCGGCTGGTCGAGGGCGGCTTTCAACGCCGGGTAGTCCTTGACAATGCGTGGGAAGTAGTTCCCGACCCCTTCGCCGAAGCGTCCGAGGGCCTGAAGCTGCCCCTCTATGTTGGCTAGGGTCGCACGCACTTTCGGGTAGGCCGCGCGCAGTTCCGGAATCGCATTCAGAGCCGCCGTCTTCCCGTTCAACAGCTCCCGCGCGATTAGGTCCTGCACCGCCTTCGGCTGCTTCGCCAGCGCACTCAGAAACGGCGCGGTCTGGTCATAAGTCGTGTCCAAAGCCTTCAGCACCCTGCGCTCGTGGTCGCGGTAGCGAGCCTTCAGCTCGGGTGCGATCTTACCCAGGCGCGTTGAGGTCAGCCCGGCGACGTAGTCGGCCTTCCGCGCTCCGGCCTTCAGCGCCTCCTTCACGCTCTCTCGTCCAGCTGCCGTGGCCATAAAGCCTCCCGCGAGCGCGCCGTAAAGAGCAGGCATGAGAGGCTGGTCCTCTGCAAGGAAGGCGCCTAGGGTTGCACCGCTAGCTGTCGCTGCGAGGGTGAAAAGCATCTCGGGAGAGGCACGACCGGCTTGATTGCCGCCGAAGATGTCGCGCCCTTGATCGCGCGGCTTACGTTTCCAGGGAAAACGCGGATTTTCTTTCGCACCAAGTTTTACGTAGGTATCGTGGACTACGGAAGTCGGAGCATAGTTAACACCGCCCAAAGCTTCCTTTACCGCCGCGGCGTCGGGACCCCCGTACTGGTAAACTTCGGGTTGCGTAATACCTCGCTCAGGCCGCAACTCTGTAATCCCCGCATTGTCCAGATCCCCCACGCGCTTCCACTCTCGCGAGTTCAGGAAGTCCGCAATCGCCTGCTGATAGCGCTCAGGCACAGGGGCATTGCCCTTGCCGCGGATCTGCTGTACCGTACCGTCAAGGGCGTCGATTTCAATAGTCACGTGCGACTGCCCCTTCGCATCCCGCAGCGAAAGGATCTCCGCATCCCCGCGCTTGATCGCATCCCAGCCGCCGAGACCATACTCGGGGTGGCCGGAGGAGAAGCGGGCTTCAGTCATGCCCTTCTCGGACTCTGGGACCCAGTCGGGGTGGGCGCCGTTTTCTGGTACATCCTTCACGTGCCCGTCTGGATACTGTTTTCCATGCGGCTCATACCCTCTCACCGAGTGCCCCATAACCGTCGACTCGTGCGCGAAGTCGCCTGGCCTGTCCAGCTTCACCAGCCGCAACCCGCCTGGAAACTCCTGCACAACCGTCATCGTCTTCATGCGCTGGAGGGCGGCGTTGGCCTCGCGCTCCGCGGCCTTCGCGGCTTCTTTCGCCATCCGATCGTCCCAGGCCTTGGTCTCCTTCACCGCGCGGACGAGGTCGTACTGGCCCCACTTGTCCACAGGCACTTCCAGATGCATGTAGTCACCAACGTGGGCGAGGTAGTCTTGCACCTTGATAACAGCGGTGCCAACTTGCTCGCCTTGATGCCCGTATTGCTTGGGCCAGTTTTCATAAGCGATCTGATAGATTGGCTCGTCCGGAGACACCTTGCCTTCCGCCATCAATTTACGCAAGCCTTTGATAGCACCTTGCGAGCCCTTTGGTCCGTAGTCGCTAGCTGGCCGCGAGCCAATCACTTGGTCCATCGCGTCTTCCCAGCGGGTTCCGTCAGGTAGTGTAACGTCCTTCAGCGGATCGGTCGCCGTGCCAGCGTGCTTGTTAAGGTAGCCTTCTACCATCCGTGTAGCTTGTAAATCTGGAACATCGCCTTTAGAAAATGTTCCTAGCGTTTCACCTAAGTGTCCACCAAGCTTCTTAACGGAATGAGGATGCCACATCCCTCCCTTGTCCTTCATCGCCCCCAACGCCATAGCCATCCCAACGCCCAGCGCCTCTCGATCCTTCGGGTCCATGTTGGCCAAGACTACCGCCCCTGCACCAGCCATCGTCCCCTTCGGTCCGTACTCCCGAAGTGCCTGCCGCAGCTGCTCCTTCGCCCGCGAGATCTGCGATTTCACCGTCCCGACTGGCTGGCCAAGTTGCGCCGCGATCTCCGCGTCGGAGAGGCCCTCCAGCTCACTCAGCTCAAAGGGCCGGCGGAAGTTCTCCGGCAGCTTGTCCAGCGCCTTCGACATCCGCTCGCCAAGGGCATTGTTCAGCGCAACCTGCTCGGGCGACCGGCCGGTTAGCGAAGTATCCGCCACGTTCTCGTGCGGAGACGGCAGGGACTCATCACCCTTCCCGCCGCCAGGAGTCTCGGTATTATCCAGCGATTCCGTCCGCGGCCGAACTTTCTCGTAGCGCAAGCCCGACTTCGCCTCGTTATCCGCAATGCGGTAGAGGTAGGTCCCAATGGCGGAGTCGCCAGAAAACTGACCTTTCTCAATCGCCCGCATTCCCTTCTCCATAGTCCGCTGCACCACGTCCTCGATCTCCACTCCCTGCTTCGCGTACTTTTGCAAGCTCCGAGTCAGCATCGGCACGTTGTCGCGGTAAATCTGAGCGGCCGCCGCTTCGCGACTCGGCCCGCCCTCCTTCATCATGTCGATCAGGCGAGGCTCGGGAACGCCGTGCAGCTTCACCATCGAGGCTGCGCCAAGAATCCCGAGGCCAGCGAGTTGCTCGTCGCTGAGCTGGTTTTGCATCGCCCAGGCGGTAGCGCCCACACCCACCGCGGCGAGTGCCGGGACCTTGTAAGGATCGAGGGTTTCGCTCAACGGAGCCTTCGGCGTAGGTGCAGCGGGAGTTGCTACTTCCGGAGTCACGGCGCTGGCCGGCGCTCCCGCGACGGGCTTCGGCGGACCAACAGCCTCCCCCGGATAGCCGCCTCCCTTTTCCCACGCACCGACTTGGGCGCGAGCCAGCTCCTCCGGCGTCAGCGGACGATTCCCCTTCGCGGTCTTCAAGTCCGTCGTCAGCTCTCCCAACCGCGCCCGCAGCATTTGCTGGGCACCGGGTTTCAGCGCCTTCGCGCCCAGCACTCCCATGAACATATCGACTGCGTTCACCACGTCACTTGCCGGGACGCCCCAGGATTCCTGCGCCTTCTTCCCGCCGTGCTCGATCAGCTCGCTGACTTTGCCCATCACCCAGCCGATGCCGTTCTCGTTGTAAGCCGCCTGGGCTTCTGGCCCCATCGCGTCAGCAACCTTTTTCCACGGCGCAGCTAGCTCTTCGGGGAATTGATCCTTGACCGTCTGAGCCTTCGCGGCCGAGCGCTTTGTCGGGCCGACGTCGCCCTTAACGGGCAGGCGGCCATCGTAGGCGGCCAAGGGAGCCTGCTTCACTGCAGCCCCCTTCGTATCCCCACGCTCAATCAGGTAGGCGCCACCGCCCAGGAGACTCTTCCCAATCCCTGTGAACATGTCGGAGAGCTGGGCACCCGCCCCGGCGGCGTAGCCTGCCATATCCTTCCACGACTGAGGATTCTTGAGAAACCCGCCGACAGAAGTAGATTCCACCGTACCATACGCTTCATCGAGGGAGCGGATGCGGCCGGTCGGTTTAGCTGCTGCCGGCGTTTCCCCCGGCACGGCCTCCGGAGTTGCGCCGTAAGCCTCGTCCAGTGAAATGATGCGGGCCATCTTCAATCCTCTTCGTCGTCAGGAGTATCAACCCCTGTAATCCGCAACGCCTTCCGAATCTGATCCGCAGATCGAGGAGCTGGGCGCGTAGGAAGGGGCGGCGAGATCTCCTCAAACCCTGTGAGCTTTCCACTCGCGTCGAACAGCGGGCGGGCGACTGAGCGATCTGCCAGCGTGTAGGTGCGTCCGGCGCGAATGGCACTGCGATCGGCGGGGAGGAGCGGGTGAAGGGCGATCTGCTTCGCCTCCAGCTGCGCATACTTCAACGCGTTGGCAGTTTCATTTCCCGACAGGGCTTCTGCTGTCTTATCCCCGCCGACCTTCCTCAGCAGCGCTGTCTGTTCCTTCACCAACCCGGAACGGACTGTAGCCGCCGAAGCTGTTGCCTGATTCCGCGCGATTGTGGAAGCGTCCAACTTCTTCTTCGCCGCGATCTCCCGCTCTTTCTGCTCTAGTGCGAGTTGATCCTTGAGAGCAAGGGCGCGGATTTGCAAAGGCTTCAGCACAGCCTTCCCCGCTTCCCAGTCTTCCGGCAAGGAGTCAATAAACTTCTTCACATCCGGCGGGATCTTCTGCCCGGCCTGCGTAGCCAGCAGACGCATTTGCGTGTAGGTCTGTGGGTCCTGCATTGCCAGCCCGACTATTTGCCCGACATCGTCCAGGTTTGCACTGGCCATCCTCTGCTCAATCTGGCTCTGCTGCGCACTCCGGTATCCGCTGACTGCATCCTTTTCCGTGATCGAAGCGATCTCTTTAGCGAGAGGAAGGGTGAGACGCGTAGGCGCTCCTCCCCGCACCATGAAATCGTACAGCTTCCGCAAGGGGTCCGCGACCGAGCCGGGTTTGAACTGCGCCACATCGTCGATGTTAGCCTCGCGGCCTTGCGTTCCTGGGATAGTCGCGTTGGCCTTTGCAGCCGCTGCCTCCCACTGCGCCATGGCGGCCAGATCCTGCGTCTTCGCGCCCGCTGTTCCTGCCAGCGCCCGTGCATGCTCCGCCTGTGCCCGCATCAGATCCGTCTGCACCGGCATCTGCGCAATGTCGGCGAGAGTCTTCTGCGCATTGACCTGCGTTAGCGCGATATTATTCGCCTGATCCTCCGCGGCGATGAAACCGTTAGGCGCGCCGTAAAGTCCGGTTGCCATCTTAACCGCCAATCATGCGCTGTTGGAGGAGCATCAGTTGCTGCTGCGGGGTGAGGCCGCCTTGCCCGGTCATCTGCCCAATGCCGTAGCCTATGGAGCCGAGAGACTGGCTGGCCTGCTCATTCGCTGCGATCTGCCCGTTGAGGCCGATTTGTGCGCCGGTGCCTGGGTTAACCCCGCTGCCGGCCAAGGCGCCAAGTTGCGCGAGGCGTTCGTTGTACCAGTTGGTCGACGCGTTCGCCCCCGCCACGCTCATCGCGCCGGAGTCCTGTCCGAACTGCGCATTCGCCCGCTGCGCGCCTTGGATGCGGAGCTTGTACGCCGGATCATTCTCCGCTACGGCGGAAGGGTCGCGCAGGAGCTGCTGTAACTGCGCGTCGGCAAGGGAGCGTCCACCGGAGTTGCCCCACGGATCGGACTGAGCGGCGGCAAGGCGGGCCATCCGTTCCAACTCCTTCTGCTTCTGCAGGCCGGTGATGCCGGAGTAGATCGACATCGCGGGGTTGGCGTACTTCATTGCCGTGCTGAAGATGGAAGGGGAAGCTGCGGCTGCTCCTGCAGTGCCCCCGCCAAGAGAGCCCAAAGCAGCTGCCGAAGTCAATCCGTAGTCCGCTGCAAATGCTCCGCCAAGGCCCTCTCCAACTCCCGCACCGAGGCCGCCTCCAAAGGTTCCACCGGCGTCAGTCAGGCCGAGACCTCCGCCGCCCCCGCTCAGTCCGTAATCTGCAATAGCTCCGACACCGGCATCCAGTGCCGCCAGTCCGCCAAGGGTACTAACGCCAGCCAAAGCCGTGCCAAGTCCAGCGCCGATCGCGCCAGCTCCTGCACTAGCGGCCGTAAGTCCCAAGCTGCCGCCGCCAAGCGTAAGGCCTAAGCCGCCGCCAAGACTCAGGCCACTTCCTAGTGCGGCTGTTCCCGCCGTAGCCGCCGCGCCCGCGCCTCCAAACAGCGCAGGAATTTCAAAACCTGTACACATACTAGATCCTTTTGTGAGAGATAAAGCCAGAGACAGTGTAACCAAGCTTGCTATAGAAGCCCGCCGTGCGTTCCACTTCAATCCCCGTGCTTTGGGAGAGGAATAGGTCTGTAATCTCATTCGCCTTTGCCCAATCTTCGATGGCTCGTATCAGGCGAATACCTAACGAGCCGCCCCGCCAAGCTGGTGCTACCCAAATCAGCAGGTCTCTTGCACAAGTTCTACGCGGCGCATACCAAATAGGTCCGACGGCCAGGATCGCTACGGCGAGTAACTCTCCGTCAACCACGTGGATTAGACAACGGATGGCGGGACTTAGTTCCAAGGTCTTCCGAACAATTTCACGGTCCACGTCCGCCTGGCCTTGCAACTCAGGGCTCTCCGCGAGCAACGCATCCACTACCCGATCCACGTACTCGGGATCAGCTTGCATGTCGTAGGGGACGAGGTTCATGCTGTGCGCTTCCACATGTAGACTACGATGTACGGCTGCAGGACGTTGACGCTCTGCGGAGCCGCCGCGTTGACCGGGCCCGCTCCAGCTGTCTGCACTGAGACAGTCGTGAGGGTGACAGACTTAGCACCACCTGTATGTTCCACCGGGTTGAAGTCGGCATCTCCGCCATCAATCCCTACAAGAGTCCGGCCTGTTCCGAAAGCGACCCAGGTGCCGTAACCGAGTAGCGTGTTTGGATTGGTCGAAACTACTGAGATAAAAACGGAGCCAACAGGAAAAGGCCCACTTGTCAGCTTGCCGTAATCGGCCGCGTTCAGATGATAGTACTCGTCCGCGGCCCCGCCCTGCAAGCCACTTAGCATATTGTGGTCCGCCGAACCCGAGCCTCCGCCGAAAGAATTAAGGACTCCCGCAAGGTCCACAAACCACTTGAGCCAGATGGGATTGAACTGCGCCTGCTTGGTCTGCTCGTTAACCAGGATGGGCAGCGCCCACGTTGGCGGCGGCTGGAAGTCACTCATAGCGTTCCGAGGTCCACTTGCATTTCGAGGCCTTGCAAACGAAGGGGCGTATTGCGGCGATGGCGGATGTGGTAGGCGCGCTTAATAAAGCTGCCGTTGTTCTCCAGCATCGGCCGCTCGAGGTTCATGTCCACCTGCCGGAAATTACTCCAGGCGTTCTCCGCGTAATCGCTGTCGTTGTAGCGAACGTCCAGCACACTTCCTGGCGTTTGATCGCCGACGAAAGTGAGAATGTTAAGATTCTTCTTCCGCCGCGTGCCTCCGTCGAAGTTCGGCGTATAGGCGTCCATCAGGATAACGTCTCCGTCATCCGACCCGTAGGCCGCGTCGAAAAGGTACAACTTGCCGTTGGTAGCGTGCTGGAGAATGTTGCCCGTCGTAGCTAGGTAGCTGGAACTTACCACCGGAAAGTAGTTGCCGTTCGCGTCGGTCCACTGCGCCCACATCCGCTGCGCAACGTCGTACACCAGCGTAAGATTATCCGTGATCAGCGTAACTCCATAGAAGCGATGGCCGCCGTACTTGATGCTGAACGAGTGCATCATGGTAAGGTCAGCCGCCCCGAGAATCCGCTCGATCGCCTTAGTCGAAACGATCTGCGCCTTCAGTTGATCGACCATCATTACCTGGGCGGCGGCGGACCGATTCGTTGCTACCCAGAAGAGCGCCCCGTCGATGTCCTGCAAGGAGTCTCCGTTCGCGCAACCGTAGTTAATCTTCGCCCCCTGCACAGGGCCGAGCGGACTGGCCGTTGCGTTCAGTGCGTCGTAGAAAACTTCGGTAGACCATTGCCCTAGGGCGACTACGTAGACGAGTTGCTGCGCCAGGAACACACCGCCGTCTGCCTCGATCTGCGCAGTGATCCGGTTCGTGATATCGCTCCAGTCAGTCGGACTGTTGAGAGCGGCACATCCACGAATGCTGGCGTTGGAATCCATCACATAGGTCGTGCCATCGAGATACGCCCAACCCTTGACGCAGGTCGTAGGGAAGTTGTCGACGCCGGCGGGAATCTGAACAATTCCAGCCCCGTCGTCGTAGTTGTAAGAGGCTACGCCGTTACCAAACTGCATCTTCGGCGTAGCTCCGCGCGCCTGCGAAAAGCGGTAGACGCCGCCCGTCGTATCCAGGGTGCCGGAAAGGGCCACACCATTCTTGTACATCGTAGCGCCGAAGATGGAGTAGATGTCGCCGAGCCAGTTGAACACGCCTAGCCCTGCTCCTGTCTTCGTCTCTCCTGTCTGCAGGAGGCCCGGACGCTTGTACAGCTGAACTTCTTTCGTCGCCTCGTCTATCTCGATGTAGGCGTTGATAAGCTTCGCGTCCTTCGTCGTCTCCGCACTACGATTCTCTGGCTGGAGTGCGAGCGGGAAACGCTTGGGGATTGTGACGGTTTCAGCTTGCGGCATGATCAGCGGCGTCCGAAGGGAGAGAACGAACCCTGGCGATCAGGAGTGAAACGCGTCGGTGCGTCCTCCACGTCCCAATCCTCCAGCGTAGTCCGATAGGCCATTGCTCGTTGCTGGCAGCGATCCATGATGGACTGGGGCTGCCCGCCGGCCAGTTCGTCCGCGAGGCCCCAACGCAGCGCCAGCTTCCACTCAATCGGGAAGTCCATGTCCTCCGTGACGCTGCTGAAGTTGACTACCTGGCGCTGGAGTTGCAGGTGCGCAGTCCCCGTCGCGGCCGTGGCGTCCGGCACCAGCCAGAAGAAGACGCTCAGATAGGTCGCCTGCTTATCGACGAAGTAGCTGTTTATCTGGCCCGTTTGGGTAACGATGCTCAGGCGAACGTAGTCTGCCCACGCGAGGGGGATGAGGGGCCGGCGGATACCGTTGGAGTCTGCGTACCAAGCATCTATCACCCGCATTGGTTTGGTCATATCCACCGCCTGCCCGGGACCAAGCTTGTAGGTTCCTGTCCCCGCAACCAGCGTGATGGGCGTATCTACGTTCAACCACAGCTTCAAACCCTGCGTCTGCCAGAGGTTGATCATATCCGTGAGGCGCCGCATCCCCATGACGATCTGCTCGGAGTTCACCGGCTGCCCCACTCCGATCAGGCCGGAATCGAGGTAGGCGTCCTGAATAATGGAGATAGGGGTCTTATTAGAAGGAGTAGTCATGCGATATTCCTATCCCACGTAATCAGTCGGGGGTGATTTCTGGCAAGTGGGAGGTTGTCATGTGTACCGGCAGGGGATGGGAATCATCAGTACGCGGTCGGCAGCACCACCACCCGAGGG
>ERZ869921.1278-NODE-1278-length-10970-cov-3.948603_pt1 | contig 10970 bp, 14 predicted proteins | sample MGYA00579310_ERZ869921 | MGnify/ENA primary metagenome ERZ869921 (study PRJEB32216, sample SAMN09231816) | wastewater metagenome | place: USA: Maryland | collected 2016-06-21 | study: EMG produced TPA metagenomics assembly of the PRJNA472060 data set (Reclaimed...
TCACGTGGGCCGCAGCAGACATCCTCGCGGGCGAGTTCACCTACACGGCGGCGTAAGCGATGACTGACTACGGTTCTGGCACCCTCGGCGCATGGCAAAGTGGAACCCCGTTCGCGTCTGGCCCAGTGCAGATCACAGCCGCGCTCGCGTCCGGCGGCGCGTTCGTGTTCGGAGACTCCATCTCCGTAGAGAACGGCGGGGCGTTGGCGACGGCGTTGTATGCCGCTACCGGACAGACCCTCGCGATCCACGCATGGTCCGGTCGTCCTACCAAGCCTGCTGTTGACCAACTCGCGACATGGGTGGCCCAGTACGGGTGCCCGCCCATTGTAGTGATGGCAACGGGCACGAACGACATCTTTGACCCCCCGGCGATGGCCGCTCAGGTGAAGCGCGTGTTTGAGATTGTCCCCCCAACCACCAAGGTCGTGTGGGTGTCCGTCTACGCTTCCCGGTGGAATCTCGGCTTCCCCTACGGGTCGGCGTCGTACTTTATGGCGCGCGAGTCAGACCTCCGAAACACGGGCTGGGTGAACGCGCAAATCCAGAACGGCGTCGGCAAGAACCCACGCGGCGTCGTGGCCGACTGGTACGAGGGGCTGTGCATGAACCCTGGCTACTGCCTGAGCAACTACCTGCGGGACGGGGTGCACACCACCGCGCTCGGCAGGAACGCATGGGTTGCGACCGTCGTGGCGGCTATCCAGAGAGCGAACGCACTCTAATGGTCGCCCTTACCGGCATTTCTCCCGGCTTCTCCCTCGCGACCGTCGCGGGAGGCTCTTACCAGCGGATGCGCAACGCAGGTATGCCCGCTGGGGGTATTCGTTCCGCCTACCGATCCGAAGAGGACCAGCAGGAACTATACGACGGGTGGATCAAGAAACTCCCCGGCTACAACTTAGCACTACCGCCCTACAAGTCTATGCACGTGCGCGGCCTCGCGCTGGACATGATTGAATCATCCTCCGCCCACAAGTGGATGCTGAAGAACGCCGCGAGGTTCGGTTGGAGACTTACCGCGCTCCCTATCGAGCCGTGGCACTGGGAGTATACTAGAGTAACTACGTCTGAAGGAGACGATGACATGCCTTTGACTGAACAAGACGTGCTGGCCGTCCAGCGAGCCATCTTTACCGCGTCCGTTAACCGGGGTGAGATGGTCCCGCTCTTCCAGGACTGGGCCGACACGGGGAGCATCGCGCGCGACATCCTCGAAAAAGTAGAGGCACTAAAGGCCCCTGCCGCCCCCGTCATCGACTACGACCGCCTGGCAACCCTGGTGGCCGAGAAGATGGCGAACGCTCCCCAGAAGACCGTCACCATCGAGGTCCAGGCGTCCCGCAAGGTCGTCTAGCCCTTTACAGCACAACACCCCCGAGCCGTAATGGCCCGGGGGTGTTTGCGTTTGCTCAGAGTATTGAGTAGTTAATCCACTTGCCGTTCGTCATCGAGAGGCACGCGATGCCGGGGGGAGAGGATTCGCCGGTCTTGCGAGTGAACCATGCCGAACCTCCGTCGAGCGCGGGGGTGCCAAACACGGTCACGCCGTTGCCCACAGGGAAGTGCTCGGGGTGGTGGAAGTGGCCGTGGACCCACACGCGAGCGTTCCAGCCCGGACGTCGGCCTACGATCTGCCCCGTGACCCACGCCTTCATCTTCTGAGGGGAGCCGGAGTGGTGGCCGTGGTTGAGCGCTACCTCCGTGCCGTCCGTCATCGTCAGGACGGTGGTGTCCTCGTTGTGCTCGGGGCGGTGGAACACCACGTCCCAGCCACGATCCTCGCACCGGCCCTGGATGGTCCGCTGGATCATCAGGCCCCAGTCGTTCTCGGAGCCGTAGGGGTTCACCTTAGGGCCGGTGCGGGCCTCTCCGTGGTTCGAGGTCACCGTAGCGTGGTGGAGAGTGCCTACGAGGGGCAGGAGACGCCCCAGTACGTTCATGTAGAGCGCCACAGCGTCTTCGACCTGCTCCGGCAGGGACCGGTCGTTTGTGGACACCTGAGCGGGCGTAGAGAAGAGGTTCTCAATGAGGTCACCGAGGTCACAGACGTACCCGTTACGGGGCTTCAGGAGGGCCCACCGCTGGGCGACTGCCTCGACGCTCGCCAGGGTGCGGGCGATGGTTTCGTCTGTCCCCCCTCCTTGCTCGTGGGCTTTCCCCAATTGCGGGTCTGCGATGAACGCTAGGTCATCGTCCACATACCAGTCAGTCTGTGCGAGAGCGGTCGGCCAGTCGAGGATCAGTCGATCTATTCGCTCGTTGTCGAGATGCACCTCGGGGAGCGGGTCCGTTCCTGCGTGCTGAAAGGACTGCCGCCAGGAGCCGTCAGGCAACTGCCACGCGCGCCGGGGGGTGCCGCTGGCGTTCACCCAGTCAGGAGCCCCTTCCGTGTCGGAGAAGGACGAGCCCTGGTTGAGGGCGAAGCCATTAGCCTCGGCCCAAGTGATGTGCCGCCCCACGGAGCGCTTGGCGCAGTCCACAATCTGGGAGATAGCGGCGTGGGATAGGGTGAAATCGAGGTTCTCGGGCCCGTAGGCGCAGACCTTGCACTGCCTCTGATGGTTGTCCATATTACCTCCTATTGTACAGGAGACCCCCGAGAGTCGCTTACGCCCTCGGGGGCCGCCCGGTCAGACGTTCGGGAACATCGCCAGCAGAGTGGGTCGGTGGTCGGTGCGCTTCAAGTACCACAGCGCGTGTCGTAGCGCCTCCCACCGGTCGTTGTGGTGATCGCCCTTGAACAACGACTTCGGGAATCCCGCCCGATCCATCGCGTGGTCGGGCACGGCGGTGTTCTTCCCAGCAGCGGGGCTGAGCACGACGTCCTGGTCGTCTCCCCAGAACGAGCGAAGGTAGCCTTGGATCGCGCCCTCCACGTAGGCGGGCTCGATGTTGATACCTCCCTGTCGGGGGCTCACGAAGTGCTCGATCACCACCACGCCCACGCCATTTAGCAGCGCGGCGATACAGTCCTTCGTCAGCCAATCCAGCATCGGGCCGACCCCACCGGGGATCGCCCACGACTCGGCCAGTTGCGCGGGTTTGTCCTCGGGCACGGAAAGCAGCACGATGCCCGTGTGGCCTCCCTTGGCTCCGGGATCAATCGCGAGCAGCATCATGCGGCCAACTCCCGAACCTTGGCGTACAGGTCTTCCACGGAACCATCGTTCAGGATCACCGGCAGGTCAAGGTGATCGAGCGCCGTCTCCGAGATGTGAGAGTCAATGCTCTCCAGGCCGGGCCGCACTACGCGGTACACGATTCCGCCCTTGGCGAGAATGGCGCCCACCTCGTTGGGGAACCGCACGTCCGTAACCACGATCCTTGAAGATGGCTCGACGTTGTTAAAGGCTGCGTTCACCCAGAACTCCGAGTCGAACTGGCGGACGGCCACGCCAAGGCGCTGCATGAGTCCGCGCACCTCGGGGCGGGCCTTCAGCATCTCCCAGTCGTACTCGTACCACGCCAGCACGTCCATGAGCCGGTAGGAGTAGTCCGCGTCGATGATCGGATTCAGGTCCTCCAGAATCTGCTTGATCGAGTCTGCGAACGCGACTCGGGTGTAGCCCAACTCCGTCGTGAGCACGCTCGCGGCGGTGTCCTTCCCTGAACGCTTTTTTCCGGAAAACGCAATCAAGTTATTCATGATCCCTCCTTTCGTCAGGCTCTACGCGTGGGTCGCGTCGCGCCAGTTCTTTGCGGGGGCACCGACCGCCACGGGGAAGTCGATACCGTTGAGTGTACCCTGCATGAGCCCCGGCAGGGCGGGCAACACCTCGTCCAGTTGGTCGTCCGGGATGTCGAGGATGAGTTCGTCGTGGACCGGGACCTTGATGAACCGAATCCACTCGATGTTGTGCCGCGCGATCCGCAGCAGGGCGTCGCACATGATCTCCCGTGTCGTGGACTGCCCCAGCAGGCCTGGAGACTGCGTGTAGGACCGCCCGCGCTCCACAGGCATCCTGCGGCCCCAGGCGTTGGTGACCCAGCCCGAGTTGCCTTCCTGGAAGACCCGCTCCTGCCACGCAGTGACAGCCGAATAGGCTGCCTTATAGTCCGACAGAATCTTGGTTGCCTCTGCCAGAGCGATCTTCGTCATCTTGGCGAACTTGGCTGCCCCGATGCGATAGTTGCTGCCGTGCCCGCAGTTGTGGACGAGTTTTCCCGATACGGTAAAACGATGATGTGGTCCGGCATCTCGGATGTCATAGACGCGAGTTTTGCGGCTACGTGGTTGTAGTGTGACCCCTTCGTCCGTACCAGTTCCCTTGCCTCCTGAATGATCTGCTCTCTCGTCATCCCGGACTTGAGTTTCCGAGTCACCGCTTCCCGACCAAAGGGCCAGTGTTCCTGATGGAACTCGGTCAGAATCGTGGTCCTCTTGTTGGACTGCTGTTGCTTCTGGGTGGCGAAGCGTAGGTTGCCCGGCGCGTAGTTCGCGTTGGTATTGATCCTGTCCAACGTCATGGACTGCTCCACGGGGCCTAACTCCCGCCAGACATACTCGCAGGCTTCCCGTAGTGACTCGAAGCCGAAGCCAACTCCACGCCCTCCATAGTGGGGGTACGAGGGACTGTTGGGATTCTCGCACCTCTGCTGGATCACAGACATCCGATCCGACAGCCATCGGGGGTACGGACGCCGTTCGTCCCGCGCGCAGGAACGACACCCCGGAGTTAGTCCTTTCTTGAGGTTGTGGAAGTTGATCCAACCCGAGAGACCACATTCCTCGCAACGTATCTCGACAAAAGCCGAACCGCGTGTGTAGAGCACTAGGTCGTTGAGAATGGTCACGGAACCGAATCGGTTCCCCACCCACTGCGGTCGTGATGAGGTCCAATCGTGCTTTGGCGGCGTCCCTGAAGGATACTTCCAACACTCCGGTCGAGGGACCTTCAGCGAAGACGATGTGGTCTGGCGTGGCGGTGAGTCCGTCATAAGTAAAAACCTCCTTCACTCCACTATACACTATACCTGAGTGCAACACGAAGTTTTGTCCGTCCCAAACCCGCATAGCGCGAGTAACGTTTTCGATGGGGACGAGACCACAATCTGTGAGTACAAGTTCCCCTTCCGCTACGCACGCCTTGGCAAAGAACCGGAACTTGGACACGTCACTGTCGTACTGTTCATCCCCGAACACGAGACGCCCCGTGAGTTCGTGTGCATCCACGCCCGGCTCGAACCGCTTGGCGTACTCCGCGTCCCCGCTCATCGCGGCCACCGCGCGACCGTCTGCGGCGGAATAGTCCACGGACACCAGCGAGCAGCCCTCGGATGGGACGTAGTACGCCTTCTCCGGGCCGTTGAAGACCGTCAGGCCAGGGCGAGTCACGCTCGTGCGCCCTGAACGCTGGAGCGAGTTGATCTCGGGGTGGACCCGGCCATCGGGCTGGAGGCAGTCGAGAGTCAACTGCGCGAGGCTTCGCTGGCCCATCAACTCCGCGATGCTTCGCGCATCCTCTTCCGCTGGCGTGCCCTTGGTGCCCTCGATGATCGCGTCTCCCCCAAGGGAGATGTTGCCCGTCTTGGTGCGCGGCCAGTCCTCGTCCTCGTTGGGGTTCACGTCCACGGACGCCAGGAAGTCCAGCACAGCCTTCTTGCCCGCTGTCGTGCGCCAGGGCATCTTCCCCTCCGAGGGGAACCCGTAGGTCTCCTTGAGGCGCGTCAGGAGTTCCTCACGGCGCTGGGCCAACGTGGCGTTGCGGTGCTTGGCCGCTCGCTCATCGACGCGGAAGCCGTTGCGGCTGATCTGTGCCATGACGGCGGCGATCTGTTGCTCGCGCCAGTCGTATGAATCGAGTTCCACGAACTGGAGGACGGCGGAGGTCACCTCACGTAGCGTCAGCACATCCTGGCGCGCGTACGCGAGGTATCGGGGGTCGTCCAGCGGGATCGCCCCGAAGCCGCCAAACTCCTCCGCGAGGGCCTTGAGGTCCCCGTCCTTGCCGGTGAGGCCGAACTGGAACGCGAGGTTGTCCAAGCCGAACCAGCCGAGGTCTTGCTGCCCCTCACGGGACTCAGGCAGGGCGGCGCTCTTGTGCAGTCGTCCCTTGCGGTCCACGTACGTGGTGGGGCTCGGGAACAGCATTCCTACGGCCACGAACGGGTCGAAGATGCGGTTCTCCAGCGCCAGTTCGAGGGGGCGGATCGAGTCCTTGCCGTACACCACGGAGAGGTCGAAGTTGTGCCCGTTGTGTGGCACAACGACGGCGGCGGACTCGATGAGGTCGCGGACCTCGGCGGCGGAGTACACAAACTGCACTTCCTCGTCCTGGTCCCAGGCATACTGCCCAAGGCGCACGTACTTCTCCGTGGGCATGGACCATCGGTGCTCCACCCCATCCGCCTCCGTGTCGAGCCACAGCACGTCGCTGGTCGTGGGGGCCCGGTACTCCAGACGGTCAGCGTAGGACCGCATGGCTGCGGCGACGATGTACTCCGCGTTCGGGGTCTCGGGCATCTCCCGCATCCCGAGGGTGCGGATCGAGCCGTCCGGCAGGCCGTGGTGTCCGAAGTTGAGCGAGCCGACACCCGGCTGGGACTCTACGAAGTCGATCTCCTGCTCGCCGTACGCGATCCCGCGAGCGCGCTTCAGAATCTCCATCGCTCGCGGCGTGATGCGGTCGGTAGTCGCGTAGTAGAGGACGTCGGTCACGCCGCCGACCACCGCGACAGGAACACGTCCTTGGCGCGCATGTAGAACCAAGGGGGGGCCGCTGGGAAGTAGGCCGTTTTACCCAACGCAGCGGCGAGCGCTAGTTCCGCGCGAGCGCCGGAGGACTTCTCCCAGCCTTCGAGCAGCACGATGCCGTCAGCGTCTGCGACCTGCTGGAGGTCCCAGAGGAGCGCCTCCTTGAGGTCGAAGAGACCTTCCAGTTCAGCGGGGTCGCCGGTCATTCCTGTCACGTCCAAGCCGTTCTCACGGTCGTGTTCGGCGGGGTTGATGACCGTGAAGCCGCGTGCGCGGTACTCCGCAGCAGCCTTGTCGAATGCGGGGAAGTTGAACTCGGGCAAGCCGGTCATGGGGCTCAACCCGCCACGTACACGCGGGTTCGCGGGTCAGTGGTCATTGGGCATCGTCTCCTTTCCAGCGCTTGAGGTAACTCAAGAGCGATTGTAGTGTTTCTTCGGAGTCTCCCAGAAGTCCCAGGGCCCGGTTACATCGGTTACATCGGTTACACAGTAGTCCGCGAACGCACGAGCCGCAACTTCTCTGGCCCGCACAACAGGAGTGGTCGTGATCTATAGAGAGGCGTACCAAGGTTCCGTTGATGACTTGGCTCTCCGGGTTGCCGCAGGAAGCACAGACTCCTCCTTGCTCCTCCACCCTCGCGTAATACGTTTCGGGCGTCAGCCCGAACTTCTTCAAGTTCATGGCTAGGATGTGGCGCTTGCCTTTAGGGGTCTGTCGAAAGGCCCGTTGCCGGTCTGCCGCGTCTAAATGGGTAAGGTCCGTAAACTTCTGTCGGGCCTTCCCTGCACAGCCTTGGCATCGAATGGAGTACCGCTCCTTGCGTCCTCCGCAATCCGGGCAAGGCTCGATACCCCCGCGCCAGTTCGGGGAGTTGACCCCTTTGTCCATTGCCTTCCGGCAGGGCATACAAAACTGAGACCCAGCGGTCTTCATCCCGTCGCACCCCGGACACTCATCCCGTTTGGTTCCCACCGGTCGTCCCTTCCAACTCGGCCAGCAGTCTCGCTCCGTACTCGTTCAGCACGGGGCGGGCGGACATGACCTGTGCCTCCCAGTCGCACCACTCGATGACATTCATCTCGGGGAGCGGCTTGGGCGGGTTGATCGGGTGCGACCACTCGAAGCACTGGCTGATGACCGAATCGGAAGTCATCGTCCGAGAGAGGGACCCACCGCGCGAGATGCGGCGCAGGGCTTTGCGCTGGGAGTAAGTGAGATCGGTCATCACTCGCCGCCCTCGTAGGGGTTGTCCATCAAGTGCTCTCGCGGTTCGCGGTTATCGTACTCCCAGGCCAGATCAAGGGCCCACTGCACGCCCGCCATGAACGCGTCGCGTGCGTAGGACTCGTAGCCGTAGTCATCCACCGGCTGGTCCTCGTACGAGTCCCACGGGGCCGGGTAACGCTTCCACGCCTCCTCATATGCCTCTTCCAGCGTGTTCATGTGTTGTCCCCTCTCCCCAATCTCTTAACGAACTTGTACTTCCTCGTGGGCGGAGTCCAGATATACCCCAGGTCCTCCATCTCCCGCCGAGTTCTCGTCTTTCCCCCGGCCTTGCGGGCAACGTGCCTCCCGGTATCGGGGTGGATGTAGCGAGGGTCTCCCGGACGTAACCCCAACGGCGTCCAATTTGTTGCAAGGTAAATGGCTCCCGTGTGCCCCTCTCCCTCGTCCGCATAGGTGAGGAGAGTATGAAATCTCCCGTCTTTCTTGATTCGTTTCATGGACGCCCCCAATAGCAGACTTGCGCAGTTCGTAGGCTGATCCGGGACTACTACAAGGCGAGTAAGGGATAGAACCCCCCGCCAGTCCTCAGAAACAGACAGCGCCGCACTCTTTGTGGGTGGTATCCACCAGGCCACCCCCACCAGCCGATCTGTTGCCCTCTCAAACAACCCGTGAGAAAAAGTGCGGGTGTTTGATCCTCCGCGCGCATAATGGAACTCTTCGACCAACTCCCTAGCAGACTGAAGCGAAGTGTCTTCTACTCGGTAGTCCTCTTTCCGGGCGTGGTCGGACTGACTCATGAGTTATCTACCACAATCGCGTTGCGTGACTCCTGTTGGATTCGTTGCACAAGACCGATTACCTCCGTCTTGGTGCCGCGCCACGGGGTGAACGCAACGGTCTGGCCATTGGTGTCGAGCAGGCGGGAGCGGTACTCCCCGGCCTTGTCCTTGTAAACCTCGAAGTGCATGTCATAGTCCTTTCACTAGGAGCGGCATCCCGCCATCGTCATCATCTTCCACCTCATACCCCCTGCGTGTCAAGCGGGCGGTGTAGAACTTGAGGTGTTTCTCGCTACAGGCTTCGATCTCGATTCCTGCGTAGCCCTTACGGCGGGCCCATTCCTCGATGTCCTCCAGCATCTCGCCAATCGCGAGCCACGCCTTCATCCCGCCTGGCCCCGTCGATGTGTTCTCCTTGGGCCACCACCACGGGTAGCGCGTCGCATAGGCAAACACGTTGATCCACCCCTGCTCGATGTTCTGGGCGTTAGTGACCGCCCAGTAGCCCCGACCCAGGTAGCGAGCCCTATAGCGCATCGTCGTCTCGATCCTCGCGGAGGTCCGCCAGGAGGTCCTCCATCGCGTCTCCGTCGCCGTCCGCGCGAATCTGGCGCTTCACTTCTGCGATGCGGACCTTCGTGCGGATCACCAGCGCGGTGATGCGGCGCTCCCACTCCTGGGTGATGTGCTCTAGCGCTCGCTGGGACCGAATCTGGTCCGTCAGGCTGTACTTGAACTCCACCAGGCACGCAAGCGCGTCCATGCGGCGCGGGAACTGGGCGACAAACTGCTCAAACAGTTCATCCTCGAACAGTGCGTTCTTCAATTCAATCATGTGCTATTCCTCCTCCGTAGTTACGAGGGACCCACTACGCGAACGTAGTCGTCCCTGGGCTACCAACGAGCGGATGTGCTCGTCAACTTCGCCCACACGAGCGCCCTTGAACTTCGGGGACCCGTACACCTTTCGCAGCGACAGTGTGCCGCCCGCTTGAGCGACCATGCGCTCGATCTCATCTGCCTTGGCCTCGAAATCGCTCGACGCGATGGCGTTTGCCATCCGCATCATATCCTGGAACCAGTCCTCCGCCTGTCGCAGCACGGGGAGCAGGTGCTCCAGTGACACGGTGGAGGAACAGTCGTGGATCGCGAGGAGCCCTGCGGCCTTCAGCACGGAGAACGCCATACGGTCGCGAGCGGGCTCCATGATCGTCTCGTTGGGCAGGCCCCGGATGAACCGCTTGGACTCGACCTTCCACTCATTCCAGCGCTCCCAGGCGTCGTCATCGAACAGCAGACGCTTGGGCTTGGTGGAGTTCCACTTCCGGCGGGCGCGCTCGAAGGACATGATGAACCCGGAGGCCACGAGGTCGAGGCCGATGTCGGTCGTTTCCTCATCGTCCGTGTCCTGACCGACATGCTCGTCCTCGGGAACCCACGGCGGAGCGTCCGCCACGGACCACAGGTAGCGGGGCAGGAAGCCGGACGCGAAGTTGTCCGTCGTCAGCGTAGCGGAAATCTTCTCCTCGATGCCCATTGCGAGCATGTTGAAGACGGTCTCCGCGCGCTTGTCGTTGCCCGAGTCCTTGCTGTTACGGAGGACCTGCTTGACGTGTCCGTCGTACAGATTCGTGAGTTCGTCCGCGAGGCCAGACATGTAGTTCTTGGTGTAAATCTCCTTGAGGAAGCCCTGGAACTCATCTCGGTGGAAGAGGCTCACGAGCCCGTCCCGGTCGGAGAGCGTCTTGGTGAGCGCCTCGCCTGTGGCGTCGGAGCCAATGTCGATGCGCGTACCGGCGCGCTTCTCCCATCGGTGTACTAGGGATAGGGCCAACCTGCGCGCGGTGGACTTGCGCGTCGCGGTGGTGGGACCGACGATCAGGAACCAGAGGTTCAACTTCATCGGTCCGAACTGTGGCTTGAGGTACGCCCAGTTTCCGTAGACGCACGAGAGCACCATGAACGCCAGCGAGCGCTGGTACGTCTCAGCAGACTGCGGGGAGCAGGTCTTCACCCAGTCTACGTACTGCTCGATGAACGTGGGGTTGTCCTCTACCCAGCGGCGCTCCGCGTCCGACAGGAACGAGACCTCGACGGGCACGGAGACCATCGGGCCACCTGGCTCCAACGGAAGGTCGTCCCCCTGCACGGAGGTGTACGCCTTGCATACCTCGCGCCACAGGTCGCTCTCACGGCCCTGGGAGGTGAACTTCTCCAGGCGACCTCCTGCGGCCATCTTCACGGCGGCGAACACGAACTCA
>ERZ869921.1279-NODE-1279-length-10969-cov-6.261865_pt1 | contig 10969 bp, 16 predicted proteins | sample MGYA00579310_ERZ869921 | MGnify/ENA primary metagenome ERZ869921 (study PRJEB32216, sample SAMN09231816) | wastewater metagenome | place: USA: Maryland | collected 2016-06-21 | study: EMG produced TPA metagenomics assembly of the PRJNA472060 data set (Reclaimed...
GCCCATGACTAAAGTCACTCCGCCACTAAAAGGACTAGAAATTTGGGCGTGCGAATGGGAAGATGCCCACTGGAACAGCGGAGAGATGGAGAAGGATGATATTATTCACCGTCCAGTCCTCTACGTGTCAGTAGGTATCTTATTGAAAGACGACGAAACAGGTGTGACTACGGCAACCGATGTGTCAGAAACTGGGTCTTTTAGGGGGTTTAACTTCATTCCTGCAAAAATGATTCTTCGGAAATGGAAGGTCGGAAACGTAAGTCCGCGAATGAGCCGTAAGCCAAGAAATGTGAAGGTTCAGCCCATCGAAGATACGCCAGCAATCTCTGAAGAATAAAATCAGATTCACGCAAATGGCCAAGGGCCGTATTGCACCCACCACAAAGTATGGCACGCACTTTCCCAGTCGTGCGGTTGTGATCAACGTGCGTGGGTTTAGCGGACGAAAAAGGCTCAAGACACACTTTGCATGTGTGGTCTTGAGCCTTTAGCATTTGTTCTGGTGTCATTTTCTTTGGAGGATTACTTGGCATTGTATTGCTCCTTAGAGGGCCACCTAATCAGTGGCCCTCTATCAGTTTACATTTAAACTCCCCAATAGTTCGGATCGCCCTCAGCGTCCTCGTGGGGGATGTCTTCGATGATTTTTCGGAGCATCTTGGCGTATTGACGTTGACTCTCTGCCAAAGCTCTCGACACCTGTCGTTGTTCTGGTGTGCGCTTGAATCGATCATCCTCGCCCACGCCATGGATCATGTAGTACTTGAGGAACACCAATTCACAGATGGCATGGTCCACGTGATCGAGTCCCGAATCGGGATCCTTGTCCTCGCCCTGATAGATGGCATTCAAATGCCGTTGAGTGGCGTCCAAGACGCGCGTATAGGGCATCCCTTTGGCCCAGTTGAACGCACTGTACTTCTTCGCCCCGTGCATCAGGACGCGAACAGCCCCCTCGACGGCTTCATGAGGCAACAGGTGCCACTGAGTCTTGTCCCCATCGTGCTTGATTCCACCTTTTTCTGGATCCATGTTGTATTGGGTCATTCCCTCCCCCTTTGATTCATAAACAATCCCAGCCACGACAGTGTGACAAGGAGAATAAAGACGATCTTCAATCCCGTAATAACCGATAGGGCAGCGGGGGTCATGAGAGCCATTGTTCAAAATCCTCCACTGTCGTCAGTCGTGTGACGGCAGTGATCTCCCCCTGCTGGTTCCATGGCTGACTCCACAACCCCAATCGGGTGTTCAAACACCGGGCACTGGCCAAGGACATGGTATCGAAACGATCATCCACATAGTGGGTCAGCCCCAAGGCATTGATGATCGGCAGTTTGCGCTCGTGGGAATCAACGGGAAGCACAGTGGGGATGGCCTCACAATCGAGCCAAATCAACTGGGCCAGATCCGCGAGCGCGAATGACGATTCCGCCAATCGACGTGGGCCACAGCGGGAGGTGATGAAATACAACTCCCGACTGTGTTCTGCGGCGGCTTTCAACAATCCCGTGGACCACGAATAATGGGGCAGGGTTTCCCAGAAGCCCGGGATTAGACCTGAGCAAATTTTCTTCCACACCGCACGATCCTGTTCCTTTGTAATGTAGCCATCAAGCGTGGGGTATTCCCACCGTGTGGGCCATTCTTTTGAGGGCGTCCGCACTGAGACACCGTATTCTTTGGACAACAGTTGGCAGAAAGCCGTGTTGAAATCAAACAACACTCCGTCAAAGATCCAAGCCGAGTCGTCTGTGTTTACTCATTTTGTATTCCTCCTATGCGGGCATACGCCCTGTTCATGTGTAGCTCGATTACAGTTGAAACACAATAATTCATACCGATCTTTAGGCCAACCTTCACGCTTTAATTGCCTAAGAATACTTGTGCTTGTGGAATAGATTTTTCTGTGGGCCGCCCCGTCTTTGTATACGTGCTCAAGAGTTAAAAATGCGTATTCTGATTCTTTACAGCACGCGCAACAACCTCCATAAGCTGAAATAAATTCAGATCTGAGTTTTTGGCGCGCGGCTTTTGCAAGTTGTCTAGCGCGCTCTGGATCTTTCCAATAACGTGCTTTGGCTCTTTCTTTTCTAATCGGCTTGAGTCGTTCTTTGTGCTTCGCATAATGACGTTTGCCAATAAGCCGACGTTGTTCAAGATTGGCTTTATTCCGATTTACGGCTTTAGTTATTAAACGTTCTTTGTTTTCAGTGTACCATTTTTTATAAGACGGACGTTCACTTTGTTTTATTTTTATGGAATCAGTCATTCTTCATCTTGATTGCACCCGCACTTTGATTGTTGGTCACGCTGTCCTTCCTTGTACGCTTCTTTGTATGTCAGTTTGTATAGTTCAGTCAGATCCTTCGGTGTGATAGGATCTGACTTTTTTTGTAATTGGTCCAATAACAGGGCTGCTAGCATTCTACCTTCCTCAGCGTCCGCATCCCTCGGGGGTTGCCGTCCGCGTGAAATTTATACTGTCCAGTCTTGGGGTCAATCTTATCGACTTCGGCCCAATTCCAGCCCATGCCGCTTTCACACCCAATCCGATGTCCCCCCAACTGTGGCACAGGGCGGGTCAAGGTGTCAACGAGAAATTGTTCGGCCTCTTGTGCCAGTTCCTCTGGCACCTCCAATGTATAGCCGTCGTGGACGAAACAGTTCGCGGACATATACTGGCCCCATGGGGATTCTCCAATCAGAATCAACGAGTCGCGTCCAAAAGCCGCAGCGGTGTTCTGGGGCTCAAACGCAAGGGCTCGCTTGGAGTCCTTCCCGGGCTTGATGATCGGCTTCCCGTTATCGTCATAGAGCAGGATGCCTTGTTTGTTCTTCTTAAACGTATAGACATCATAGAAATGATGCTTATACCCCCACAGGGATGTCAGCACCCCTTCACGCTTTGCACGGTCCCGAGTGCGCTCCTGCCACTCCGCGAGCTTCGGGACGAGGTTGAAAATCTTGTCCTGAATGATCTTCGCATCACGGAGGGTCGGGAAGTTATCCGGATTCTCCATGTGCATGAGGTATGGATTGCCCCCGTACAACAACAAATAGATAGCCGTTTTCATCTTCGAATACAAGCCCTTGTGTTCATCCTTGACCCGTTCCATGGTCTGGTCATTGAACTCCCACCCGAGTTCCTGACAAGCCAGCCATGCGTGAATGGACTTGCCGCTCATTCTCATGAAGTTCTCATCCCCAATCAGATAGCCCACGATGAAGGCTTCGATGGAGGTGGAGTCCGCATCGACAAAGACATGGCCGGGTCGTGCGATGATCTGGCGACGCGCCCTGACCGCCCACTTGTTGGATTCTCGCTTGCCCACGTTCGTCAGGTTCTCGTTCTTGGCGGCGAGTCTCCATGTGGAGGGACCGTTGACGTAGGTGGAATGGATCAGATTGTTCGAATCCATTCTCGTGTGATAGACATAGGTGGAGATTGTTTTGGCCACTTTTTTGTAATCTGCCACCAATGGATAGACGGGATGTTTTTTCCCATACTGTTTGACCAGTTTTTCCAAATGCTTGGTCCCGACGGAATCTTGATCCGTCACACGGTTTTTGCCCATGGGGTGATTGAAGTGCCGCACATAGGCTTTCAACTGGTCAGCCGAATTGGGGTTCCATGGGAGGATTTCGTCCCACTCGATCACGGTGCCCATTTTCTTCACCGAGGTGGCCCCAGCCGCCTTGCAGCGGTTGAAAACATCCGGCTCCTTCTTGGTCCCTTTGGCCCGGCCCTTCATATGCTCGGCCCATGAACTGACGGGTGATTGACAGTGGGAGCAGATTTTAATCTCCCCAAGGACTTCAATTGGGATCGGATTACTCACGTCTTCAGGCTTACGCTTATACCGCTTTCGGGGCTTTAATTCCTCTGGAACCATCGCTTGAACATCAGCTTCCAATTGGATCTTGTACACCATCATCTCAGTTTCGAGATTCTTGGAATATTCAACATCAATGAGATTACCCCTACGGCCCGCTGCCTTGAGAATCGGCATCAACCGAGTCACGTGGCGATCAAACAAATGGGTCTGGTGATTACGCTCCAAATCAAGATCGATCCCGATGGCATTTTGAAGTGCCGCATCAGCATCAATGCACGAATACAGTCCCGGGTTGGAACTGTTCAAGTGCTTCCATGGGTGGAACGTGGTGTAGAACGAGGTGACCCATTCCAACCCTTTCGGCAAATCCGACTGGACAATCTTCCACGCATCCTGATAGTCGAGGATTTTCCCATCCACATGGACCCCTTCGCCCTCCAGCTTGGGGACATCAAACATCGCGCCATTCCACACGATCTTCGGCAGCGGGCTCGCAAGGAGTTTGAGAATCCCGGGCAAATATTGGGCCGTCCAACTGACACTCACACTTCTCCCGGGCGTGGCGCAGAAGGAAATCCGAAGAATCTGCCCATCAATCAATCCTTGGGCTTCCCATTCTTCATCATCCATTTTCGACATCTTATACGCGGTTTCGATATCAAAACTCAAGCGCGGCCCGATGAGCAGTTCGCTCACCCACTGGTCCCAGAGATGGGTGGGGGGATCCACGGCGTATTGACCCATCGGGGGTTGCGGGCGCAGTCGATCTCCTTGGGCGAACGCCTGTTGGACATCCCACGTCCAGACGCCTTGGAATCGCGCCGGGGCGTGGTTCAGCCCCGTGCCCTCTTCCTCGTCATCTTCCTCGTCCACCATCCACGGGAGCATCCGGGAGGGGTCAAGGGTCGGATAGACAGTAAAGGTGCCGGTAGAAATCTGTCGTCCGCGCCACCGGAACAAATCATCGTGGCCGGTCATATATCGCATGGCGGGCTCGCCAAGGGTGATCACGGGGGAGGTGATATTCCCCATCCCTTGATACATGGGTTGAAAACGCGAAGTGGCAGCGCGCGGGTCAATTCCTGCACGCTGCCACATTTTGGACCACATAGGATGTGAGGGCAGGTGAGGAGTGCCCACAATCGTGAAGTCGTTAATCGTCAAAGGGTTCAAGTCGGTCCTCCGGATAGAAGGTCATGATGAATTTGATCATCGCGGCGGTGTCAGGATCAACGGACTCTGGGGTCCACTGTTCCTGATTGATGGTGTAGTATTGATTGTCCCGACGAGCCTCACGGCATAGTCGGGACCACACACGTTTGGCAATGACGTTGATGGGATCGCTTACCGGCATACCCATACATTATCACAGGTGGTTTCTTCCGTCCACTCCACTTTGGGGCGACGGGGATTGAGCGCGGCATAGTTAAATTTCGCACCAACCTCCCGCCCCACACGCGGCGTCGGTGCTTCCTGCCTGCTCTCCTGCCCACAAGTTGAGGGGTTGTCCGTCCCAAGCAATCGCGCGACTTCGGTCATGAAACTCATTTTCGGTAATCTCCTGATACGGTGCAAGTTGATAAATATGGTTGTCTTTCGGCAAGAACGACAATCCGCCGATCAAATCCCAATTCTCGTGGACCCAGCGATACACATCGTCCCACTCACCGTCCCCGACATAGATCGTACATGATGGGTTGTGTTCTGTCCAGCACGTTTTCCACATCTTCCAGTAATCGAGTTGCTGGATAGCTGTGATCTGGTCCCGGGTGATGGCTCCATCGGGGGCTCTGGCCGGAAGTTCGAACACCCACACGGGGCTTACATCAAGAGACGATTGGCCCACCTCCGGAAAGACTGGGACTGCCATCGCCCGAAGATGCATTGCCAACGGGGTATCACGTCCAATACGCAAACGCCTAATATAGTACTGAGCATACCGAGGATGAATACCGGAACTAGAATCAAGCAACTGAGAAGAGTTACCAGATGGCTTATTACAAGTGACCGCGACTGATTGGTTGATGCCGAGTTGGCCCGAATAACGGGCGTTCCACAGCACGGCTTGGCAGCGCAATCTATTGAGTAGTTCTTCTGTGTCATGATTCACTTTTTGTAAGAGTGGGCAATCCATAGTGCCCGTGATGTCCACACCCAAGAGTCGTTCTTCTTCACAATTCTTCTTCCACTCCGGGGGCAATCCGGGGAAGTGAGTCAGGGTTGATTGAATCGTGCCCAACAATGTGGCGATTCTGACTTTTTCTTCCAACGTTTCAATCGTATCGTCAGGACGAGCCACGGCGATGCTCAAATTACAGAATTCCCGTGATCTCAACAGGATTTCCCCACACGGATTGGTGCCGAAATCATAGTCCTGTTTGCGGCGCAATGGGATAGGACCGTGGGGATTAAACAGCCCACGCTCGCCTGTTCCGCTGGCTCGGAGAGCAATCCATTCTGGGGCCAACTGCCCGTCGTGCTGGATCACAGCCGAATTATTGGCCATACTCAGTTCAGGATATTGGAGCCAGAAATTTCCCTGCTTACAATTCTTCATCTCACCGTTCTCGGCGGATGAGAGGGAGATTTGAGCCGCGCGACGGACACCACCAACCATGACAATCGATCCCGCCTTGGTAGCGAGCCGGTGAACTTCGAACGGGGTCAACTGACGCCCCTGTGCGCCGAGGATGATCTCGCGGGTGAAATTCAACAGGTCGCGGAAGGGCTCCGGGCCGGAGGCATAACCCCCCTTGGTTTTCAAAATGGCCCCCGAGGGACGAATGCGGGAGAAGTCGAATTCGACATCGAAGCCGTCCATCCATGTGTTGATTCCATGGCGATAGGCATCGACCCAGCCCTCGGTAGAATCGAGAACTGTCCACGTTTTGCGCTTCTCATTAAGCTCATGTCGACCGTCCACCACTTTGGGCCACTTGGCCACGATATGATCCTCAACCGAATACCCAATCCCTGTCCCCTGCATCATGATGTAGAGAAGTTCCCCCAACGCCTCCGGGGCATCGAGTTCCATATAGGCACAATTTAGGCTAGTCAGCCCGTGCGCAAGTGTGAATGTATGTGTGACGGGTTCTGTCACACAAAATACGTCAACCGGCTCTTCCACAGCCTCAATATTCAGCACTCGCCACACAACGTCTTGCGCGGGGCGAATTCCGAGTTTGTATAGTGGTTTCCGTGGCCCAAAGTTACTGTCAGTTACGCATACGGTGCTTCCAGTCACAACAATGCCTAACTCTGCTGCATGCCTCTGAAGAAACTCTGTCGTATCCTTTCTTGTCGTAGTGATTGTTGGCTGACGGTCTTGAAGTCCGCCATCCGCTGCTAGATATCCTTGCATCCAAGATGGCGTAGGACTAAATGGCAGACTCTTACAATCAGCAAATGTGTGTTTCCCCCACGAAACAACCGGATCCCCGTCAGCAGACTCTGGATAATTCACACGAACATCATAAGTTTTTCGGAAACGTTCAAGATATTCCGCTTTCTTTCCGCATAGACGCACCCGAGCACAATTATCCTGCACTGTGCCATCGCCAAAAAGAAATCCCTTCACCCAAGCATCGTTATCGTAGTCGGTTTGAAGGCTTGAGGCAAGAACGCAGTCGCCGACTTGAAGATCGCGAGTTTCGCCACGAGTTGTTAACCATCCGTGATTAGCTGTCGCACGAACAATCTTGCGCAATCCAGTTCGTGATCGTTCGCCGGGGCGGAAAGTAATGATATTTACTGGGGATACCCCAAATTTCTTTACTTCGGCTACACGCCATTTCCCATCGGCGCACAGAACTGTCTGCGTAGTGTCCACAGTATCAGCAAATGTTTTAATTCCATCCTGTGTGACATACTCCGTTTCGCCAGCAAAACAATTATAGGCGCCTACATTATCGCGTTCCAGCGCTGGGCCAGCCATCTGGACAATTCGCATACTCGGCAGCACGTCCATCCGCAACATGGCATGACGGATATCGTCCCACCATTGATTGTCAGCCAACTGTGCCTTGTGCTGTCTGACCAGTTGGGATTTGAAAAAATCCAACACACGTTCCGTCACTTCAGGCCACGATTCTTTCGTCCCATCCGCTTTGATTCTTGAATACTTGTCGGCTAATTGAATCGCCTGAATTAACTTATTCATCGTCTTTTTTAAACCCCGCTGGCCCGCCTTTCGCGGCTGGCTCAATATCCCATGCCATCTTTTCCATCTGGAACATAGACAGCGAATTCTTATTCTCAAATGTCGAACACTGTGTGATGGGCTCACGTTGCGGCCCATAATGTGCGCACTCGACAAATGTATCACGGTGAGTCGTGCGGACGGCTCCGAATTTGCATGCCCCGCACAACCCAACGGCATCGTCAAACTTTAGCGTGAACCCCATGGCCACCCGTCAAGCTGGGCATGGATCTGCTGGCGCTCCTGCTTGCCAAGATTCAATGGAGCAAGCGCCGAGTGCAGGGCCTTGTGTGCGCCCAACCGGGGATCGAATGTATCGGCTGGATTGCAGATCGCAATGCCGCGATTGATAAACGTCAAGCTGTCATCGATCTTTGCGTATACATCGCATTCTACGCACGAGCGATTGCCCTTGGGGCCGAACGAACGGTTGTTTCGCACGAACGAAATCGAAAGAGCGCTGTCGGAAAGTTGAAAATTAATCATACGGTTACCTTTGGTTCTGATAATGATTCCCAGCCGATCCCCGGAGCAAGCACTTGGATGAAAATCGGGTCACTGCCTTCAATGGGACCAACCAAGACAATCATAGGGACGGGCGCAGGAAGCAACTTGACCTCATGCACACCGTCCCTAGTGATAATCTGGTGGCCATCCTTATAGATGGTCACTGTCATGGCAATTTACGACTTGAAGAACGGGCCACCCTTGCCCGCCTTGTCCGAAGCCACGAACTCGGTGATGACGAGCTTGGCCTCCAAGGTGCGGCCCTCGGGCGTCGTCACCGTGGTGTTGTAGCCCTTGCCATCCGCACGACGGAACGCCTTGTTGCGGTAGGTGTACTTGTTCCACAGCCCCGGCTTCTCGTCCTCGGGGGTCGTGTCGATGGCGCGCTTGAAGCCCTCCACATCGGTGGCCTCATAGCCGAGCTTCACGCGCATGGTGGAACCGCTGGCCAGTTCAGCATCTACAGCATTCTTCGCTTCGTGCCACGCATCCGGGCCGCTGGGAAGGTTCTGGACCGCGTTCACATCAATCGAGCGAAGGGCATCGACCATCTGCGAAGCGTTACGGCCACCGCGCTGGAACGGCTTGGTCGAGACGCGCTTAAACACGCCATACGAGCCATTGTACTCTTCCGGATCCACAATCTCGATACGCGGAATCTGCATGACGGCGAAACCGTCCGGCGTCACCACGTTCTGACCCGTCTTGCGGTCCTTCTGCGGGACGAGCTTACCGCGCACCGAGTATTCGCCGGGCTGCGGCAAAGTTACGGCATTGGCGTCGGGATACGCTGCGGCCGGGTCGAAATCGAAATTGTCATCATGGAAATCAGGTGTCATAATTTTGTTGCTCCTTTAATTGGGTTCACTGTGAACGAGCACTACGATACGACAGAAGAGGGCGTCTCGTCAAGCCCTCCTTGAAGGACGGCATCATAATATTTTGTGATGCTGTCGAAATAGTGTGGGAGGTTGTCGGCATCCCGTGTGACAGCCTTGTAACGGATCGTCGTGTTGTTGTCCGGGGAGAAGTGATCCCGGGTCCAGATGCGGTAATCGAGATCGAGATCCCCGACATCGCGGCCGGTGAATTCGTCTTTGATCTTACCACGCTTGGCCACTGTTTGAAAGTGGAGTGTGTTGCCAAACATGCGCTGGAAGTTGGCCGTCAGGGCCTTGCCGACGACTTCCGGTCCCACGATCAATTCTTTGTTGATCACGCTCTTGTCGGGGTCATTGTTGACCTCATGGGCCGTCCAGATCACATACGGGGCGAGCCCCTTGGAACGAGTCACGGCGTCCATGACGTGACGCTGGCTGACCCCATAATGGGACATGGGGTTGCCCCCGAAGTTCTCACCGGGGCCGTCGATTAATTTGCCCTTGGCGTCCATTTCCCCCATGAAGAGTTGGAAGGGGGAATCTTGGCCGATCTTGACCCCTTGGCCACTCTGCCACGCCAGCCCACCCTTGATCGTGGACATAAGATAGCTGCCCATGACTGAGGCTCCCTCGATGACATACATGCCGATGTCATTGAAGGTGGGTTGTTTGTCCGGGGGCACCAACGGGCCAAGAGGGCCGTCGATGGGGAACCAGCCTTCCATCAATCGCTGGACCACATAGGGGGGCCATGGACGATGGGCGAACTCGCAGATTTCCACCAAACCCTGTCGCTGGAGGCGTTCGTAGGTGGCGGTTGAGCCGTCACCGATGATCACGCGGGCCTTTTTGCCTGTTTCAGCGTGGACGGCTTTGATCATATCCCGGGCGGCTTGGGACTTGCCACTTGCGGGTTGGCCGTAGTAGAGATCGAAAATACGTGATGGGATCATTGTTAGAATTTTTTTCCTGAAAGTGTAAAAGTTGTTGGGGTGACACTGGTTTTGTCTAGGTCAAATTTAGAAATAAACTTATCCAATTTGATCGTAGTAGCGAACACGTATTTCGTATAATATGCGCTGTCTCGCACGACAATTTCTTCATCTGTAACATCAATGAAGTTCGGGTCGGTGTCGAATTCCCGCGCCACGGCAAGGGCCACTGCACATCGGTGGCAATTTCCGGGAATACCCTTTTTGATATCCTTGGCCGTTACCTTAAGCTGTAGTCTCATTTTCGTCCTCTGTTTCAACATTGATGGTGACTTGGGTGTAGCGTCTGCCCTTGGCCAACTGCTTGCGGCCCTCTCTCGCGGCCCGGCCAGCGGCCCCCACGAGCGTACTCGCCTTGATGATCAAGGGGCCGAAGTTTTCCCCTTGGCCCTGTCGAGAGCCAAACCAGCCGCTGACCCGATATGTGCGTAACGAATTTCCGTTTCCAATCCTTGGCATTATTCATCGTCTCCTTCTCGGTGGTGGTCTACGCGGGGTTCGAATTCGCTATCGAACGGCATGCCACGCCAGCATTGTGCGACAAAGGGG
>ERZ869921.1280-NODE-1280-length-10969-cov-3.754077_pt1 | contig 10969 bp, 7 predicted proteins | sample MGYA00579310_ERZ869921 | MGnify/ENA primary metagenome ERZ869921 (study PRJEB32216, sample SAMN09231816) | wastewater metagenome | place: USA: Maryland | collected 2016-06-21 | study: EMG produced TPA metagenomics assembly of the PRJNA472060 data set (Reclaimed...
TTTCTTGACTCGCTCGCCGAGAAGTGGAACGTGGACGTGTCGATCGTCGGGTCATTCGAGGATGGTCTGACGAAGGCGCGCGAGGCGTTCGACTCGATGCAGGACGTGGCGAACGAAGCCGAGACGTTGGCCGACTCCGCCGATCGGATCGCGGCCGTGACCTCCGAGGGCATCGCGGCCGCCGCTTCGCTGATCTCGGTCCCGCAACGTCTCGCGACGACGATCGGAAACGCGGTCACGGTCCTCGCCTCGGTCTTCCCGACGGTATCGGCCGCGTTCGAGGGGATGATCCTGGGCTTCGACTTCGGCGAAGTCGACTTCACGATCGACGGATCGACGCCATCGGCACGGCTCCGCCGTGACAACACGGCGGCGATGAATGCCACGATGAAGGGCGTCTATCTCGCCGAGGCGTACCGCTTCGCCTCGGGTCTCGAATTCAAGACGCTCGACGAGATCGAGCGCGTCGAGACCCTCCTCGATGACCAATTCGGCGCCATCCTCGATCTCGGAGCGGCCTCGACGGAGGCCATCGATTCGCTGGAGAATCTCCGCACCGCATTCGCGGCGCTGCTCGATCGCGCCCGATTGACCGCGAGGAAGACGGTCACACAGGACGTCTCGATCACGACGCCGCGGGTCCTCGCGCACGCGCTGTACGACTCGGACGAGCTGACCCAGACGATCGCGGCCCTGAACGGCGCCCTGCCCTACGAGACGCTGTCCGGGCGCGTGACGGTGCTCTCGTCGTGAGGGTCGAGATCGACGGCACCCTCTACGATGGTTTCCTGAGCGGGTGGGTCGAGATCGCGATCGACTCGCTCTGCCGGCGCTTCGAGTTTCAGGCGGCGACGCGCGGCGTCGGGGACATTCCGTTTCGGCCGGGTCAGGCTGCGGTGGTTTGGATCGATGAGGAGCGCATCCTCTCGGGATGGATCGAGCGCATCGACGTCTCGGCCGACCCGGGCGGGGACCAGATCACCTACACGATCGCGGGCCGAGATCGCCTCGCGGATCTCGTCGATTCGAACATCGATGGATTGTCCGAGTTCTCCTCGACGATCGCGCGCGCCGCCGAAGCAATCATCCGATTCCTCGGCATCGACGCCTCGGTGGTCGACCGATCCGACTCCGCCGCGCGGCCCTTCTCCGGCTCGGCCGAGCTGGCGAAGCCGGACCCCACGGAGACCGCGGCCGAGTTTCTGTGGGGCATCGCGAGCCGGCGTCAGATCCTCCTGTCTTCGGACGGGGATGGGAACCTCCTCCTGCTGAACGGCGAACCCGCGCCGGTCGAGGCTCGAATCACCCACCGTGTGGACGGCAAGGGCAACAACATCGTGGGCTTCCGCTTCGCCAGCGACCACTCGAAGCGCTTCAGGACCTACCGGGTCGTCTCGCAGCCGAACGTCGCCCAGTCCGCCTTCGACGGGATCGATCTCGACGCCTCGGGCGTCTCCTCGGTCTCGGCCTCCCACGATGACGCGAAAATCCGCGCGAGCCGGCGCAGGACGATCGCAGGCGAGTCGACCTACACGACGGCCGACGCTCGGGCGCGGGCGCGCTGGGAGGCCAACCTCGCCCGCGCAGAAGGCTTCTCGTACACCGTCGCGCTCCCGAGCTATCGAACCGCCTCGGGTGAGCTGTGGGCCGTCAACACGGCGCCGATCGTGGACGACCAATTCGCCGGCATCTCGTCGCGACTACTCGTCGCTCAGGTGCGCTTCGACCTCGATCCCGGAGGTGAGCTGACCACCCTCGTGCTCCATCGCCGGGACGCCTACGCTTCGCAGGCCGCGCTGACCGAGATCGAGCGCCGCGCTCAGGCGGCCGCCGATGCCGCGAGCGACGAGGGCCTGATCGACTTGGAAGGGCTGACGCTCGAATGAGGTTCCGAACCCTTGTCGCTGCCGTGATCCGCTGGGCGGTCGTCGAAGACGACGGGGCCGACCGTGGGCCGATTCCGTGGCAGCAGATCCGGATCCTCGACCAGTCGGGCCGCTCGGTGGAGTGGTATCCCTTCGGCTTCTTCGCGGTCGCGCCCGCCGGCTCGATGGCGCTCTCGATGCAGGTCTCGAACCAGCCCGACGCGCTCGTGCATCTCCCCGGCTCCCCGCGCGAGCGGCCGCGGGGCAAGACGGGTGAGTGCGGGATCTATCACCCGGAATCGGGCGCCGTGATCCGGTTCCTCGAAGGCGGCGCGATCGACATCCAGACGCCGGGCGACGTATCCGTGGACGCTCTCGGCTCGATCGTGGCCGTAGCGGGTGGCGACCTGTCGGCGACCATCGGCGGATCCGCGACGGTGACGGCCGCCGTGGCCGCGACGATGACCGCGCCGACGATCGTCGCGAACGGTGACGTCACGATCAACGGCGACCTCTCGGTCACGGGCGACACGACGCTGGCCTCGGTCGTCACGTCGGCCGGCAAGGACATCTCGGACAGCCACCGCCATCCGACGACGGACGGCGGGAGCCCGGGCAATACGGGAGTGCCGATCTGATGCCGGGAATCGATGCGGTCTTGAATCTCGATCCGGGTCCGGACGAAGAGCTGTTCGACCTTCAGTGGGGGCCGGATGGGGACATCGTCACGGCGGACGCGCTCGACGCGGCGCTGCTCGTCTCGCTCTTCTCCGATCGGCGCGCGACGCCGGATCAGGCGCCGCTCGCGCGCCAGCGCCGGGGCTGGGTCGGCGATCTCGAAACGCCCGAGGATCCGATCGGCTCGCACCTCTGGCTGCTCGATCAGGAGCGGATCACGGCGAAGACGGCGTCGCAGGCCGCCGACTATTCGGAACGCGCCCTGGATTGGCTCGTCGAGGACGGGATTGCCTTGGCCGTCTCGGCCGATGCGACCGTCGAGGCGACGAGGGTGGCGCTGGACGTTACCCTGGAGCGGCCCAATGCTCCGGGCGACAGTCGGTCGTTCTCGCTGTGGGACCAGACCGGGAGGTCGTGATCGATGGCTCTGCCCTTGCCCGCCACCTCGAAGGAAGTCACGCAGCGCGCGAAGGTCGACGTGCGCCGCGAGGTCGGCCGGTCCGACCCGTTCGTGCGTCGCTCCTACCTCGGCGCGATCGTAGTCGGGCTCTGCAACCGGGTCTTCGAGTTCTACCTCTCGCTGCGGGACGTTGAGCTGGAGTCGAATCCGCTGACGGCGATCCGGAATCTCCATATCTGGGCGTCGATCTGGAAGATTTTCACGCTGCCCGGCACGCCCGCGAATGGATCGCTGTGGGCTCACGCCAACGTGGGCGCGAATGGGACCATCGTCGACGTCGGCACCCGGTTCGTCAGCTCGTCGGGCGCGGTCTACATCTCGACGGCTGCGGCCACCTTCGTTCTCGGGGGCGGATCGATCTCTGCGCTCACGGCTTCCGCCGGGATCGCGACGGCGACACGCAACGGCCACGGCCTCGCGTCGAACGCGCTGGCGACGATCACCGGCGCGGCGGTCGATGGGTTCAACTTGTCCGACGTGACCGTGACGGTCGTCGACGCCAACACGTTCACCTACGAAGTGGACGCGGCCCTCTCGGGGGCGGCCGGCGGATCGCCAGTCCTCACGATCTTCGGCGCCAGTATTCCGGTCGTGTCCGAAGGCGCGGGCGCATCGCTCAATCTCGACGCCGACACTCCGCTGACCTTCGAGGCGGGCGCTCCGCCGAACGTCTCTTCCCCGGCCTTCGTGGCGGCTCCGGGAATCGCGAACGGTTCGGATATCGAGAGCGACGACGCGAAGCGCGCGCGGATGCTTTTCCGAATCCGAAACCCCACGAGCCACTTCAACGTCGCATCGATCACGGCGAAGGCGATGGAGGTCGGTGGCGTCACGCGCGTCTTCGTCCAGTCGATCACGCCCGCCGTCGGTCAGGTGACGGTCTACTTCATGCGGGACAACGACCTGAGCGCGATCCCCGATGCCGGCGAAGTCGCGGCGGTGAAGACTGCGCTGCTGGAGATCAAGCCCGTCGAGATGTCCGACGCTGACCTGATCGTGGCCGCGCCGACTGCGGTGCCGACGGCGTTCACGTTCTCCGCGATCTCGCCGAACACGGCTTCGATGAAAGACGCCGTGCGCGCGACGCTCGCTGACTTCTTCCGGCTCAAGACCAGCGTCGGCGTTGCGGTCCCGCAGGACGCCTATCGGTCGGCGATCTTCAACACGCGCGATCCCGTAACGGGCGATCCCGTCGCGTCGTTCACGCTCTCGACGCCCGCAGGCGCAATCTCGATCTCGGCAGGGCAGATCGCGACGCTCGGGACGGTGACCATCTGATGGGCGCAAAGCTCTCGCACGAAGATCACGTCGCGGCGATCGCGGCGAACCTGCCGAGCGGACGCGTCTGGGCGCCGAAGCTCATTCGAGGGTCGAACCTCAATTCGTTGCTCCGAGGACTCGCCCCGACCTTCGAGCGCATGGATGGGTTCGTCCAGCGGTTTGTCGAACAGTGCATCCCGACCGAGACGGAGGTCTATCTCGAAGAATGGGAGGACGCACTCGGGATCCCGGACCCCTGCATCCCGATCGAGAGCGACCCGGCCAAGCGACGGCGGAATATCGCGATCAAGTTGGCCCTTCTCGCCGGAGTCCAGACGCGGGCAGACTTTCAATTCATCGCGACGCTCTTCGACCTCGTCGTCGAGGTCAATCCCGGCATCGACCACGTCTCGATCGCCGATGGCGGCTATGGGCTCAAGACGCCCGTGATGGACATCCCGGCCGACTTCGCCTCGGTCGCCATCGCGCGGTGCTCGATCGTCGTCGTCGAATCCGTTCCGTCGAATGCTCAGTTCCCGTATGAGTTCCCGCTGCCCTTCGCGACCGGCGAGCAGCTTCAAATGCGATGCCTGTTCGAGACCCTGAAGCCGGCTCATACCCAGATCGTGTACGTCACCGCCTAGCTTGGAGAATTGACATGGATGACTTGACCGGAAAGGTCGACTCTGCGGGGCCGCCGACGGGTGTTCTCACCGCCGACGAGTGGAATCAGCTCGCGCAGGAGTTGCTCGGGATCATCCAGACCTGGGGCGGCATGACGCCGACCGATGCAGACACGGATCAGATCGGAAAGGGTCTCGCCGTCGCTGTGTCTGCCTTCGACTTCTTCTCGTGCTCCGGAGCGGCGAACACCTACACCGCCAATCCGATCGCTCGGCCGGGCCCCACGATTCTCTCGAACGGGATGCGCGCGCGGTTCATTCCGTCGGCGAATAACACGGGGGCGTCGACCGTCAACGTCAGCAGCCTCGGCGTCAAGAACATCAAGCGACCCGACGGGACTGCGCTTCAGGCGGGCGACATCTCGACCTCCCGTGTTCTGGAGATTTACTACAACGGCGGCGCTGGCGAGTTCAGGATGACGCCGGGCTCCCTGCCCGCATCGTCGGCCGCGTTCTTCCCCGGATTCATCTCCGGCCTCGTCTTCACGCCGCCCTCGGCCGACCTGACCCACGATCTGACCTTTCAAGCCGGCCAGTGCCGCGACGCGACGAACGCGGGCAACCTCGTCCTCGCGGCGGCGCTCACGAAGCGGTTCGACGGCGCCTCGATCGCGCTCGGGACCGGCCAGACGGGATTCCCGACGGCGTCGCTCACTCGGGCGGCGTCGACGTGGTATCGCGTTTTCATCGTCGGACACACGGATGGGCGAGTCGATTTCGGATTCGACACCTCGGCCACGGCCGCGAACCTCCGCGCGGATCTGGTCTCGATCGACGCCGCGGGCTGGTCGTACTATCGCCAGCTCGGGTGGGTTCGGACTCAGTCCGGCGACGCGAATGCGTTCGTGCCCTTCGTGCAGTACGCGGCCGAGCCGGGCCTGTTTCAATGGGTCGAGCAGAACATCGTGGTGGATGCCGACGCGGCCCTCGTGACCGCCCGGACGGCCCGATCGCTGGCCTCGCTCGTCCCGCCCGGAGCGGTGGCGCACGTCCTCGTCGCGATGCAGGATAGCTCGGGGTCTGGCACCGTGAATCGATATGGCTTCATCACGGACAAGAATCAGGCGGACTACACGCCCAGCGCGACGGCTCACAACGTCGCATCGAAGACTTCGCCCGGAGCGTTCGGAAACGGCTGGACGCCGGCGACTGAGGTCCGGGTCGAGGTCGATGCCTCGTCCGAAGTCTTCGAGCGTTGGAATGCTGCCGGGTCGATCCAGCGGACACTCTTGGTCCCCCGCTTCAGCTTCGCGCGATAGACCGAACCGGCGCGTTCATGTAGGTTCACGCCCATCGACCCGATGGGAGGTGCGTCATGCGCCGTTGGACTCCGGTTCTCGCCCTCGCTTTGTGCGCCCTCCTCGGGTCCTGGGTGGCGTCTGCCAACCCGGAGTCTGGACCGTGGACGAACGCCCTCACGGGGCAGCTTGACGACACGCTCAACTTCGACGAGACACTTCAGTTCTCGATCACGTCGGCGACCGACTCCGCCCTCGTGAACGTGACGACGCCGATCGCCGATCTCTGCTTCGACCCGGACACGGTCGGGGCCGCGGGGGCCGCGCGGATCTCGGTCTACCGCGTCGTGACGCTCTCGGCGCCAACGATCAATGCGTCAATCCTCTTGCCCTCGGTGCCCACGGACAACTCCGATTGTCTGGAAATCGTCCGCGCCCTCTACTGGGTCGAGGTCACGACGGGTCCCAGCGGCGGCGAGACGCCCATCGTCACCATCTCGGGACGGAGCCGCTAGCCATGCTGCGCAACCTGATCGCCGCGATCCTCGTCTGGTCGGTCCTGCTCGTCCCCGCACACGCGATGGCGGCGGGGACCTACAACAAGGGCGGCTCGGCCGGCGTCGTGCTCGTGACCGAGTCGACGCTGCCTGGGACGGGCAACTCGACGCTGATCTATCGGATCACGAACGCCACCAACTCGTCGGATTGCGCCGCCGGAACGCCGGGCACCGCGCGCGCGGACTGCCGTTGGAACGGCACCGCCTATGAGCCGATCGGCGTCGCCGCGTCCGGCCTCACGAACCCGCTCGTCTCGGACCTCGTCGGCGCCAGCTTCGACGTCACCGGGGTCGACGAGGTCGGCGCGGTCAACGTCAACAAGGTCTTATTTCCCTCGATCGGAACTCTTCAGGCCGCGATCGACGCCTGCCAGAAGGGAAGCAACGACGCCGACCCGGCGTGCAAGATCGTCCTCCCGCCCGGTCGCCACGCTGTAACGTCGACGATCCGGCTCGGCGGGTCCACCACTGCGACGATGCAGAACGGCTTCGAGATCGGCGGTCACGGCGCCGGCTTTCTCAATTCGCTCGGGAACTCGCTGTCCGGCACGACGCTGTATTGGGCGGGCGCAGACGGCGGCACCGTCATGCAGGTTTCGGGATTCGGCCACTGGGTCCATGACCTCCATATCGAAGGGCGAAGCTGCGTCGACCTCTGGAGCGCCGGCGGGCCGCCGCAGACGACTGGTGCGCCGGACGGTCTATGCGATTCCGACGGGGCGACCTCGCAGGTTCAGGCCGCCTACGGAATCAAGACGACCGGCGACAACTCGCAGAGCGCGCCGACCGGGAAGAACGTCTTCGAGCGAATCGTCATCACTGGCGTCCTCGACGCCAGCGCCGGATACGGCATCGCGGTCGGCGACGGGACCGCAGGGCACGACGACCAGAACGATCAGCAAATCTTCGAGCAGGTCCGCTTCTCCGAGAACCGCCACTGCATCCTGCACACGGACTCGCAGGCCGTCGGGAACGAGTTCCGCATGATCGACTGTCGCGGCAACACGGCCGACCCGGCGATCGACCTGCAGTATGGGCACGTCTCGTTCTACGGCGGATTCATGGGCAACGAGCTGGCGGACGCGGAAGGGTTCTCGATCGACTACTGCATGGCCGAATTCACGATCGACGGCATCGCCTTCGAGAACTTCGGCGGCGGCGTCTACCGCGCGATTAAGTCGAACAACGGGTTCGGCGGCGCCTGCGGGTTCGGGAACAACTACCAGAGCCGGATCACCAACAACCGGATCCAGATGCTCGCCGACTCGTCGGCGTCGCACTACTGCCTCGATTGGGACGCGCAGGGCTCGCTCCTGATTCAGGGCAATATCTGGATGTCCAACTCCGCCGGCGTTGCTCGGCGGTGCGCGATCAATCTTCCTGCGCCGGGCACGCGAGACCGTTTCATCACGATGGCGGGCAACAAGACCGCGTGGGCGAACGGGTCCGACTCGACCGATATCGCAATCACGATCAGCGCGGCCGGCGGAGCGCTGAATAAGGTTCTCCGTGGCGATCGAGGTCGGTGGGAACTGCTCGATAAGGACGGCGCGACCGCTCTCGCGAAGGACGTCACGGGGCTCTACGTCGACGCCGACAACGACGGCGTTTTCGATGCAGACGTCGACGCGCGCGTGCTCGACCACGAGCCCCGCCCGAACGTCTCGACCGCGGTGAGCCCGGCGCACGTCATCTCGCACAACCTCAAGTCGTTCTTCGCGCTCGACGGACAGAAGAGCCCGGTGCAGGGCGAGGGCGGCGGGATCCTGAAGACCAAGGCGGTCGCGGCGGAAACCGAATTCGTGAACCTGACCGAGAGCGAGGGCTACGGCGCATGGATTCAGGCGTTCGGCGGCGGTGACACGGACCTCGTCGGTCAGGCCGTCGACGTTTACGGCACGGGAGGCTCGCACGCCTCGGGCGACGAGGGCTATCAGGCCCTCCGCGCGTTCGTCTCCGACAAATGGCTGAACGCCGTGGGCACCGTCACGCCGGCGATCGCGGCGGGCGCGGGAACCAGCTCCGTCGCGATCGGATCGATTACCGAGGCCGAATCGAAGATGCTCGGCGAGAACAAGCTGGCCGTCTTCGCCGGCTCGGGCGCCAACGTCCAGATCGTCGACATGCCGCCCGGCGCGCAGCCGATCGGCGGCCCCTACGATGATCCGGGCGTCTGGTCGTCGGTCGGAGGAGGCGCTGGGCAGGGCGTCTGGACGCTGGGCTCCGGTCAGGTGACGTCGAGCGGCGTTCAGGCGACCGGGTGGTGCTTCGGCTCGAACGCCTCGGCGACGGCCGACCTGAACGGCGACGTGCGGAAATCGTGGCTGAAGGTCGTCGCGATCAACGCGGGCGCGAACACGATCACGACGCGGTGGGAGAATCAGGGATTCGACGCGGGCGTGCCGCTCGGGTACCTCGCGACCGAGGGCGTGAATCAGGGCCGCGTCTCGCCGTGCGCGGACATCGAGAAGCCGGAGTTTGATGCGGGCGACTGGGTCGCCGATCGCGTCTCGTTGATCCGCGGCGCGGGCTTTCCCGGCACGGCCGGAGGCGCGGCCTTCGAGGTCGTCGCGTATCCCGGGATCCGGCAGATGGGCGCCAACCTCATCTTCGCCAACTCGCTCGGTCGCATGTATGACTCATCGGGCGTCCACGTTCTGAACCTGCTGGACGGGTCGAACCTCGGCGGCGGATTCCAGCAGGGGGCGGCCTTCGATCCCGCGTGGAGCGGCGACCTCGCCAACCTTCTCGACGGGCGCGAGCACGGCTGGGAGTACGGCCTGCGCTGCGACTCGGGCGACTGCGAGACTGGCTTCTACTACCGCTACAACGACGCGACCTCCGAGCAAGCGATGTCGCTCACCTTCGGCTCGACCGCGTGGGCCGCGTCGACGACGCTCGACGTCATCCGGGTCCTCAACGTGTCGCAGGTCGCCGACCTCACGCTCGACCCCACGGACGGGTGGGGCCAGAACGGCGACCCCTTCGCGCGGCTCGGCGTCCTCGACGACTCGATCAACGCCGGCGTGCCGAACGGATCGGGCGCGAAGGTGCATTGGTCGCAGCTCCTCGGCGTGCCGGCGGGCTTCGCCGATGGTTCGGATGACGGGAGCGGTGGCGGTGGCGGCAATCTCGACGGCCTCACGGACGTCGTCATCACGACGCCGGCGACCGGCGCCACGCTGATCTTCGACGGAGCGAACTGGCTCGACGGCGCCCTCAACCTCGCCGATTCCGATGCCGTGACGGGGCAGCTCCTTGACGCGAACGTCGACAACGGGATCACCGCCTCGAATTACCTGCCGCTCGCCGGCGGGACGCTCACGGGCAGCCTCAACCTGACGACCGGGTTCGCGATCAACGTGCCGACGGGCGCCACGGTGCAATCGACCGGCGGCACGATCGTCGCCACGTCGATGTCCGGCGGCAGTACGATCGACGACAACGATCTCGCTGCGGGTGCGGTCGACGGCGGAACGGGCGGCGAGATCGAGGATGCGACGCTCACGGCGGCCGACCTCGGGCCCGGGAGTCTCACGGCGGCCGATGCCGCGGCGGACCTCGCGACGCAGGCGGAGCTGGACGCGCTAACGCTCCCGAACTCGGGGCAGACGGGCAACCGGATCGTGAAGTCGACCGGGACGGCCGGCGATGTCGTCGAGTCGGGCGCGAGCCTCGACGCGTCGAACAATCTGTCCGGCGTCGGCACGGCCGCCTTCACCGGCACCGTCACGGCTCCGTCCTTCGACCCGAACGCGCCGGCCGGTACGGGAGTCGCGTCGCTCGTCTTCAAGGAGGGCGTCACTGACGGGTCGAATACGGTCACGATCCAGGGCCCGGCGGGCGGCTTCGCCGCGAATCGATCCTGCACGCTGCAGGACGACGCCACGCCCCTCGACAACTGCGTCTCGGGCGGGAGCGGCGGCGCGCCGACGACGGTGCCCTACTTCACGAACGCGGCCGACGGAACGCTCTCGGCCGAGATCGTGGCGGGCACGGGCGTCGCCACGGCCTTCGCGATTAACGTCGGGTCGGCCGGCGCCTTCGTGACGAACGGCGGAGCGCTCGGGACTCCGTCGAGCGGCAACGCCTCGAACCTGACGAACATCCCGGCGGCGAACGTGACCGGGTCGCTCGACTTGGGCACGGGCACGATTCGCGGCGCGGTGTCGATCGAGTCGACGACGAGCACGTCCCACACCCTCGCCTCGGCGGAGGGGCAATGGCT
>ERZ869921.1281-NODE-1281-length-10967-cov-4.428427_pt1 | contig 10967 bp, 13 predicted proteins | sample MGYA00579310_ERZ869921 | MGnify/ENA primary metagenome ERZ869921 (study PRJEB32216, sample SAMN09231816) | wastewater metagenome | place: USA: Maryland | collected 2016-06-21 | study: EMG produced TPA metagenomics assembly of the PRJNA472060 data set (Reclaimed...
GAGGTGCTGTTGCAAATGAACGCCAAGAGCACCGAGTGTCTCACACACTCCAGCACGGCAATCGATCGATGCACGACAGCCATCGAGAACAATACTCGGGTGCTCGAACGCATCAGCACTAAGTAGTTGCCTGTGCATCTAGGAGTGCGCACGTGACCACTGCATATGAGCGCCGCAAGGAACGCGAACGCGAAAGGCAAGCTGCTCAGTCGCGTGAGGGTCGCGACATCGCTCCGATCCCAGAGGTCGGTAAACGCAAGAAGGATCGCGAGGCGGTCAAGAAGTCGCTGCGTCACTTCTGCGAACGAGTATTGCCCGAACGATTCAAGAAGAAGTGGTCACCTGATCACCTGAAGGCGATCGCCAAGATTCAGCGGGCTGTCATCGACGGCGACGTGTTTGCACTAGCCATGCCGCGTGGATCCGGCAAAACGACATTGGTCGTCGCCGCCGTGCTGTGGGCAGTGCTGAATGGGTACCGGCGTTACATTGTCCTGATCGGATCCGACCGCGACGCAGCGGCCAAGCTGCTGGCCGGTATCAAGGTCGAGCTCGAAATGAATGACGAGCTGCTGGCCCTGTATCCCGAGGCCGTCTATTCAATCCGCAAACTGGAGGGCAAGGCGAACAAGGCGACTGGCCAATTGTGCGAAGGCCAGCGGACCTATATCGAGTGGAAGGGGCCTCGCATTGTCTTCGCGACGGTGCCCGGGTCGGTCTGCAGCGGAGCGGTAATCGAGACCTATGGCATACTCGGTCGAATCCGCGGTGCCCAGTTCACACGGCCCGATGGACAGTTGGCCCGGCCTGATTTCTTCCTGCTGGACGATCCGCAGACCGACCGATCGGCCGCTTCGCGATCGCAGGTCAGTCGCCGGCTGAACCTGATCACCGGTGCCGTGCTGGGATTGGCAGGACCTGGCGAGGCGATCAGCGGATGCGCGACGGTGACAGTTATCGAACCTGACGACGTGGCCGACCAATTGCTCGATCCGGACAAGTATCCGGATTGGGCCGGTGAACGGTTTCAATTGATTTACCAGTGGCCATCGAGCGATCGTTCGATCGACCTGTGGGAGGAGTATGGCACGATCCGAGCGGAGGATAAACGGAAGGGTCTTGGCTTGCAGCGTGCCACGGCCTTCTATGCGAAGCATCGCGACGATATGGACCTGGGCGCCAAGTGGGCGTGGGACGAGCGATACGACGCACGTGCAGGCGAAATATCGGCCCTGCAGCATGCCTACAACCTGCGTTACAGTCGCCCTCTAACCTTCGACGCCGAGTATCAGAACAAGCCACGACCTCCACAGAGTGATGTCACGATCCTGGCCGTAGACGAAATCGAGAGAAAATGTAGCGGTTATACCAGGGGGGTGCTCAACCCAATTCTTGACACGGTAACCGCATTCATCGACGTGCAAGGCGAATTGCTGTATTACCTAGTACTAGGTGTCCAGTCCGGTACGTTCACCAGCCAGGTACTCGAGTACGGCACTTGGCCCGAACAGGTGAGCAAGTACTTTACTTTGCGAGCCGTGGCCAAACCTCTCTCGCGTGTTTATCCAGGCCTAGGCTTGGAGGGCAAATTGCGAAAGGGATTGTGGGATCTCGTCAGCGCACTTTCGTCGCGAACCTATGCCACTCGCGACAACAAAATATCGCACAAAATAGATTTGATCGGTATCGACCAAAACTGGAAACCATCGCGAGCGTCGGTCGTCTCAGTCGCCAACGAGCATCCACGCAGTGCGTGGCTGCTCCCAGCATACGGCAAGTACATTGGGCCAGAGCAGGCGGCGATCGAAGATTGGAAAGTAAAAGATGGCGAGCGCGTGGGCCCGTGGTGGATTTTGCAGCCTGTGGTCGGCGGCGGCCGGAAGCTGCTCGTCGATACGAATAGTGCCAAAAGTTTCGTCAACGCACGATTGAATGTTGCGATCGGTGATCCGGGCTCGCTGTCGCTGTATCAGCCCGAACTCGTCACCGAACATCGTATGCTGGCCGAGCATATTCGCGCGGAGACCCCAAAGACCAAAAGTGTCGAAGGTGGACGCTCTGTTGAGATTTGGTCGTCACCACCGAGCAAACCCGACAATCACTTGTGGGACTGCCTGGTTGGGTGCCACACACTGGCCAGCATCAAAGGGGCCACGTTGGCCGAACTGGCTCCGACAAAGAACACGCGAGCAAGAGCTGCTCGCCGGCCCAAGCTGCGCCTGAAGCGCTAGGACGGATTCCCTATGGCCAAGAAACGGACACGTGCTCGCGTGGCGCGCAAGTACATCGACGGCGATCTCGTTCCGTCGCGGTGCAAGTGCGGATCCACCTTGCGTACGAAGTACTTTAAGAAGCAGATCCACAAGCTACCGGCAAACTGGATTAATAACGGCCTGCCGTGCACGCATGTCGTCTATCGATACACTCGCTGCAAGTGCGGACTGTGGCGTAGAGATCGCAGTTTCGAGAATCGCATCTAATTTCACGCCGACTTAGTGCCTGCGGGCGCAAGAGCCTTCGCAATATCGATCTCCTGTGCATACAGTTGACGCATGACAGGTCTCAATTTAACAGCACTGCGAAACGAACTGGCCGACATCAATGCGGTCCTTTCCTCGGGCGTGCGCGAAAGCAACGTCGACGGGACTGCGATCAAATTTGATTTCGAGCAGTTGAATCGTCGCAAGAAAGAGATTGAGATCCTACTGCCCGAATTCCGCACCCGCAGGCCGCGTGGATTTCGCGTGAACTTCGGCGGTTAACTGCAAATCACGGATTGATCGATGCTCGGATGGATCCTACTCATGACTGCTCTCTCGTTCTCCTGTGACGTTTCCCCCAGCGGAGTCACTGAGCGAACGGTCGGTCAGTTTGCACAAACGACGGCCGGCAAGCCGAGCGCCTACGATGCGCTGGACAACGCAGGCAATCGCAGACCTGCGCCCATCACGATCGTGCGCGAGGATGTGCACCTGCGCGGTGGCAAGCATACCCGCCTGCAGGCCAATGCGAACGATGTAAATCGCAACTTCGCAATGGCGGCGTGGGCCATTCGTCGCCACTTGGATTATGTAAGTCGATTTGAATTTCAGGCTACGACCAAAGACGAAGTGCTGAACCGCGATCTAAAACTGCTCATGGAGATCCAGAGCAAGCCACTGGAATTCGATGCTGGTCAACGATTCGGACGCGAAAAGTTCTTTCGATTGGTCGAAGCTCGCCGGTTACTCGATGGCGATACCGGAATTCTGATGATCAACAATGGCACGGTGCAAGGCATCGAGGCCGACCTGATCAAGCAGCCACCAGCTGAGCAAATCGATCCGAAGTCATCCCACGAGTGGGTCGATGGCGTGGAGGTCGATGGCGCCGGCGCAGTGCGACGTTATTCGATCTACGGCCGGCAGCGTGGTGGCGTGGGTTACGTCTATCGAAAGAACGTGGCGGCTGCCAATCTGATCCATCACGGATTCTTCTCGAGATACGCGTCTGAGCAGACTCGTGGCGTGGGCCCAATCGTCAGCGCGCTGAATCACTATCGTGACCTGTACGAAAACTTCAATTATGCGCTGGCTCGAATGAAGCTATCGCAACTGTTCGCGCTGGCCGTGTATCGTGCGCCGGAATCGGCAACTCTGAAAGACGAGTTTCCGGATCCAGATTCCTCAGATCCGGCCTGTCCGAACAATCCGGGCAGCTCGCCAAAGGAAACTGAGATCGATCTCCAGTCGCAGACTTATGTCTTTGACCTTGATCGCGAAGATAACGTCGAGTTTCTCGAATCCGCTCAGCCGTCCGATCAGTTTCAGGCGTACACTAAACTGGTGTCGATGATGGCCCTGAAGGCTCTCGACATTCCGTATTCGTTTTACGATGAATCGTTCACGAACTATTCCGGCCAGCGTACGAGCTGGCTGCTGTACGAGCGCGCCTGTGTGGATCCACGCGATGACCAGCTGGAAATGCGACGTCGCTGGACGCTCTTTCAATTGCGACGTTGGATTGGTACCGGTCTACTGAAGCTGCCAGGCAAGATGACGATCGCCGATCTGTCGTGGGCCTGGACGCCACTGGGCATGCCATGGTGGAAACCAAGCGAAGAGTTGGTGGCTGACCTGAAGTCGATCGCCGCCGGCCTGTCGAGTCCTCAGCGTGTTTGCCAAGAACGCAATATGGGCGATCCACGCGAGAACCTGCGACAGACTGCCGAGTTTCTGAAGTACGCTCGCGAGATCGGTATGGAAGTACTCGGCGAGCCACTGCGGCCATCGTTCGACGGCGGTCCATTCCCAGCCGAACTGGTTTCCACGGAAACGCCACCCAATAAAGGCGCAGCATGAGCACGACACTCAAACCAACGAACCAACCGATCGATATCGACACTGCCCCTCGCAGTGCGTTCCTGTTCGCTGCGACGGCCGAGATCACAGACACGCTGGAAGCTGGCGAGGGCTCCAAGGTCCTGAAGGTCAAGCTGCAGTTGGTCGCGCGCACCAAGGCGATTATCTATCATTGGTACTGGGGTCCAGTAGTCCATGATTTCGCCGGCATGACGCATCGCGATCGATTGCCTGTCGATCTGCAGCACGAGTTCTGCGAGCCAATTGGTTATGTCGACGAATTCGCGATCTCGGACGAAGGCCTGGTTCTCGACGGTTACCTGGTAGCTCTGATTGGCGCTAAAGACGACAAGGGCATGGAAGTCATCCTGCGTGGTCAGGCTGGCATCCCGTATCAAGCATCGATCGACTTCGATCCTGATTCCGTCGTGCTCGAGTATGTGCCGGAGGGCTTTACGTCCGAGGCCAATGGACAAACCTACAGCGGACCAGTGACGATCCTCCGTCAGTGGGAGCTGCAAGGCGTGGCCGTTTGTTTGCGACCTTGGGACGCCGGGACCGAGGCTCGATTTTCAAAGGATGCGAAAGACGCTCCGCAAGTTCCTCTCAATTGGAAGGATAAAGGTAAGTTTGCAATGACTACCACCGAAACCAAACCAGCTGACGCCAAACCAGCTGAGTCGATCGACGATGTACGCGGACAGTTCGCCCAAACTCAAAAGAAGTTTGTCGGCATGTTCGGCGCCGTCGACGGCAACGAGTACTTGGCTCTCGACAAGCCGTACGAAACCGCTCTCGAAGAGCACATCGGCAAATTGTCGAAACAAGTCGCCGATGAAAAGACTCGCGCCGATGAAGCCGAGACCAAACTCAAAGCAGCTCAGTTAGCCCATGGTGAACCTGGTCCGATCGAGACCAGCGCCAAAGGCGGCAAGGGCGATGGAACCAAGGCGGCTGCCGGCCTGCTGGGCATGATTAAGCCCAAGGGCGGACAAGCCTAGCAACGAAACGACAAATCCCTCTGGCACCGATGGACCTGTCACAGACCAATCTCAACCGACGTTAGATTTTCACCTCGTCAAGGAATGACAAACTATGGCTGATACACTGCAATCACTCGCTGACAGCGTGAAGATCAACGATGTCAGTGTTCGCGATCTCGGCGCTCGCGATGTGTTCAACGATGCGCCGTTCTTAGCGCAGTTGATTACGACCACCGCCAGCAATGGAACGGTCCACAAGTACTTGAAAGAAGCTACCGCACCTACGGTCGGCTTCCGAGCGGCCAACGTCGGTATCGACGTTGTTGTTGGCAGCGATACGCTGGTCACGGTCGATCTCAAGTACTTGGATGGTACGGTGCGTATGGACAAGGCGCTCGCCGACGTGGGCAAGGGCCGCGATTATCAGCTGTCCCGTCAAGCGATGCGAAATCTGCGTCAAGCGCTCTACAACGCCGAAGATCAAGTTATCAACGGTACCAGCGGCAGTGGATTCAACGGATTGATGCAGGCGCTCGCAGCCCTGGGAACCATGTGCATCACCGCCGGCGGTTCTGCCGCCCGGTCGAGCGTGTACATGGTGCGAAGTACGCCTGACGAGCGAGATTTCATGGCTGTCATCGGCAACGATGGCAACATCTCCATGGGCGAGTACTACGAATCGCTGATCAACGAAGCGGCTACCGGTCGCCAGTTCACGGGCTACGTACTGCCGATCTCCGGTTGGTTGTCGATTCAACTGGGCGGCAGCCGCTCGATCGCTCGATTGGCCAACATTGGTACGACGGTCGGTACTAACTCGCTGACCGATGATTTCCTGTCGCAATTGTTCGATACGTTCCCTGCCAGCGCACCGCCGACTCATATCATCATGAATCGTCGAAGCCGTGGCCAGCTCCAACGCTCGCGCAGCAACGTGAACGTCAATGGCAAGAGTCTGTTCAACCAATACACTCCGACACCGACCGATTGGAACGGCATTCCGATCGTCTGTGTCGAAACGATCGGCAATGCGGAAACGGCCGTCGCCTAATCGCTTTATGAGTCGATGACTCATGGACTCATAAGGTAAGTGCATTATGTCGAACTCCGTGCAAGCTGCAGTGGCTCGATTGCACTGGCAATCGCTACTGCGGCTGTACGGCGAGAAGGTGACCTATACCAGAGGTGACTTGTCGATCGAGTTGACGGCGGTACCAGCCAAACCACGAGCCAGGCAGGTCTCCGCCGGCGAACAGTCGGTGATCAGCAGCAAGCAGCTCGATTGGCTGATCGCACCAGGTGACCTGGTTGATGGTGTAACTGAGATTGAGCCGAAACGCGGCGACAAGATCGTCCGGGCAAGCGGCGAGTCCTGCCGAGTGAGTCCAGCCGACGGCGGCGACGATGTGTGGCGTTGGGGCGATGCGTGTAACACCTGGCGTCGAGTTCAGTCAGAGGAAAAGTAATTGGCAGCTCCGATCAAAGTACTCGCCATAGCACTGCTGGCCGAATTGAATTCAGCCACCGGTAAGACGTTCACGCGTCGCTATGCACCGTACTATGATTCCGAGCAGTTGGTGGAAGCCAAATACTTTGTGATTGCAACTCGCGAGCGTAATAGCGTTGCAGCTCGGACCGTGGAGCGATCGGACCTGACGATACTGGTCGGTGTACAGCAGGCACTGCCGGACACTGCGGACAAAAACGACGAGTTCATCGAGAACACGGAATGGCTCGATGATCGGATGGATGAGGTGGAGACAATCAAGGCGCTCTTCCGACCAGGTGGAGCCCTGCGAAACAAATCGATCGGTGGCTGCGAATTCAAATCGATGGCCAATGATCCTGTGTATATGCCCGAACTGTTGCTCGACAATGCGATCTTCACGAGCATGCTCGAGCTGGTGTACGAATTCGAAACTGAAGGCTAGGAGCCATCAACTATGTCAGCTGGACGCCTACGTGCTCTGTACTACAATTCTGCCGCTTTTGCGTCGCCGACCTGGGTGCTATTCGGACGCATCAGCGATGTGAACATTTCGCGGAGTCGTGCTACCGGCGATCGCAAGTATCGATCGGCGAAGACCGCCAAGAAGGTGACCGGCTACATGGAGTACGGTATCAGCTTCAAGTACTCGGTCAAGAAAGCTACGCCTACGGTGACAGATACCGTGGCCGACAAGCTGGAGGATAGTTTCCTCAACGAGACAGTGCTCGATATCTGTGCGCTCAATGGTGTGATCGCCGCCGGCACGACTCGGAAAGGCATTCGCGGTCCATTCGTTGTCACCAAGTTCGACGTCTCCGAAGGCGATGAGGACGAAGTGACCTACGATGTCGAACTCGCTGAAGTGGAAGACGAACAACCTGCTGGCACGCCGTTCGAAACTGCCGCTTATACCGTCACCACGGCATAGCGTTTCCACGGAAACGCAGAATAGTCCCACAATCTTGCATTGATTTGTCTCAGCTAAAGGATTGAATCGTGTCACATCAGATTACCAAAATCGTAAAGGTCGGCAGCCTGTCGGAAGCCGATCGCAAGGCCCGCGGCCTGGCTGATATGCCCGACGATATGGAGGTGCCGATCGTGGTCGAAGAGATCGTCACCGATCCGGTAGCGGTGGATCCAAAGCCAATCGAGCTGAAGCGTGGCCAACGCCGGCAGAAGCTGGCTGGCGATCAAGGCACGTCGATGAAACAAGGCAAGGGCGACGGCAAAGCCGAGTAGTTCCTGGTCGATTGGATTAAGAGAGAACTTCTGATGACGATGGTGTGGACGGACAGCGCCGATCGCAAGTGGTCGTGCAAGATAACGATTGCTGATGCGAAGCGGCTCCTGGAAAGCGATATAGACATCGCCAATCCCAAGACGTTCGAAATCGTGTTTGCCAATCCGTTGCAGCAAATCGAATTGATTGCCGAGTTGCTCAGGCCCCAGTGGGAAAAGGTGATGGTAATCGTTGACAACGAGCCACAACCTATGCAGTACTTGCAGTTCGTCGAAATAATGATGGAGGTCGAAGGCAGGTTTCCCGAAGTCCAGCGAGCATTTATTGCAGGCCTCCGGGATTTTTTCCAGCGACTCGGCGATCTCGCAAAGGCCAAGATCGTCGAGAAGGCGGCGGAGGCAGCAAAACGGACCGTCGAGGCTCAGCTGGCCAGAGCCAACAGCGTGGCCGTCGAAAAATTAATCGAGAAAGCGCACGCGCTCGACGAGAAGCGATTCGACGTCGCGATGGAAAGGGCACTTCACGAGCTATCTGGAGAGACATCGACGAGTGCGCAGGAATAATCGGCTGCAATCCTGGCCCATTCACCTATCGCGGTCTTATCCGTTCGGCTCGTGCACGCTTGGCGTTTGATTTCGATCGAGCCGCTGCAGTGATGGCCGCACTGAGTTCGAAGCCAGTGAAGCCCAAAGATCTGAATCCCTATCGCACTCAGCGCGTCCGCGAAACTACAGTCGACGAGCTTGAGCGGCAGCATCGCGCCCACGTGGCCGGCGGCAGACATATCGAGCAGACGATTACGATGGACCAGGTGCAGCATGCGTAGCAAAGGATTCAACGGATTCGAGGTCTTCGGCAGCGTTAAAGAGATGTTCTTTGACCGCGATGCAGTCATCAACGCGATCTCCACAGGCGATCGACGCCGATTGTCGAAGGCCGGAGCTTTCATCCGCCGACGCGCGAGATCAATGCTGCGTTTTCGAAAACGTTCAGCCAGCCCAGGCCAGCCGCCCAGCGTGCGTAGTCGCGATTCGTTCAGCACGCTTCGGAACGTGCTGTTCGCGCTCGGCGACGATCAACAATCGGTAGTTGTGGGGCCCCGTGCTGTACCGTCCCTGCGACTGCGAAAGGCTTCCACCAGCTATGTCCCCGCATTACTCGAGTTCGGCGGTACGGCGGAAGTGCGTGGCAGGCGATGTCGATATGCTGCGTTCCCGTTCATGCAGCCAGCCCTGGAAGCTGAAGTTCAGGCCGGCACGATCGGTTCTCTATGGGTCAATCGAGGTTAACCAATGGCAGCCAAAGATATCGAAGCCGGTCGCGCTCATGTGGTCCTTGCCCTGAGGAATCAAATGAGCGCTGGAATGAAGCGAGCATTTGCTGAATTCCAACGCTTTGGAAAGAACATCGGTACGATCGGTTCGACGCTGGCAGTGGGTGGTGCTGGCATCGTAGGTGCATTCGGTACCGTGGCATCGCTGATCGGAGGCGCAGCGGTATCTTTCGCAAATGCAGGCAGCGAGTTGGCTGACATGAGTGCCAGAACTGGCGTTGCTGCGAGTTCGTTGTCTGCTCTGCAGTACGCCGCACAGCAAACAGGCGCCGAAATGACCAATGTCGAAGGTGCTGTCTCCAAAATGCAGAAGGGAATTGGAGCAGCTTCGCTTGGATCCAAAGAAGCCAGAGGCAATTTGGCAAATCTTGGCTTGTCGATAAACGACCTGGTGAAGATGAGTCCTGAGCAACAGTTCGCCGCGATCGCCGGCAAGCTCTCGCAGATTAAGGACCCTACGATGCAGGCAGCTATGGCGATGCAGATGTTCGGCAAGACTGGAACGTCGATTCTACCGATGATCAACAGCGATCTCGGTGCGCTGATCGGTGAAGCAAGTGCGCTAGGCCTGGTAATGAGTGATGAAGACGTCTCGGCGGCAGACGCATTAGGCGACTCGATCGACAAATTGAAGTCCGTTTTCAAGGGCATCGTTAATGCGGTCGGCGCGGCGGTATCCGGCCCGCTGACAGCCTTTATCGAGTTGTCAGTCGCTGCCATCTCTGGCGTCATCGGCTGGGTACGAGCGAACCGAGGGCTCGTCGCTGCGATCGCGGGTGTCGCAGTCGCAGGTGTCGCTGTCGGTGCTGTGATCCTCGGCATCGGTGTATCGCTCGTAGCTTTGGGCGCAGTGATCTCTGGAGCAGTTACGGTGTTTGGAGTCATCGCCGGCGTGATCTCTACATTTGCAGGTCCGATTTTGATTTTGGTTGGTGCATTCGTGGCGGCTGGCATTGCTGCATTTGTTTATCGCGACAAGTTAATGCAAATGTTCGGTTCCGTGATGTCGTCAATTCAGCCAGTGATCGATGCGTTCTATCGCATTTTTGGAGCAGCCGCTGGAGCGATTAACGGCATCGTGACCGCACTATCGAGCGGTCGGATTGAACTGGCTGGTCAGATTGCACTGGGAGCCCTGCGGGCAATGTTCTGGCAAGCCGTCTCTGAGATTCCCGGCACTGGCAAGTTAATGGCCTCGGGATTCGGGCAGGCATTGCTGGCCGGAAGATGGGATCTGATGGCAGACATAGCAATGTCCAACGTCAGGCTCGCCATCATGAGAGGTTGGAATGCGATCGCAAATATTTGGGATGGTCTACTTCTCGGCTTGGGTGCAATGTGGGATTTGACGGTCTACGGCATTCGAACAGGCTGGCACATCGCGTCAACTGGAATCGCGTCTGCCATGCTCTGGGTTGTTGGAAAAATTGGCGATGGCGTCGTCATCCTGCAAACGATCTTCGACGGACTGGTGACTGCGGCCAAGATTGCGGCAGTAACAATTAAGAGTTTCTTTGGTGGATCGTCTCAGCAAGCAGCGGAAGAAACAAAGAAGCTGCAGGAAGAATTCCGTCAACGC
>ERZ869921.1283-NODE-1283-length-10961-cov-4.612415_pt1 | contig 10961 bp, 5 predicted proteins | sample MGYA00579310_ERZ869921 | MGnify/ENA primary metagenome ERZ869921 (study PRJEB32216, sample SAMN09231816) | wastewater metagenome | place: USA: Maryland | collected 2016-06-21 | study: EMG produced TPA metagenomics assembly of the PRJNA472060 data set (Reclaimed...
GCCCCGGCAAGCCGCGCTCTCAGGCGTTCAACCCCGACCTGCGCGCCAAGCTCGACGACGTCACCAAGCGCCTGCGCGCTGAGCTGGACCGGCTAGGTCTTGGGCAGGTGGACCTGCTGACGCAGAGCGAGCTGTTCGACGAGGACGGCAAGCCGGTGCTCGGCTCCTATGCCAACGGCCTGATCGAGGTGGCGATGTCCACCCCGGAGATCGAGAAGCTCACGCTCCACCACGAGATCATCCACCACCTGCGCGCCGCGCGCGTCATCAACGGCGTGGAGTGGGCCAAGCTGGAGACAGCCGCCCGCCAGAACAAGCGCCTCATGGCATGGGCCAAGCGCACTGCGCCGCACCTCGACGAGGCCGGGCAGGTCGAGGAAGCCGTGGCTGAGATGTTCTCGGAGTGGGAGCGCGACCGCAATATCCCGGCAGCATCGCAGGTCCGCGGCATCTTCGCCCGCATCCGCAGGTTCTTCCAGGTACTCGGCCGCACGTTCCGCGGCGGTGGCTTCGAGACGGCCGAGGAGATTTTCCAGGCCATCGAGTCGGGCGAGATCGGCCGGCGCCAGAAGTCTCCGATGCTCATGCAGAATGGCCGTGGTCGTCGCAACCGCCCGGCCAACGGCAGCATCATCGACCAGCTCCCTCACGACCTGCAGCGCCCGGCGCACACCGTCGTCGATACGCTCAAGAACGCCATCTCCAAGGGGACGGCGTGGGCGGCGTTCACCGAGGACCTCGTGGACCGTGGGATCAAGCACATCCCGGCGCTCAAGAAGTTCGTCGACATCAACAACCGCAGGGTCGTCGAGAAGTCGCGGCTCGAGGACGACCATGTCGACGTGATGGCGCAGTTCCAGCGCCTGCCTGCGCACCTGCAGGGCAAGGGCGAGCACACCGTCAACGGGCTGATCCAGGACAGCACCTCCACTGAGGCATGGGCGTTCCAGCCCAGCTGGCTCACGACCAAGGTAGACATCGACCCTGCCCTCGCCCGCCGGTTCAACGCGCTCCCCACCGAGGCGCAGGATGTCGTGCGCAGCGTGTTCGAGGTTGGCCACAAGATGCTGCAGCGGCGCAAGGCCGCGGCGATGGAGTCGGTCACCGGGACCTACGACGCGTTGATCAAGGCCGAGACGGACGCGGACCGGATCAAGCTGCTGGAGCGTGAGCGCAAGGCGACGCTGGTCGAGTACAGCAAAATCTTCGACCTCAACGAGTCCACACCCTACGCGCCGCTGCGCCGCTACGGCGACTATATCGTCGTGGGCAAGTCCCAGGCGCTGATCGACGCCCTCGCCAACCACGAGGACGGCAAGAAGATCAACGAGATGAAGGCCAACATCGAGCATTATTTCGTGGACCGCTACGAGACATATGCCGAAGCCAAGGCCATGGAGCGCGAGCTTGCCGCGACGGGGCGCTACGTCAACCCGCTGGCACATGAGGCTGACAAGGTGGCTGACGAGCTGGTCGGTGGCCGCGAGATGATGCTCGCCTTCCAGCGCCTGCGTGAATACATCAAGCAGCAGGGTGTCGACGCGCCCGACGCTACCGTCAACGAGCTGAGCAAGCTGGCGGCGAACCTCTACATCACCGCACTCAAGAACACGTCAGCACGCAAGTCCGAGCTGAAGCGCATCGGCGTGGCGTCGGGCGATCTGGACATGATGCGCAACTTCGTCACGCAGGGGCGCGCCGACGCGCACTTCATCGCGGCGATGGAGAGCAACGAGGAGCTGCTCGAAACCATCTCGACCATGCGCAAGGAAGCCGGTGCGTCCACCAGCCCCGAGGCGATGCGCGTCTACAACGAGGTGATGCTCCGCTACGTGGACGGCATGGCGTACCGCCCCTCGCGCATGGCGGATCGGCTCAAGGCCATCGGCACCACGTGGATGCTGTCGCTGAACCCGTCCTACTATCTACAGAACCTCACGCAGCCGTCGATGTCCGCCGCCTACATGGCCGGCGAGCACGGATACACGCGCACCTGGGGCAAGATGCTCGGCGCCTACAGGGAAATCTCCGCGGCGTGGAAGGGCTCCAAGATCCTCAACCCGCTCAACCTCGACGCGCTGTCGGATGATGTGCGCAAGGCAGTCCAGGAGCTGGCCGACCGAGGCGGTATCGACATCGGCCGCGAGACCGAGTTCGGCGAGTTCCACTCGCTGTCGGACAATATCGCGTCGCGCACGCTGAGCAAGTTCTCGACCATGCTGCGCGCAGCCAGCCGCAAGACCGAGTCGATCAACCGCGTGGCCACGGCGGTCGCGGCGTACCGCCTCGCCATCGAGAACGGCAAGAGCCACGCCGCCGCGGTCGACTATGCCTACAAGGTCAACCGGATCACGCACGGTTCCTACGACGGCTTCAACGCCCCCCGCTGGACGCGCGGCCCGGTGCTGAGCACGCTCACCCAGTTCAAGAAGTTCCAGCTCATGCAGCTGTCGCTGCTGGCGCGCATGATGCACAACTCGTTCGACGCGGACCTGACCCCCGTGGAGCGAGCGGCTGCGCGCAAGGCACTCACATTTACCCTCGCCCAGACTGCCGTTCTCACAGGGTTGCTCGGAATGCCGGGCGCGAGCGCGCTTGAGTGGCTTATCAACATGTTTATGGGTGATGAGGACGAGCCCGCTGACATCGAGAACAGCATCCGCGAGGCCATCGGCGACGACTCCGTGTCGGACCTGATCCTCAAGGGCACGCCCACGCTGGCGCACATCGACGTCTCCAACCGCATCGGCATGGGGCAGACCTTCTCGGTGATCCCGTTCGTCGAGCCGGAGCTGAACCGCGAGGGCTACGAGAAGGCGCTGACGGCGATGGCCGGACCGATCCTCGGGGGCCTTGGTCCGAAGTGGTTCGACGCCATGGGGCGGATCAAGGAGGGCGACTATTACCGCGGCCTGGCCGGGCTGCTGCCCAACGGCGTCGGCAACGCCATCAACGCAGTGCGCGAGTCCGCCAGCGGTGTGACCAAGCGCAACGGCGACGTGCTCCTGACCCCGGAAGAGGTGGAGTTCGGCACGACATTCGCGCGCTCCATCGGGCTGCAGACCACGGGCACGGCCGAGCGCTACCGCGAGCAGGAGCGTGAGACCATGCTCACGGACTTCTACAAGCAGCGCACCAAGGAGATGAACAAGGCGTACGTCGAGGCCCGCGAGTCCGGCGATGCCGAGGCGCTCACCGAGCTGCGTCAGGACTGGGAGAAGCTCCAGGCCGCGCGCGAGGAGAACGGGTTCAAGCGTCAGCCCTTCAGCTCACTCATCCGCGCCGAGAAGGCCAAGCGCACCCGCGAGGAGAAGCAGACCGTGGGCGGTGTCCAGTACCGCTCGCAGGAACGCGCCGACTATATGCGCGATCTGGAAGACGACGAGGAAAGCTGATAAGCCTGACGCCTCACACAGGAGGCACATATGAGTGGCTGGTTCTTCGGGTTCTTTCTTCCGTGGGCGCTCACGCTCGGGATCGTGTACGTCACCAGCCGCCTGTGGAAGAAGCACGTCAACAAAGACAGGGAATAAAAAACCCCCGGACCTTTCGATCCAGGGGTAAGGTGCTAGGAGAGTCCCTGCAAGAAGCTCTCTGCAGGAGGAGAAGTAGCGCCACTGGCTACACCGCCCTTGTTAACAGCTCGCTTCCGATTGTGCAAGTGTACAACAGGTATGGCCGGGTCATCTGTAACGGACTCGAGCCCGCCTGGGAAGTGGTGGTCGTATAGCTCACATACCTGCCGTTTGAGTTTTGTCATGTGATCCCCCTTTCACCAATGAGAGTTTCTGCGCGATGGGGTCGTCTGCCCCAGTATCCGCACGCATAGCCGGCCTATTGATTTCCCAACACAGCGGGTTGCCTGTACCTGAATACTTGGGGACACCCTTGCCCAAGGTGAACCTGACTTCCTGTGGCTTCAACCACCCGGCAGCGACAAGTGCATCCTTCATCTCCTTCAGCGAAGCACCATTATTATCGCACCAGTTTTTAGCGACCGTCTTGCTAATGTAGAGCACTTCCCGGCAGTTGGTGTCAACCGGGAGTATATGCCTTCCGACAAGTGTCCCAATTGGGTACTGGTTGTTGACGACCATGGCCGGCTCTCCGAGCAGGAGGCTTCCCTCGCCGTAAGTGACCAGCACACCCCGCCAGATATCGCTGAGCATATCATTGAACACAGCAAGCGGATCACGCACCGACGCCGCCAAACCGCCCCTGTTCAGAAGGGTTTCCGACTTGATCCAGGTTAGCAAATCCTGCGTGCTGAACCTCAGAAGGTCCAGCTTCCGGCACAACTCGAGCGCCACCAGGACGCACGCGTGGAGGGCGGACCAGTAGCGTTCCTCCTGCCGGAAGCCGAGGGCCTTGTTCAACATTTTCCTGACGGCGATCAGCCGGTCGCGCACCGAATCATAGTTGTCCACGACGTAGCGCATGAACGACTCGCCGCCGTGACCGTAGTGATCGTTGAACGTGCCGACGAGACTCATCGCCGTGTTGGGATCGAGCTGGCCCTTCTTGTGGAGGGTGAACTCGAAGACGCGCATCATCTCTGCCTCGGCGTTCGTGCGCTGCGCGGAGATCTTTTCTGTTAACAGCTTGTTGCCGGACGCCATGCAGATGGTCGCCCAGTCCTTGCTGTCCCGCTTGGACAGGTCCGCGTTGCGCCGGGCCTTACTCTTGCCGGTCGACATGGAGTAGACGAGCGTGGAGGCGAACGCCGGTGTGCAGTTGGTCATCTCGTCGATCACGACGGGCAGGTTGTTCATTGTGCCCATGTGCTCCCAGAGCGCCGTCTCGGTGAACTGGCTGTTCATGAGAATAAGTTCCTGCGCGTTGCCCCACGCGCTGAGCCCCACCTTCTGGGCCGTGGTCTTGCCGTAGCCAGATCCCGACGAGTGCGCGTAGACGGTGACGCCCCCGCTCTCGCCAAGCATCCGGTACAGCGGCGCCGCGAACGACGCGAGGATGCAATACTGGAGGGGCTCGCTGTCCGGCCGGTTATAGATGGTGTCGACCGTCTCGACCCACGTTGCGAGGTCGCCCCGTGCCGAGAGCGCCTTGGCTTCGCTCGTTGCGTTGCTGTGGATGATCGCCTTGCCGAGCGTGCCCTGGCCGGGGATGATGCGCCGCGTGCCAATAATGAAGGACCTGTCGAACCATCCGAACTGCTGGCTGGACGGAGTGGCGTCGTACTCGTCGCGCAGCTTTCTGATCCACGCTCCCAGATAGTCGCCTGCGTGCTTGGGGTGTGTCATGACAACCTCGTTCTCTGCCAGCTCACGCGAGAGCTTGGCGCCTCCCTCACCGACCAGACCATTCTGGATGGTGAACTCCCGCGATCCCTGGGCACCATGCATGCGCAGATGCATCGAGTAGCCGACGCCGCGGTCGATCCGCGCGACTGGGTAGAAATTGACATCGGAGACGGGAATCCTCTCCTGCTTGCCGCTATCCTCGTCGGTGTCCCCGGCCCGCCACAACATGGGGCGCGCCCACCCATCAATCTCTCCAAACCCCCAGCCCTGCGGGTATGTCATCGCGCTCCACACCTGCGGAGCAGCGGGCTCGCCGGGGGCGGCAGGTGCGACGGGTTCGGCCGGGAGATATTGCGGCTCGCCGCTGACCGTACCAAGCCGGATGGGGCTGGTGATCTTGCCCTTGTGCGGGCAGCCAGAGCAACCGCCCGGCTCGATGGACTGGAACTTCTCGCACGTCGTTGGCCCGAACTTGAGCGCCTGCGACACCTTGGCTTCGGTCTCGGCGTCGCTGTACGCCGGGTGGCCGATGGACCACTCCTTGCACATGTCCTCGCCACCATCACAGTGCGCGACCACGCCGATGCAGGCGTACCACAGGGGCTGTGACAAGTTACCACGTGTCTCGCGCATCGCCGCCAGCTGGGTGCAGTGGTTGGCGACCTTGTCTGGATCGGACGGCTCGAACTCGCGCGCGTTGATGAGGTCGCTGTTGATGGCGACGTTGAGCCTGGCAGGTGGAGGCCCGAGCATGTCCGTGCCAGCATATTGTGACAGCAGGTGGAGTAGCGTCGCGACATCCGTGACCTCGCCGGCCTGCAGGATCTTGACCTGCTTGGCGCCACCGCTCTTGCGGTTTGCAGTGCCCGGCATCCTGAGAACGCTGGCGCTGTCCGTGGTCCGCGAGGGGTCAACAGCCAGTCCCCACTTGTCAACAGCCGCCTTGAGAGACCTGCTAACGATGGCCCACGTTGCCGGGGGCACGTCCTCATCGAACGGGAAATAGACGTGGAGGCCGTAGCCGCTCGACACGATCCACGGCTTGGGGAGACCCAGCTCCTTGCAGAACCGCATGAGCGCCGCCGCCGCTTCCTTGCGGTCGACGTAGGTCTCCTTGGGCTTGTTCTCCTGCGTGTCGATGTCGAGCCACAGGGTACGCAACGCTACGACATTGGCTTGGGTGCGCTTATTGTCCTCCCCGAACCCGGCCAGCGCGATGTACGCGTCTTTACCGGCAGCATCGACCTTGAGCGCCATGGCTTCGGCCGCTGCATTGTCCGCCCTGAATATATTCTGGAACACGCCTCCACGGAGGGCACCAATGCACCGCCGCCCCTGCTCAGGAAGGACGGCGTCGAGAAATGACTTCGTGTCCAAGCGCACCCCCAGATGCTCCGGACGCCGTTAACAGGTCACGCCTGATCAGCATCCGCTTTGTTTGCAAGTTGCTTCGCCAGCGCCTTGACGATGTGCTTGGTCCGATCCTCGCGGGACAGGCCATGTGGCGCGGGAAGCTCACCACACTCTACTGCGCGGTCGACCGCGTCAAGCAGTTTCATGACCCGCGCTGTTAACAGCTTGTGGGGTTTGTTATGCCCGTTGAACCACAGGCTCACCGTCACACGGCTGACCCGCAGCATCTTGGCGAGGTCATGGGGCTGAAGCCCTGCACGCTTCGCTGTCTCGAACATAGGTAATCTCCAGATGAAATGGTGCCGGGGGTCGGACTTGAACCGACGACCATCCGCTTACAAGGCGACAGCTCTACCAGCTGAGCTACCCCGGCATTAAGGTGTACGTTCCCGTGCGGTACACCAGCGCACATCGTAGGGGGAGCCCCTGTCTCCCGCCGGGAAATCAGTCGTCGTCCAGTCCGGCCAGCAGCTCATCGAGCGCGGCGTCGGCCTCGTCGATGATGGTCGTCTCAGCCTTCTTGGCAGGAGCAGCCTTGACCTCAGCCACGGGCTCGGGCTCGGGTGCAGCAGCAATCTCAGGCTCGGCAACCACCGGCTTGGACTTGGGCGCAGCCCTCGGCTTGGCCGCAGGAGCGGCCGCAGCCTTCTCTGCTACGGGCGGCGTGCCCAGAGCGTCGAACTCGCTGGCAGGCGTCGGCGGCGTATAGCCCACCTCGGTGCCAAGGATGTTGCTCACCATCTCGCGACCGATGACATCCTGGACCGTGTCCAACTCAGCCTCTTCCAGCCAGCGAACCGGCGTGAACGTCAGCTTGGGATGCGCCACCGAGTGATCGAACCCGATCTTGGTGACCAGTGCGCTGTACGGCATGCCACGCTTGGTGAGTTCCTCGGCGTACTTGGACAGGTCACGCAGCGAGCCTGCAGGTACACGCAGCAGCATGGGCCGCTCCAGATCATACGCCGGCGCCACCGCCATGCGCTTGCTGTCAGAGCACGCCTTGCCCTTGGCACCGTTGTCGGTGACGCGCGAACCCCACGCGTTGTGGGGGCAGATGGCGCACTTGTCGGCCTGCTTCTCCAGAGCGTCGAGCGCCGGGACCACGCCGTCATGCGAGTAGCAGGTGGGCTTTTCGGTGGAGCCCTCCTCGTACCCGCTCTCGTAATAGATCTTGGACAAGCCCGAGTTGGCCTTGAGCAGCACGACCTCCAGCGAGAGGACGGGATCGCCGCTATCCTTGTCGGCAACCATGGTGCGGGTGCCGCCCTCCGAGATATGCCAGACCTTGCCCTTGTACGAGATGACAGGGAAGCCGCCGGTGATGCCCGACGACAGCTCGCTGTTGATCCCTGCGTCGCTGAAGCGCGCCGCGATGTGCGCAGGTACCTGCGCGTTTCCGAATGCTACGATATTGCTCATGTCGTTATGACCTCCGCACGTTGACTACGATCTCTTCCCGCCAATTCACACCCGGCGGCAGGTCATCGTGGACCTCTCTATACTGCTGCACGGCGTCCTTGCTAACACGCCGCTCCAGCATCTGCCACTCCCCGTTCTCCTTGATGAACTCCAGGGTCTGATCCCAGTCAGCCACGGTGGCAGACACACGGGTGGACTTGTACGCGGTGCCGCTGACGGCACGGGCGGACTCGATACCCAGCTCGTTGAGCTTCTGGAGGAGCGTCCCCTCCATACGTGTTAACACAGCATCCACGCCGGCCATCTTGTCCTTGAACTGACGGGTCGCCTTGGCCTTGGCATCCCGCAGCTTGATGTATTTGTCTACGAGTGGTTCGAGTGCCTCACTCACGGTCGCCTCCTTTGTTATCTGTTGTCCTATATACATTCTGTTATCAGGTCGGTCAAGCTCGAACTGTCTCCAGGAGCAGGCCCTGCATCGACTGCTTGTTCTTTAAGCGGTTGTAAATGCGCCGTTCCACCTCAGTCGCCTCGATGTTAACAATGAACTGCGTGTGCTTCTGGCCCGGCCGGGTGATCCGGGCGTTCGCCTGCTGGTACACTTCATTGCTTGTGACAGGTGCATACCAGATGATTGTCGACGCTTCGGTGAGCGTCAGACCGTGCGACATCGCCGCGGGCTGGGCTACCAGCACATGCGGGTTCTTCGTCCGCTGGAACGCCCCGAAGATTTTCGCCCTCTCTGCCGGCGACGTATCGCCGCTGATCATCTCGACCGTATAGTCCTCGGCCAGCTGCGCTGCCACGTGGCGGAGCACGCCCTTGAACGGCACGAACACGATGACCTTGGACCCAGCCTCCTCGATAACCTCGCGCACCACTGCGATGCGGGGATCATTGGGCAGGATGACGTCGTTGCCGCTGCTGTCGTACACCACGCCGCAGGCGATCTGGATGAGCTTCTGCATCTTGACCGCCTCATTGACGGCGGTGACCTGCTGGCTCTCGAACTCCATCTTGAGCTTGGCCGCCATGTTCTTGTACGCTGCAGCTTGTTCCGGTGTCATACCTCCCTGCCGATCCTGGTAGATGCACGGCGGCAGATCGACGCACTCGTCGCGCGTGAAACGCACAGCTGGCTGCATGGCCTCGGCCACGATCTCGGTGGCGCCCTCGCGCGGCAGCCACTTGAACGGCCCCATCTGGCGCATCACCGAGTCGCGGAACTTGCCGAAGTACGGAGGAACACGTTCAGGTGCAATGAGGCGGACCTGAGCCCACGCATCCGTGGGAAGGTTCGGTGTCGGCGTCCCTGTGAGACCCCACACCCTGTCACGCCCGTCGCAGATCTTGCGCAGTGACTTCCACCGTCCGGACGTACCGTTCCTGAAGCTGGCGATCTCGTCCACGCAGATGGTGTCAATGTCGGTGCGGCCGACCAGCTCCTTCTCGATGACCTTGATGCCGTCATGGTTGACGAGGAAGATATCCACGTCCTCCTTGAGCAGCTTAAGCCGGCGTTCCTTGGTGCCGTACAGCACAGCCGTGGTCAGGTGGGGGAAGTGGCGGAACACCTCGTCGGCCCATGTGCGCTCCAGCGTGGACAGGGGGGAGACGATCAGCATCTTGCGGGCCAGCCCCTGCTGGCGGAGATAATCGAACGCCCACAGCACGGACAGTGTCTTGCCGGTGTTGCCGCTGGCGAAAACGCACCCGTTACGCCTGAAGATCAGGAACGTGCTCGGGACCATGAAGCAGTATTTGAACCCGTCCGTGGAGGGGGCCACGGACATGACAGGTCGCTTCGTACCGTCTGTAGTGACAGAGCACACCTGCAGAGGTTTACCGTTATCTCGCACCAGGACCTCATAACACCCATCGCGGGGGTCCTGCGTGACTCGCGCTGTCCTCCCTGTGGACGAGTACACGTACTGCACAAAATCCGCAGACATCCGAGACTTTGTCGAGAACCTGGAGGTGGGCTTGTCGGAGGACATGCTGCCGTCCCAGTGCATCACCTCAGACGCTATAACCAGCATCTGCTCTCGACTTGCGCTCCAGAAGCGAGCGTCGAACTCCTTGACGCGCATTGGCGCGCTAAACGAAAACACATGGAACCCTTGCGCAGTGAGCGCCTGGCTTTCCCTTTCACGGTATGCGATGTGTGCGGCGTCCAGCAGTGACCGGAGCCTCTCAATTTTGCGCGCCTTCTTGAGGCGGACGACGCATGAATTAGACTTGTTCGGGAAATGCCCGTCAGCGATAACCGCCACCTGTACCCGCAAGGCTGCATCCGAGATATCGACTCCCGGTGCGGGTGGGGCCTCGAAGGTTACAGGGATCGCCGCCTGACTCCACCCGATTGTGGACTTGGGACCTTTGTTGGACGACTGCATCAGCCATGCATCATGTCGCTGCATCAGTGTGGCTGCCGGCAGCACTTCGGTCTTGGACGGATCGCTCTTTGCGCGCAACAGGACACGATGCTCCGGGCTGAGCAGCTGATCTACACCGTACTTGGTCTTGATGCGGATCATCTCAGGACAAGGCAGCTTTACGTACTCTGTCGGCTCCACGAACTCAGCGGCCCCGGTCTCCGGGACATACTGAGCTACCTGCCCGCCTGTGTAGTCAGCCATGCGCACCCAGCCTTGAGGGGACAAGTACTCTGTGTCCGCGTCTACACAACCCATATCGTTGAGCACGAATGACTTGGGGTTGAGGGTGAGGAAGTCGCATGTCTCGCGCTGGGCGTGGAAGGGCGCGTACTGGCCGGACCACGGGTAGTGGTATTTGATCGGAGACGGGGCGTTGATCCCCAGGTTGCGCAGCACGCGCGTCTCGTCGAGTCGGGGAGGGACAGCC
>ERZ869921.1284-NODE-1284-length-10958-cov-9.161515_pt1 | contig 10958 bp, 11 predicted proteins | sample MGYA00579310_ERZ869921 | MGnify/ENA primary metagenome ERZ869921 (study PRJEB32216, sample SAMN09231816) | wastewater metagenome | place: USA: Maryland | collected 2016-06-21 | study: EMG produced TPA metagenomics assembly of the PRJNA472060 data set (Reclaimed...
AAAAAAAGGGGCGAATTAACGCCCCCAATATTCTTTTTAGATTTTAGCAAGAAGCCGAGCCACATGCAATGATATAACCAAGTGCAGGGTATTTGTCAGTACAAGTAGTTCCCGTTGGAAGTTCTCCAATATCGAACCATTTGTTGATTGCCATTTTATAGCCACCACATTTATCGTACTTCATAAACAAGTCAACTTTCAATCCGTCAATATCAATAACGGCTTGTTCTTCGGCATACATTGTCATTCCATCAAGTTCAACTACTGGACCTCTGAACTTAGCTTCCGCTTGCTCGTTATTGTACCACTCAAGCAATTGGAATGTTTTAGGAATCCAAGTCAACATATGAGAATCGCCATCATTAAAAATTCCATCCAAATCAAAGTCGTTATACATTGAAGGAAGTGGAGTTCCGTTTAGGTTAATTCCACCGCTAGTCAAACCTAATTGATTTTGCAACATTGAAACGTAAGACAATTGGTCGCCACCTACTGCGATTAACTTTTGTCCGTAACCTTTTTTGCCGTATTCAACTTTCAACTTCATAAACTCTAAAAAGTTAAGAGTAGAAGAAGAAATCAAATTCAAAGTCTTAGGATTAGTTACTGAATCCGTGCCGTCTGTATAAGTCGACATAAGACCCATCATAGTAGTTCCCGCTTTTACGTTCAAATCTCTAAGCAATTCGTTTTTCATTTGACGCAAGTTCTCTGTAATAACAGATTGTTTGCCCTCGCATAATGCTTTAACTTCAGCGATTGAGAAAATTCTCGGGATTGAACTCGCTTGTTGAGTGATTGTATAAGAGTTATAAACGGGTTTAGCAACTGGAGAATCTGCATCCCAGTCGCATGGGTCAAATTCAAAATAAGGGTCGCTATCTGTACCTACTGCACAAGAAGCATCATAACCGCTTACTATTACTTGTCTTCCCGTTGTTTTTGAGCCGTTTGGAATATTACCGCCTAGCATATCGGCTTTTAATTTGACTATGCCCGCAGTGTTTTCTGCGCTTTCCAAAGCATCATAAATACCCGTAATAGGCTTTTGGCTTTGATAAGATAATTGGTCAAATGTTTCTGCTAGTGTAGATTGAAGAATCTTACATACTTTAGGGTCTGTAATTGGTGTACTCATGGTATTTGTTGGATTTTAAAAGTTTACATTTTATCTGCATTCTCCAACATCCGTTTCTGAATCGGTGATAAATTTTTGTTGTCTAGATTTAGTCCGCTTGCGTTTGGTGTTCCTCCGCCTCCGTTTGATTTCTTTGTTAAGTCTAAAGTTTCATCATTCCATATTGTTTCCAATGTGTGAAATTCAGTTGCTTTTGAACCTTCCAATTTCCTCTGAATCGGATTTCCTTCTTTGTCTAATACTTCAATGCCATTGTCTGTCTTTTTAAATTGTAAACCTTTTATTTGTGCTTGCGCTCTAAAATAATCTACAACCTTTTCTCTAGGCAAAACAAACTCTTTGTCTTCCTTCATTGATAATTTGAGGATTTGTTCGTTTGTAAAGAAGTTTGATATTTCAGTATCAATCATACTTTTCGCACTCTCTTTTATTTCCTCTTTCTCCTTTTCCAACTGCTTTATAGTCGCTTGGCTTGCTTTAAATTTGTTTTGCCAATCTTCTATAATTTTAGCTGAATCAGTATCAACTGGATGCTTGTTTGCTTCTTTGAATTTATCAACGGCTATCTCCGCTAATGCTTCAAAGTCCTTGTTTAAATCGTCCGCTTCTAATTCAACTCCTAACACATTTAATAATGTTTTAGTAGCTTTCAAATAGGCTTCTTTTTTGCCTTGACCGACAATAGATTTCTTATCGATGAGTTTTTCAAAGTTCGCTTTTTGCTTCGCATTGAATGCCTCAATGATTGGTTCTACTTCTGTTGGTTCGCTTTCGCTGAGTACTTTAATTTCTTGTTCGCTATAACCTATTAGCGATAAAACTTTGGATAAGTCCATATTTATTTGATTTGAGGTTTTCTCCTTTTAGTTTATGATTTGAATTTCTCTTCGAGTGCTTTTTTCATCGCAGATAATTCCTTTTCTCTTGCTTCGAGTTCCAATTCCTTAGCTTTAAAAAATGTTTCTTTATCGCTAATCTTAATGATTGGTTCGCCATTTACAACGTCTAATTCTTTAACGTATTTAGGCTTCAAAAACGATTCAAACGCTTGAACAGATTTAAAGTCCGATGCCTTATAGACTTTGTTTGTTTTGCCGTTTAATGCGTATCTTTCTTGCGTTTTTGGAGTTGCGCTAACTGCTTTTTCTATTGGCTGTTCGATTTCAGTTATCAAAGATTCTTTTACAACTTCAACTTCTTCAATCGCTTCCTCAATTTTTTTTGGTGGTCTTGGCATTTTATTAAAAATTATTACACAAAACTAAATTGAATGTATAATGAATGTTTGATATTTTTCGCTCTATTTAACCCATCTTACTAAATGTCTACAACCATAACCGCCTCTGTTTATAGTGATGTTGTCTACATCAGTAAACTCAATCATTCCGCTTCCTTTAGTTGTTCTTTTTGGTTTGCCGTTTACTTCTAATGTGATAGGCTCGGTGCTAGGTATTCCATTAGGGATATACTCGTCTAAAATCTTTACAACTTCATCTTTAGTATATCTTCTTTGGGTATCTCTCATGTGAATGCAAAAAGGTCGTGATGTTTCAATTAAAGACCCTATGTAAATCATTGTTTCTAATTTGTATTCTTTACGGACTTCGTTATTCAATGCACCATCGTATTGACTTAGCGCATCTCGAGTAATGTTCTTTATGTGGTTTCCGAACGGACTTTCCTCATCTTTTGGTTTCACTAAATATTTCTCTAAAGTATCTTGCGCTTCTTGGTAGCTCAATCCCCTTATGATGTCTATTCTTAAAAGGTTTTCAATAGGCTTTAATAGCCTTTCATCAATCATTCCCTTACTAAGCATATTATCCGTAGTTTGCCTTCGCAACTCGTTCAAGACTTCGTTATTTATAATATAATTCTCAATTCTTAATTTGTTGTCTTGATAGAACTTTGCATTATCTTCATTCACTAAATCAAACGTAGATAGGTAAGCCTCTACATATTTCTTGTATTTAGTCTTCGAAAACGAATCATCAATAGCCTTTTTTAACTTTGCTAATTGCGCATCGCTAGGCTCTAACTTACCTTTATTACTGAACTTCGATAATTCAGCAGTAAGTATTCCGTAAAATTCTTTTTGAAATAATTTTAGTTTATCCGATAGCGTTTCTTCACTATCTAATATGGTTTTATCCAATGAGGACATTAGGTGTCATTTTATCAATTTCTTCTAAAAATTGTTTCTCGATTTCTTCTTTTAAAAGTGGCTTATCTTCGTTTATGAAAGTGCCGATAATATCCTTTAAAATTTGCTCGCCTTTCAAGTGTACGTTTAAGGCTTTCTGGTCAATCATGCTGCCGTAAATAGCAATAGTTTTTTGCTGCTCGTCTAAACTTAAACAAGCCAAAACATCATACTCTAAAAGGATTTCAATAACCAATTCATTTACTATATTGTTCCCGTTTTTCTTTAGGTATAATCGCTTATACATTGGTTTCAACAATTCAACTGGCAAGCCTTGTTGCTTTGCTATTCCATAACTCATTTGCAAATCTTCGCTATTCTGTACATCAAAAGTATCGTCATATCTTAACTCTAATGTCGGCGGTTGAGTAGTGAAATAGTTTTCCATTACTCTTAAAGTAGATTCATAAACCCTAAATATATCTTTTACGATTATCGTTATACGGCTTATTCTTTCTTGCATATCAAGTGCTTTGCTCTCTGCACTTGCATTTGTTACGTTTTGAAAAGTAATCCCTAACATCGCATCTAATTCGCCTTTTAACTCCTTAATGTACTCTTTGTTAAAAGTCATTGGAGTCATGTCGGGACTTGTAAAAGCAACCGATGGACTGAATGCGATTTTATCTTCTGTTCCGCTTTTTTGGTCTATAAAGATTGTACCATAAGGACTTTCATCGAGTGTATATCCTTGCCCTTTACAAGTTCCACAAGTTTCATGCGTATCTACATTACAATGTAAACCATTACGCATCTCATACCCTATCACATTAGGACAATTAGTCTTTACTTGCGTTTTTATTGGGTGCGAATTTCGGATAATAGTTATGGTCAAGTCGGATTGATTGCCATAAATCATATCCCCTAACTGAGCAGCCCCGAACAAGTGAGCAACATTATAAGTATACTGAATGTCGTTAATTTCCTTTGTAACGTGGTTATTTTTAGTTGCAATGAATGGAACTTCGCTTAATCCATTAGCATAATACAAATAACTCGTATAAAGAACATTTCCCTCTTTATAACTTGGAACGTGTATAAATGTAGCTTCCTTTGTAATCTCAATATAATAAGGCTGCGCACCTTCTTCTAACTCCCAAAACCCTTTAGTATAAATCAATCTATTTTCATCGACAAATAAAATACGTTTGAATGAAACCAATTCTAGTTCCATTTCAATTCTTTTATTCTTGATATTGTCAAAGTTTGGAATTTGCCCGCTCTCCTCTGTTATAATTCCCATTGGATATATATACTCGGTTGGGTGTTTTGGAAGCACCACGAGTAAACTATTAGGGTCATTCTCTGAATATCGGAATACGTTGTTAACCAAGTACTCTTTTATATCTTGTGTTATCCCGTTTTTGGTAATCGTGAAATTCGCTAAATACTTTTTAAATTCTTCTGATTGGCAGTAAATATCAGTATCTATGCCTAGCGCACTTTCAATAATTTTGTTTATGGTTAAATCAAATTTATCCTTTAGAAAGTTTCGATAGTTGTTTTCCCTATGTTGTAAAGTATTATCTTTTTTACTTTCAATAGGTCTACGTTCTTTAAAAATATGTGTAGGTATCTCGTTCTGTAAATATACAGACATGGTAGTATACACCCCTAAATACGTTTCATATAAGGGATGTTTATGTTTACCTAGTATAGATACATTTGCACTCAATGTTAGATAAGTCCAAGTGCTGTTTTCATTGCATTTGTCAACTCAAAAGATTTATACAAACCTTCTGAACAATCCACTACCTCTGTAATTGCAAGAGTTTTATACTTTCCTTCGTCAGCTAACCAAGCGTTACCCGAATAGATACCAAAACCAGGATTTTCAGTCGTTACCCAAGTTGTAGAGTAATAAAGGAATCCATCGCAACCTACAAACGCAGCCGTGTACGCCGTGCTTGAGTTATTGAACAAATTGATAAAAGTGTTATGCGCGTCTGTCGATGGGTCTAGAATATAAGACTTAAACTCAATAGTCATTTTACCATCAACTTTCCAAGTTGTGCCACACGCATTTATTTCTAAGTCCTCATATGCGGGTTGTGGAAATGCAGCCTTTCCAGTTTGGGTTACATAAGCATCGCCTAAATAAATTAGGTTAGACCATTCCGCTTCATCTGTAATGTCAGTAAACGTGCTGCCACACTTGATAAAAATAAGGTTTGAAATTCCCGCTTTCATTAAAGAAGCGTATCTTGTACACGGATTAAATGGAATGTTTGTTAAATCCGTACTTGTACATGGGGTGCAATATAAAGCCATATTATTTCTTTTTAAATTGGTTGATTAATCTTGTGCGTTTTGTTCTTCGCTTGAAATAATATCTTGAGTTTTTTTCTTTGTATTTTGTTTCTTTTTTTCTTCCTTAATTTCCTCTTTTACTTCTTCTTTTTTGTACTCTACAATTGACAAGCTAGATATGATTAAATCGGCTTGTTTTTCATCGTTTCCAATCTGAGTTATTAAAAATTGCTTAAGGTTTCCTTTCTTTGAAGATAGCGTAAACTCCTTGCCGTTAATGGTTTTAGTGATAGTCAAGCTATCCCCACCGCAAAGACTTATAATCTCCTTAATTTTTTCGCTAATCATAAAACAAAAATATTGTTTATATTTGTCCTAAGTTTGACTTATTTCGCTTAAATTATCATTATGGAAGTCGTTAAAAAATTAGCACTTAGAATCAGTTATGTAAACCACATTTATCTAGGAAAATCTAGTAAACAAAAAAAGATACTCAATAGCACTAAGTTTAAATTACACCTTATAAGAATTTATGAAGAAATTGAAGTGTGTATAAATAAAAAATACTCTGTTTTAGAAACTATCGAACGACTGCAAATATTAGGAGTTCGAATAAACTACTTCAAATGCGTTGAACCTAAGTTCCGAACAATCGAATATAACGGAGCACTCAAGAAAAAAAAGGAAATGTTTATTTCCTCTCTAATTTATATGCAGAATCGAATATTAATTCATCTTCTTAACATTGATAATTGACTAAGCCAATAGGGTCTTTTCGTCTTAACTTAACTGCACCCCTCGCACTTTCATAACACCCCGCTAAATATTTTATAGTGTAATTTTCAGTCACTACAAAATCATTTTCAGTTCCAGTAGGTTCGTAAGGCAATCCCGCAAATTGACTAAAGTCTTTTGATACTATCGTTAAATTATCACTTCTTAAAGCTACTTGTAATGCTCGATGGTCAACATAATTTAAAGCGTCAACATCTAATAAAAACAATTCATCCGAACGGCTTGATATTATTACGTTTTCGTTGTTGCTTTTAATGTATGTTTTTTGCTCGGTTTCAATCTGAGGCTTCCACAATTTGCCACCAAACATTCCGCTATAATAGAATGTCGAATCAGTTGTTGTTATGTCGGGCAACCCCAATGAATCTTGAGTATTAAAATATCTAACCTCAAAAGTGCTGCAAACCTCTCCAACTTCTTGGAAGCATTGCGACTTATACGCACTCTCTTTAAAACTCATGCCAGCAGTTGCGCTCGCTTCGAAAACGACATAACAGAAACATTGATTTGTTGAATAAGGAATATCCCAAAAAATAAAACTATCTAAAACAGAATGCGCTCCGATTGCTTGGTAAAACGTATCGGTTGAAGCTAAATTGCTGCCGTAAAAATCAGTAAATAACGTAGGGTCTAATGCCCATTGCGCTTGCAAATAAGCCACACGACTAGCCAATGAAACCGAATTAACATAATCACAAGGCAATTGAAATATAAACGTAGTGAAGTCTGAAAATAAGCTAGTAGCCTCAAACGAAAACCCAATAACATCATTATTATGAGGCAAGCAATAGTTTAATCTAGGTACGCAGTTAGGGTCTTCACTTGCTGAAACATCTTTTAATCGTACTATTGACCCGCTATAATTATTTATGACCATTTTTGAAATAATTGAAAATTAGCAATTGAAGTATTTGGATTGAATGTAAATCTTTTTATCCATCCGTATTGAGTAACGCCTCCACAAGTATATCCTATTAATCCGTATGGATTAGCTACTATTAAATCGTACTGAGCGCAAGTAATTGGATATTCGAAATCAACTTCTTTATCACTTAATATTGGGAAGTTGTAATCAGTATCTATCACACTTTCGTCTATATCTTGGTTTTCTGCAACTGTTGTACTTGCTACTTCAATAGGGCAGTTGTTTTGTGAATCTTGGTTAATTTCAGCTATGAAGTTGGCTTGCCCATCGGTAAACTTGAATAAATAAGCTAGGTTTGTTCTTGTCCAATTAGTCAGTCTATTAATATGCCTCATCAAGTTCCTAACGGGTGTTAGGCTTGTATTTTTCATTGTGAATAATGAGTAGATATAACTAGAAGTTGCACCAGTCCCCAATAAAAAAACCTCATAATCACTAGCTTTTTTCATCTCGATTATAAATGTTTCATTGTCGTATTGATTGTCTATGTTAGACATACCAAATAGTCTTCTAATTACTTCCAAAGCAAAATCTGAGGCTATTAGTTGACTTCTTAAATCAATGGAGTTATTTTCCCTTGTTAGGTTGCTTCTGTATTCCCGTTTAGCGAATACGTCTTGCCTTCCGCCTTGCTCTTCAGTTGCCCAATTTTGGTAACCTACAATTATCTTGCTAGGTGTGTTGACTTTGCTATATTGGGTTTCTATTGTGTTTACATCGGTCAAAGTAAATAATACGCTTGAATCGTACCAATAAGCATACGGCTCAATTCTTAACCATTGATATGTACCACCTCTACTTGAATCGGGTTCTAATCCATAACCTAGATTATGTATTTGGTGTAAATTATCAAAAACAAAATCAAAATCTTTTTTATAATAATATCTTGTTATTGATTCATCAAACGCCTCTCTAATTTGTAAGCCAAGCGATAATGTTTCTAAACTTCCGCATCCGTTTGAAGCAGATGTATAAGGCTCTGAATCTTCACGCCCAAAATAATCACTTTTAACCCTTATTTCGTCATTTGTATACGCTTCAACTTGTCTACTTAATACCTCATTAACCATAGATAAATCAGCATAAGTGCCTTGACAAGCCGAATTATTTGTTAGTGAAAAATTATACGTGTTTATATTTGCGCTTATTTGATATTGTGTTGGCTCTAAAAATGGGATTGCTGGATTTGCAGAAACTATGCCCGTAATAATTATACCCCAAACTAAATAATCTCCATCTTTTAATTGTATATTAGACAAAGATAAAGGACTAATCGTAAAATTTTGTGTTACGGTTGTAAACGGAGCTAAAATAGTATTCGGTCCAGCGTATAATGTTGAAACTACTAAAGGGTTAGATTTTGCACCATGACAAAGATAAACTACAAATCTAAAATTATCATTTGTTCCACCATGAACACCTTGTTGGTCTAAAGTCAAAGTTACATCAACATCTATGTTTATATCGAAACTAAATAGATTAGTACATTGTAATCTTGTTGAGGGTTGAAAATCTAAATTAGGGACTAAACCAGCCTCAAAAAAATCTCCATAAGGATTTATAAAAGCTCCATTCGGAACATTGTCAACGGCATTAATGGCTTGGTCAAAATTTGCCACTTCTGTAATTTCATCGGAAGTGATATTATCTGTTGGCATTCGCAAAAAGAACATATCGTTACAAGCCCCCGTAAGCAAATAGCCTGCTAAATCTTGCATCGGTTCTATTGGCACTCCACTACCAGCAGGACTATTACCTGCGTATTCTAGTTGCAACTCTTTTGCAGGTATTAGAGTAGATTTATTTAGCCATGTATATGCACTTAAAGCAGTTCCATCAAATGAAGTTGAGGCGTTGGTGTCTACGGCTTGGTCTTTTCTGTTGTTAAAAAGATAATACGCCCCTTGTTGCGTAATTCCACAACTCACAAAGCAATCAATTCCACAAATCTCTTTATAGTCCGTGAACTTCATTAAACCCTCATAAATTGTCGTAAATGATTCGCTTGGGTTGTTTCTTCTTTCGATTAAGATAGTTACATTTGCCTCAATCCCGTAATCATCAAAGGCATTTTTTAGGATTGTTCGTGCATCCCCCCTAAATTCAAAGTTAATGCCCTCAATATTAACATTATTTACAAATCCGTGTGTAGGCAGTCTAACATACTCAAATTCCACGCCGTCCCAACCTACTGGCTCTTCTATAACGGTTGTTACGGGCGAACCGCTAGTATTATCTGTTAGCGTAAATCTAAATAATTCATTTGCCATTTATAAAAAATGTATATTTGTGTAAAAATAAACTATATGAAACCTCTATTTATTACATTTTTCGCTCTTTTTTTGGCATCATGCACAAAGACAGATAGTTGCTTCGAGTGTTCTTGGAGGCAATCTAGATACTATACTAATTCAAACATTGTATGTGAGCAAGACGCAAACTACGATATGTTTGTAGCTAAAGAAACCCAATATAAAGACATAAGCAAATTAGACTCTTTTGCCTTTGCTGAGGGTAAAACAATTATAGGATATTGCAAGTTTAGATAATTACATTGTGAACTTATTGTTCATTATCGTATTCCCGCCCTTTTTAGCGGTTAATCCTTTGCGGTCTATGTTTACCACCACTCTGCTATTATCTTGCAATTTTTCGCCAATTATAGCCCCTAATTTGTTGTAATCTATTAGTGGCTTTTTATCGCTGCTGCTTCGTGGCATTGTTTCCATTTGTAGATTGTTGATTGAATCTAAAAAGTCAACTCCGTATTCATTGACCGCTTTACCTTTCATTACATACTCATTGCCCTCAACCTCTATTAATTCCCCTCCTGCACTATGCGGTTTGCCCTCAATATATCCTAGCTTTTTGGCTACACTTCCACCCTCTGCAAATTTAGGCGGTTTTTGTGCGCTAATTTTAGCAACTTGTATAGCGGTTGTGGCAACTACTGAGGCTATCGCAATACCTTGAGCGATACCAAAACTAAACCACGGCATTGTTGCTAAAATGTTTGTAATTGCCAACGCCCCATTAATAATCGCTTGTTCTCTTTTTGCGTTTTGCTCGTCCCTCCACGCTTTAGTCTTTAGGGCTCGTTCTTTTGCTGCGTATTCCTTTTGGATTGCTTCTTTTTCGGCTGCACTTACATTTTCCGCTTCTAGTTCCGCTTGCTTTCTTGCGTCCAAGTTAGCTAAATCTTGATTCAATTCATCTTGCCTAGCTTGGGAATTAAGTTCAAAGATAGAATCTGTTGTCTGTTGTAAAGAATTTACGCCCGCTCTTATAGCAGCAACTCCGTTGTTTGCTCGTTCTAGTTTTTTCTCTTCAATCTTTTTTAGTCTTTCATCTTCCGCTTTTTCTCTCTTTTTTTTCTCATCGTCTGCGTTTTTATCGACTTCATCTTGATTCTTTTTCCCTTCCTTGTACCTTTCTAAATCCGCTTTTTCTTTTGCATCCTTAGCCTCTTTATCTTTCCTATCCCTTTCTTTTTGACCATCTTCAATAATCTTGTTCAATTCATTTTGTTGGTCATTGGCTTTTTTGATGTTGGCTTTTAAATTGTCTACTCTCTTTTTTTCTCTATCTTCCTCTTTTTTTGCAGCCGCTTGTCTTTCTTCTTCGAGTGCATCATCCAACTCTTTTTG
>ERZ869921.1285-NODE-1285-length-10957-cov-4.261879_pt1 | contig 10957 bp, 13 predicted proteins | sample MGYA00579310_ERZ869921 | MGnify/ENA primary metagenome ERZ869921 (study PRJEB32216, sample SAMN09231816) | wastewater metagenome | place: USA: Maryland | collected 2016-06-21 | study: EMG produced TPA metagenomics assembly of the PRJNA472060 data set (Reclaimed...
TGCCGCTGGCGTGAGAATGGAAGCACCATCGGCTGCATTGCCTGCTGCCGTGCGTGAGGCTGAAGATGCCGGTGTTCGTGTGATGACCACTGACGTGCGCCAGCCAACGACGTTTGCAGGCCGCTGGCTGCAACGCACTGGCGAGATGATCCCGATGGCAGGCACGGGTGGCCCGCGTGCCGCACAGCAGCAAGAGCGCATTGATGCGTCTGTTGACCTTCTGCGCAACTATGGCGTCACCGAAGCGTCAGCCGCAGACAACACCATCATCTCAAACGTGGCGAAGGATCTTCTGGCCCGTCGCGGCGAGAACCTGACCAAATACACCGGCATGAAGACCGAGGTGATTGAGCGCCTGTCTCAGCCAAACACCACAGTTGCCGTGGCGAAATCTGTCGCAAAGATTGACGAAGAAATCGCGCGCCTGAACAAGATCAGCCCGACGCAGTTCAAGCCCGTGGTCGATCGGTTGATGACTTGGCGTGACGACCTGACCGGCACCCGCGAGGTCGCGCTTCCAAACGGCCAGACGCAGACAGTCGTCCAAGGTCAGCCTCTGGCGACTATCGAGGTTCTGCGCAAGCAGATCGGCGAGGCGTTCACTGATCCAAGCCTGTCCGCTGTCCGCAGCGAAGGCGAAAAGGTTCTCAGCCGCATTTATGCGCCGCTGCGCGAGGACATGGCAGACTACATCAAGGCCAACGGCCAGCGCCGTGATTTCGACAAGTGGAACATCGCCAACAAGCAGCTTGCCAGCATGGCCGGCGAACTTGAACTTGGCGCGATGAAGGCCGCATTGGCCAAGGGTGACACGTCGCCTGAAGTCATCCGCACGATGCTGTTCTCGGCCAAGCCAAGCGACATCAAGGCGCTCTATCGCGGCCTGTCCGCTGAAGGCAAGCGCAACGCCCGCACGGCTGTTTTGCAGGAAGCCTTTAATAAGGTCGGCGGCAACTTTGAGAACCTAAGCCCCGATCAGTTCAAACGTCAGTTGATCCGCCTTGGATCTCCTATCGGCGTGTTTTTCTCTGGGCAGGACCTGAAGGCCGTCGAGGGGCTGACCCGCGCGCTGAAGATGACCGAGCAGGCCGGGCGCGCTGGCGTCTCGCCACCAACTGGCGTGCAGGCTGTTCCCGTCGTCGGCGCGGCTGTCTTGACCGACATTCTCGGCGGCGCTGGTGCCGGCATCGTTGGCGGTGCCACTATAGGCGGCATTGCCCGTCTGTATGAAAGCGCGCCTGTCCGCAACATCCTGTTGAAGCTGCCGCAGACCACCAAAGGCAGCCCGCAGGAGCAGGAACTCATCAAGCAGCTAACGGTGGCACTGCGCGCCGAGAAGGCCGCTGAAGAGCCGCCGCAGGCAGCCCCGCAATGACCCTATCCAAGACCCCGCATTTCGTGGTAAAAATCACGCGAAAGGATGCCCAATGCCGCTGACGCAAATCGCCCCGCCCTATCCTATTTTCACCGACAAGAACGGCGATCCGCTGGACGCAGGCTATTTGTACTTTGGCACGGTCAACCTGAACCCGGAAACCAGCCCGATCCAGGTGTATTACGACAGCGCCTTAACGCAGCCGGCAGCGCAGCCGATCCGCACTTCAAACGGCTATCCCCTGCGCAATGGCAGCCCGGCGCTGATTTATGCCAACAGCTCGTTCTCGATCACGGTGCGGAACAAGCACAACGAATTGGTAATCTATAGCCCTGTCGGTTACGCTCTGGACCCGGCATCGCCCACGGGGACGGTGATTTACGACGACTTTACCGGCGACGGGGCGACGGTCGTGTTTACGCTTTCGGTAAGCCCCTCGACCAAGAACGCGACCAGCGTTTACATCGACGGAATTTACCAGTCGAAGGACAACTATGGCCTGACCGGCGCGATGCTGACGTTCACGACGGCGCCTCCGCTGCTTTCTGACATCGAGGTGGTGATCCAGGACAGCAGCCTAATCGTAGGCGGCTCGTCATCGCAGCAGATCACCTATAACCAAGGCGGCACAGGCGCTGTCACGCGCACGGTTCAATCCCGCCTGCGTGACTATGTATCGGTCAAAGACTTCGGCGCTGTCGGTGATGGGGTGACGGATGACACGGTGGCTTTGACCAATGCGATTGCGGCTCAGGTGCCTCTTTCGTTTGGTGATGAAACTTACAAGATCACAGCACCTATTACTCAGACGTTGACAAAAGATGTTCTGTGGGAGGGTCGTGGTGGCAAGATTGTCTATGCAAACCCGTCGCATACCGAATATGCAATCCGCCTTTCGGATGCGACTGGCGTCGATATTGTCATCAATGATCTGACCATCGACGGCACCAAGCAAACCAACAAAATCCTTGAGGTGCTGAACAACACCAGCAACTCAACGCCAACCAACTTTGTGGCAAATGAACTGCGCTTGGACAACTGCAAACGTCTCAACACGTTTAGTGGTGGTGATGCAATCTTGCTTCGCGGTGCCTTTGAGGACATCACATTTAACGGCGGCTGGGTTAAGGATTGCGAGCTGCCCACTGGTCAAGGCACCCCCGGCACTGTTGGCATCTCTGGCATTAGTGCCACTTCGTATAGCGCCACCAGCTACGTCCGCCGTTTGACCCTGAATGGCACCCTGATTGAGAAGGTCTATTCGTCTGATCTGTCTTATACCTCAGATCAAGACGGCCTTAGATATTTCGCTCCCGACGTGTCCGGCGGCGCCAGTGGCAAAGTCGAAAGCGATTGCGTCATCATGGGCGGCTCCCGTTTTGTGAACTGCTACGGTCGTTCGATCAAAACGCAAGTGCGAAACACTGTTGTTCGTGACAGCCACTTCCAGCGCACAGAAGGTTTGACTGGCGGCGTAGGAAACGCAGAAATAAATGCTCAATCTGGCTCTCAGACGGTTAACGCCTGCTCGTTCAGCTACTCTAACTCGCAAATTCCCGATGCGGTGGTGGCAGGGTCTACATCTGTTGGGTTCAGTGCTTCCACCGCTATTCGTGATTGTGAGGTCACTCTTGGAAGCGGCACGGACTTAGCCACTTTCTATTTGTCGTTCCCGTCTGTGGTGAGTGCTGATCCGTTCACCAACTGCGTCGTGCAGAACTGCAAAATCTTTGGCACCGTCACCAAGTTTGTGGATTTCACGACCAACAGCGAGCGCAATCACCTGACCATCTCGGACAACTGGGTGGATGAAGTTGCCGTCGAAGCTACAACTTCCCAGCGCAATTTGATCTATATTCGCACCAGTGGATCGGCACCATATTACGCATATGTCAATGCCCGTGGAAACGTCTACTCTGGCTCAAATACAGTATACCTAGGGCGGGACAGCGTTTCTGGGACTGCTATGGATGCGTCTTGGTCAGCCTACGACAACTTCGGCTTCGTCAACAACTGGAACGCACAAGTCAACGATGGCGCTGACCCCCTGTCCAGCCATGCTATTGCAGCTAAGCTGACGGGAGAAGAGCTGTCCATAAACAAGGGCTACTTCGGAATGCAGTCTAAGACGATTGCAGACGGAGCAACGGAAACTTTTGATTTCCGGCAAAGCAATGCCTCTCTGATTATTTTGCAATCTTCTGGCAATGTTCAGCAGTATGCAATATTTACTGCTTCTTCCACTACGGCCAGCATAAATGTCGGAACTGATGTTGCCCTTGGGACGACTACCAACCCCGGCACGGGTGACTTTAATGTTTGGCGCAGCGGCACTGGCCAGATCAGCGTTGAAAATGCCAGCGGCACTGCTCGGACTGTTTCTGTCTGGGTTTTCGCACCAAACTAAGGGGATCGACATGGCACTGACTAAAGCACACAACCGCATGATCGCTGGCTCCTACGTCAATGTCCTTGACTATGGTGCTGTTGGCGATGGCACGACTAACGACACTGCTGCAATTCAGGCTGCTTTTACCGCAGCAGGCATTAGAAGCGTTGTTTACTTCCCGCCCCTGACCTACTCCATCAGTTCGACCATCACGATACCTGACCCGCAAGACGTAACGGTAATGGCTCATGGGGCTGCGTTTAAGCTGACCGCAGACACCCTGATGTTCGATCTAAACGGTCGGGCCGATCCTACATACACCAACAACGAAAGCCGCCAGAACTTCAACTGGTATGGTGGCCGTTTCTTTTGCACCATCACAACCCCTACGAAGGCTTGCGCGATGCGTGCGCTTGGCTTCCGTCATGCCACTCTTGAACCTGAAGACTTTGGGATAGGTGGCGGTGGTTTCTACAACGACATCATCACTGGCGGCAAAGACACTGTCCGCATCCGCGATTACAAGACATTCGACTGCGAAGACGCCAGCATTTTGTTCCCACCTTGGTCTGATATTGGTGGCCCTTTGATGTTCGTCATTGATGGCATCCACGGCAGCCTTGGAAATGATGCGGCTTTGATAAAAAGCTACATGCCTTTGACGGACTGCGTGTTGCGTGACTTTTCTTGCAACATGGGAACAGGCGCGACGCAAACTGCCATTGATGTGCAGAAAAGTGTTTGCCTTGGTCTGTCGTCAAGAAGCGGAAACTTTACTGTTGGCGAAACCGTCACAGGCGGGACATCTGGCGCAACTGGCATTTACGTCGAACTCTACACCCACCAGTTCCCGTTTCAAATCAGTTCACACCTTCAGTGGCTTGTGTTGTCTGATCGCAACGCAAACTTGTTTGTTGCTGGCGAAACATTGACTGGCGGGACTTCTGGATCGACTGCCGTTGTTGGGAACAATTCCGGGTATGTGAGCCAAAACTATTCGTTCCAAAATCTCAATATCGAAGGCAGCAACCACTTCGAGGCTGGTTCTGGCGCAAATGGTGCGACCTGTATTCGCATTGCTGACATTGAAAATAGTGGGAACGCCTCTGTCAACTTCAATATCTCTGGCTGCTCTCTTGGCGTCAATGGCGGTGGCGCATACGGCATCCGGCTTGAAAACATTACTCGATTAAAGATCAACAATGTCCGCTTTGCGCAAACTTCGGGCAACGGCGTTCCGATCCAATTTGATGCCGACTGCATCCAAATGACCATTGGTCGCGCGGCTTTCTTTTCCAGCGGCGCTATCGACCTTAACGGCATGAGCCGCGACGAATTGGAAATGTCAGAGTTTGATGTTCTATTTGATCGCGTGAAGGTTTTGACTGGTTGGGCCCCAAAGGCTCTGTCCACAGTAGGTGACACGCTTATTGATATGTCGGCAGACTTTAACCAGTTTGCAACTGTCGGTGGCCTGCCTCCCCGTGCGTATGGGATGACCATTACTGCAAGAGACAGTGGTTCGGCTGCAACAGCAAATGCCCGCTTCCGCATTCATAACCCCTCAGACACCTCGGCAAACCTGTTTTCTCTGATTGGTTTGGGTGGTGTTACAGATGACGCTCTGAGATCAGGTTTCTTTGTGGTTGGAGCAGATGCTAACGGCGATCTAGAGTATGACGCCATCGCTTCTGGTGCGGGAACGCTTGATGTGTTCCTGACAGTGACAGAAATGAAGTACTGATGCGGCCTGCACTGTTGGGAGACTTCTGATGGCAAACAGATTTTGGGTCGGTGGTTCTGGGACTTGGGACACGACAAGCACGACTAACTGGTCAGCAACGACTGGTGGGGCGGGTGGCGCTTCTGCTCCGGGTGCTGCCGACATAGCTGCTTTTGACAGCAACTCTGGCACCGGGACTGTAACTCTTGGGGAAAACGTCACTGTGTTCCGATGCACTTGGAACACCTTTGCTGGCTCTTTCCAGCCATCTACATTTGCCATCAACTGCGCAGGGGATGGTGCGACCGCACTTTGGATTGGCGGCTCAACGGCAACCTTTCTTGCCATCCCGACAGTGAACTTCACATACTCGGGGGCGAACTCGCGCACGGTCAACATTGGATACACTGCGGGTCTTACCAGAAACATCAATGCCAATATCACGGCAGGCTCAGGCACGTTTACGATTAGTGGAACCACACATATAAACAACTTCAACTGCACTGGGTTTTCTGGGTCGCTTTCCCCCGGAACTTTACATCTAACTGGCAACGTGACCCTTGGTTCGTCAATGTCGATTGTTGCAGGAACTCAGGTTATCAATTTTACGGGTTCTGGAAGTAGGACGATCACAACAAACGGCGTCACCATCGACCGACCGATCAGCCTTCCAGCCGCTGCCAGCGGGGGGGTCGTCAACTTTGCAGACGCTCTGACGCAAGGTTCAACCCGAGCCTTTACGATCACTGCCGGAACATTAAAGCTCAAGAACGGCGTGACAAGCACGGTCGGTGCCTTTGCGACATCCAGCACGGAACAGAAGTTCCTTGGCTCAACTCTCGCTGGTTCGCAGGCCACTCTGACGCAAGCGGGCGGAAGGGTGAACGCTTCTTATCTCACCATTGAGGACATCGATGCAACAGGCGGTGCGACTTGGGACGCCTTTACAAATCGCCGAAACATTGATGATGGGAACAACGATGGCTGGAACTTTCTGTCCATCCCGTACCCGGTATTCGGAAGCATCTTTAGACTAATCTTCAAGCCGGTCATCCAATAAAGGAGGCAGACATGCCAGCAACGACCAAGACGCTATCTGCTGAGAACACCTTCACGGATGCGGTTCTCATCATCGGTGACTTCAACATCTCCATCACGGCCAGCACCTCGCCGGCGTTCAGCGGCACGGTGACAGCGCAACGCTCCACCGATGGCACCGTCTGGCGCGACGTTGACACTTGGGTCAGCACATCGGCAGAGGAAGTCGGCTACGATCCGATGAAAAACTTCTACCGGGCCGGCATCAAAACGGGCGGCTATACGGCTGGATCTGTCACGATCACGCTGAACGGCTACGACAACTGGCCGCCGCGTTACTAAGATGGCGAAGTCCCCGGCCTGGACCAGAAAAGAGGGCAAGAACCCCAAAGGCGGACTGAACGCCAAGGGGCGCGCCTCTGCGAAGGCCGAGGGCATGAACCTCAAGGCCCCGGTGAAGTCTGGCGACAATCCTCGCCGGGCTTCATTCCTTGCGCGCATGGGCAACATGCCGGGGCCTGAGTATAAAGACGGTGAACCGACGCGCCTGCTGCTTTCTCTGAAGGCATGGGGCGCGTCCAGCAAGGCAGACGCTAAGAAAAAGGCTGCGGCCATTTCGAAGCGGAATAAGACATGAGGGACGCTATGGACGTGATTGATGCAGTCATGCAGTGGATCGTTGCCCCTGTGGCGGCTTTCGTGTGGGTGCTGCACAACAAGCAGCAAACCCATAGCACTGACATCGAGGTGCTGAAGGCCCAGGCATCGGCCAACAACAAGGCCCACGATCTCGAGATGAAGAACCTGCAAATCTTGATCCAGAAGGTTTTCGACAAGCTGGACAAAATTGAGGAGAGCCTGCGCAAATGAAGATCAACCGAGCAACCGTCGATCTGGTCAAAGAGTTTGAGGGCTTCAGCGCGAAAGCCTACAAATGCCCGGCTGGCATCTGGACCATTGGCTATGGCACGACCGCCAACGCAGGCGTCGGCATCACGCCGAAAGAAGGCATGACGATCACGCGAGGCGATGCCGAGTCATACTTGCATGGCGCCTTGGAAAAGTTCGCCGCGCAGATCGAGAAAGAAATCACCGCCCCGATCAATGAAAACGAGTTCGGGGCCTTCGTTTCTCTGGCCTACAACATCGGGCCGGGTGCGTTTCGCAAATCATCCGCCCTGCGTCACTTCAATGCAGGCGACAAGGCAAAGGCGGCCAGCGCGCTCCTCCTGTGGAACAAAGCAGGCGGCAAGGTGCTGAAGGGCCTGACACGCCGACGTGAGGCCGAGCGCAAGCTATTCCTGACCCCGGTCGGCGGTGAGTTCGAAGGCCGCACCAATGTGGCTCAATCGACCACCATGCAGGCATCCGCCGTGCAGATCGCATCCGGCGCTGGCGCTGGCATTGCTGCTGTCGGCGCGCTGGATGGGACCGCACAGATCGTCGCCCTGATGTTCGCGGGTGTCGTCGTATTGGCGGCTTTGTGGATCATGCGTGAGCGCATCAAGAAATGGTCGGAGGGGATCAGGTGATCTTCGCTCGCCTGAAGCTGTGGGCGATGGGGCTTGGCCTCGTCGTGGCCGCGCTGGCAGCAAGCTGGTTTGGCGGCAGAAAGTCGGCCCAGGCTGACGCCAAGCAAGAGGAGCTTGAAGGCTATGTCGAAACGCGAAAGCGCATGGACGAGATTGGCCGCATGTCTGATGCTGACGCTGCCCGCGAGTGGCTGCGCGAGCGTGGCAAGCACTGATGCGATCTGCGTCGGGACCGAAACGGCGCGGACGGAACATGCGGCGGCATTGGCGCACGATGGTGGGGATCTTTCGGTTATCACGGGCGCGCATCTGATCCGCTTGGTTGACGCGGGCTGCGGCTATGACACCTAGACAGCAAGAAGCCGTCGAGGCGGTTAAGCGTCTCGGCAACGTGACCGCTGCGGCCAAAGAGATCGGCATCAATCGCCGTGACCTTCAGCGCATGCTTGACCGGGCTGGCTATGACGCAGAAACCCGCGCCCAATATTGCGTAGACCCGGCCATTGCCAACAGCATGGCCGCAGTTGGCACCAACCTGACGCCGTCGCTGGCATGGGTGAAGGTTCCAGCCAAAGACGATGAGCCGGGCTACTCCGTCATGCTGCGCCCCGATGGCGAGCCGCCAGAGGCCGTCGCGGAGCGCATAAGAGCGGCGCTGGAGGGGATGGTGCCGGCTGAGCCTGTGGTGGCCCCTGAAACAGTCATGGCCGATCTGTGTGCCGTATATCCGCTCATGGACGCGCACGTCGGGATGCTGGCTTGGGGCCGCGAGACGGGCGCGCAGGACTATGACCTCGGCCACGCGGCCAAAGACATGCGGCACGCCTTCGCCAAGGTGCTGGCGCTGACGCCTGCCGCCGAGCAGGCGATCCTGCTGATCGGCGGCGATTACTTCCACAGCGACGACACCAGATCCGAGACGCCCGCCAACCGGCACAAGCTGGATGTTGACGGGCGCTTTTGGAAGGTTCTCGACGTTGGCATCGGGATCATCGCGGAGACGGTCCACCAGCTTCTGCAAAAGCACGCCAGAGTGCTGGTGCGCGTCCTGCGCGGCAACCACGACCCGCACTCCAGCATGACGCTCAACTTCGCGCTGGCCGAGCGCTACCGCAACGAGCCTCGGATCACAGTCGAGAAAGAGCCACGCGACCTGTTCATGATGCAATGGGGCAAGTGCGCGATCTTCGCCCACCACGGCGACAAGGGTAAGCCGCAGCAGATGGCGCTGTATCTCTCGGATGTCTGCACCTTCTGGTCGCAGACACGCCACCGCCATTACCTGACAGGCCACGTCCATCACGATCAGGCGAAGGATCTCGGGCCGCTGCGGTTCGAAAGCCTGCGCGCCTTCTGCCCGCCTGATGCCTACGCTGCCGGCATGGGCTATGGCGCAAGGCGTGCTTTGCAGTCGATCACCTTTCACAAGCAGGACGGGCTGGTGTTGCGTGCGCTGGATCCGATTGACCGAGATGAAAGATAAGCTGCCCATCGCATCATGGCGCGTCACCCGCGATGGCCTGATGGTGACGATCAATCAGTATCACGGCGTGATACCTTTTGGCCAGTTCGGCGGCCTTGTGCTGGCGCTGCTGAAGATGATGAAGGATCGCGAGGGAAGCGATGATGGAAAATAAGCCGTAGCGCAGTCTGATTTTCGACCAAACACAAAGCCACCCGTGACAGTTTCTGGATGTGTTGCTTCCCTCGCGATTGGTTTTAGCGGCTCAACTTAACGCCTGCAACCGCTTTTCGTTCTGAAGCCGCCGCAAGGTTCGCTCGACCGCCGCAGGGCTGGCTGACAGTTTGACCTTGGGCTTCGTCTCGCCGTCAGCGATGTCGAGCCACACTTTGCTCTTTGGGCTGACCCGCTGCGGCGAGAACGGGTGCATCGGCAGCACGATGCCGAAACGCTCACAGGCGGCTGCGATGCTAGAGCGGTGCATTCCGTAGTGTTCCGCTGTGAGGGTTAGGTGCCAGCCTTGGTCTTTGGCGGCTTGGATCATGTCGCGGGTAATCATTCGTCTCGGCGGTGCCATTCGGCTTGGTCCTTTATTCTGTTGATCTCTGCCAAGTTCTGCTTGGCCATGTATTCGATCAGTTGCAGTTGTTCCTCAGTAACCCACCACGCAGGCAACTTGACGTAGCCCGCAAGCCTCAACGCTCTCGCGCCGGGACTGTTGGATGGGTCACGAGGCATTGGCTACACTTCCCAAAGATGCGGTCTACCGGGCGCTTCCACAGTGAAAAAACCAAATGCGTTGTGGAAGTCATGCAGGGCGTTGATGTAATCTCGAAGCCTCGCGTTCTCGACATTGGCCTCAGCCATGCGCTCCATCATATCAATGATGCGTTTGGCCTCCTCTGCCCGCTCGCGCAACATTACCTTGAGATCATGCTTTGCAAGCCGCTTAGAAGGTCGGTCGAAGTAGACAGGATGCGGATAGGTGATGTCGCACAAGATTCGCTCCATCTCGCCTTTGGTCGTTCTGTATAGTTTAAGACTGCTCATCCCTTCTCTCCCTCAATCTCGGCCAGCGTGGCGCGGGCATCTGTAACCCAATGACCCTGCATCATGTCGCCAGTCTTGTCGTGGTTATCCCACGCATCCACAGCGTCCCGCAGCCCATCCACCGCCTTCTCCAGCTTGGCTTCCGCGATGTCCGCACGGAACCTCCATGCGTCACCCCTCTTGTTGGCTGCATCCCGCTCCCGCTCCAACTCAGCAACGGTGTTCTCCATGACGGCCTGCGCCATGCGGCAGGTCTTGAGGTCACGCTCCAACTCCTCCGCATAAGCCTCGGCCTCCTTGGCGTCAGCACGGGCGGCTTCGAGTTGCTCGGTCAGGGCTTCGTTTTGCTCCATCAGCCATACCGTCAGCTTGGCCCCATCAGGGCGCA
>ERZ869921.1286-NODE-1286-length-10932-cov-5.744323_pt1 | contig 10932 bp, 16 predicted proteins | sample MGYA00579310_ERZ869921 | MGnify/ENA primary metagenome ERZ869921 (study PRJEB32216, sample SAMN09231816) | wastewater metagenome | place: USA: Maryland | collected 2016-06-21 | study: EMG produced TPA metagenomics assembly of the PRJNA472060 data set (Reclaimed...
GTTTGCGTTCAGCGAAAATATACTCACCTGTGTCGGTAGCAACGGGCTTGAGAAGTGGCTGTGTCAGGTTGCCGCCTCGATCAAGGTTAAATGGCCCCGGCTGCACCCCACAGTGCTGGCAAACAAAAATCCCGGCGCTTCGTCGGGTTATTTGCTTAGCTCCGCATTTACGGCAGTTCATTTAAAAGCTCCGCTAAGCATATCTTGAAGTTAGAGTGAGGAAACGGTAGTGCGTGCTTACGTCGCTCGTTAATTTCGTTTATTAATTCCTCGCTCGTCTTTCTTTCATCACAGGCGACGCAAGGAACGAAACCTGTCCCGTTAAGCTTTCTGCCCATGTGGCTTCCCAAGCCAAACTCTTCGATACAGCACTCGGGATACCCGAAATGCCTCCCTAAAATATATTTACGACGTTTTATAGTCATTTAGAAGTTTCCCCGAGTGATACCGTTTCTGCATGGTTGTCTTTGGTATTTTTAGCTGCCTAGATGCCTCGGATAATGAAGGGTAGCTAACTCCCTCAATTACCACAGGTATCTTACGGGTCGAGCCGGGCGCATGACGCAAGCCAATACGGTCCTCGGTCCCGTTACGTATCGCCCCCATAACTGTCCCGCGAAGAACGCCGAAAGCGGCTGCCGCCGCGTCTGCGTCCGTGTAAACGGTATCTCGAATACGAACACGCATTGAAAACTCGCTTGTTAAGAGGGGATGCAGCGTAAGGTCACTTCGACCTCAAACCCCACGATAGTTTACGCTGCATCCCCTTCTTTTTTCCCCTTCGGGGAAAGTAAACCCGGATCGAGCGAATGCGAGATCCGGGGGGCACTCCTATGGGGTCAAGGTCACTAGGTCATGCCCGTATCAATTGCAGTAGATCATTCGCCGGGGTTAAGGTCCGACTGGGCAAGCTTGAGTTGCCCCATCGTTTCCTCGTTGTCGGCGAACATCGCTTGGCGCAGGGCCTCGCGCTTCTTCTTCAGCTCAATCGCTCGAACTTTGTCAATCGCCGCTTGCTCGGCCTGCTTCAATTCAACAATCGCATCGAGGTTGATCGGGCTGAACGCCCATTTCAACTCAATTGGGTCATCGAAGTCCACGTCCACATCCACCTCGGTGACTTTGACAATCGTGTAGCCGTGGCGAGTTTTGGTTTCGACCACAACGAGGTCATCGACCTTGATGGACTGGTCAAGAGTTTTGAAAAGGTAGGTTTTGGGAGCTTCACGATCCAATTGGGCGTCGTAGGCACATTGGATCAACCGCGCCGACTCATTAACGATGAAAACGATTTTCGAACTGTTCACATTAGTCTCCTTTCAGATTGGTAGTTAGCTAGGGTCAACTCCCTATTGAGACGGCGCTGGTTACGCGCCGTCCTGATAGTTAGTTGAGGCAAGCTTTCTTCTCTTCCTCTGTCATTAGATAATCCCCGTTCGACGTGACGAGAAAGGCGAGGAACATTTCTGACTCAGAACCAACGGCGAGTTTCTCCGCCAAATCCAATGCGTCATCTATGGTGTAGGAGACTGCGATGGTGATGATCTCCTTTGAGTTCTGTAAGATTGCCTCGACAAGGAAAAATTTCCCAGTATATGCGGTCATGGCACCTTTCCGTAAAGGTTGCTGAACGTCAGCTCTTGCAAGAAAGGAAATTGCCGGGTTTTGCGGCCGGGCTCCTCCAGTTTTAGCTGAAGCAACTCCGCCCATTCATACACCTCGGCAAGATTAAGCCCTGTTGCATTCCGCAGTTCAAAGCTCGTCCGCTTCGCCCGCTGATACGCAGTGAAAACGGCATGGGCCTTGCAGACCTCCTCGATGAATGGTGTCATGCCATAGCCCTCCATGTTTGTGGTTTGGCCAGCCGCTTGAACGTCGCCCTCGTGGCCTTTGCGACCGGCCCACGCCAGTGGGTGATATTGTTCAGTATGTAAAGGCACTGAATCTGAATTTCCTTCGGGTCATTCATCGCTCCACCTGCCTGCGCGTAGCCCACCGCGTAATTCAGCGCTGGGCTTGTGCGTTCGTTCACGACATTCTGACAAGCAGAATGAAATTCCTCAACCAGAAGTTTCATTCGTTGGACTCCTTTTCATGCGGGATTGCATGGGATTGGAGTCGCAATCGCGGCGACTCCGCACCGATACAATCTTACGCCAGCTTGGTCACAATCTTTGCGAAGTTGTAAAGCCATTGCGCCCAGTCCGGCCCCATCGTTTCAGCCAACACAACGGCGAATTGTTTTCCAGCTTTGTTCAATTCTTTCCCGTCACGGTTATGTCCGGTCACTAGAAAATGGAAGATGATTTGCGCCCGCGACTCCGGCGTCAACTTGTAGTCGGCGAGGTCTCGCAACGCTTCCTGCTGCTCTTCTTCCCCATCCCATTTTACCAGCGCATCGGCGAAAAACTGCATAGTCTCATAGAGTTCTGATGTGTTAGGCATAGTTTATAGCACTCCGCGTAAGTAAAGCCGCACGATGGTGCGGCAACCAATGGACATACCTCACCCATGCCCCCTTTCTATCACATGCGATGCTAAATGTCAACGCCCGGACGCAGTTTGATATGGCCCTTCCGCAGGCCCACGTATCAGGCCCTTCCCCGCCCCTGCTCACGTCCTATCCCGTGGCGCTAGGTTGTCGCCCTAGGTAGCGGCCCTGACACCATGTCCTGAACGCCCCTATTTTCGGCGATTTTGGGGTTTTTCGCGTGGCACCCCTATTCCGTAGGGCTCTTTCATCGAATGAAACAGCCATACGTAACTCGTCCGTTCGTATTTGTTTTTCGGAGAGTGAGAAAAAAAAAAAAAAAAAAAAAAACTCCCTTAACAAATAAAAAACGGGCAGTGGAATGATATGGCTCATTCATCCGGTGAAGCAGCCATATGGAATGATGGTGCCACGCGAAAAACGGCGAAAACGCGAAAAGCAGCCGCGTTCAGGCCACCATGTCAGAACCGTGGCGTAGGGGAATGCTGTAGGGCGCGGGGGTAGGACATGGGCAGGGGTGAGGATTTGGGAAACGGGGATTGGGGTTTCGGCGGGGCGATGGAGGGCCGGGGGCATGGCAATTATGGCGCGTGGCGTGGCGCGTGGCGGCGATGGTGGGCGGGCGGGTATCAATGGGGCGGGGCGCATACATGGGGCATGGGTGGCCCGCGTTTGCGCGGCAAGCCATACCATGCTGCGCGCAAAAGAAAACCGCCCCAAGGTTTTCCAAGGGGCGGCCTTACGCTAGGTCAGATGGGGGCTAGGTCAAAGATCGCCCAGCATCGCGTCAAGATCATCCGTCATGCCAACGCTTGCCGCCTCACGCCGCGCCAGTTCTTCCCGCGCTTCGGCCATGAAGTCACGCGGGTTTATTTCCGCCGTGGCTTGCTTGCCAATCCAGCCCATCACGGCCTTGTCGTCCCAAGTCGGCCGCTTGTCGTTCGCTTTGAAGAATGCCGCGACCTTGGGTGACATGCCAACAAAAGCCGCTGCCGTGGGTTTCGTTTTCGGATCAAGTTTCGCAAGCGCCGCCGTGAAAAGCGCCGCAAGCGCACCCTTGGCAATATCCAAGGCGAGGCTTTGTTCGTCCGTCCACTTGGACACGGTCCCACCGCCCGCAGCACGGACTTGCCATTGCCCCGCTACCATCGCATCCCACGCCTTTTGCATTGCCGCGAGTATCCCGGCGTCAACCGTCGCTTTGTTCGACGCGACAAAATCGGCCAATTGGTCCCGGCTCGGCTTGGGCGTTCCATCCGGCTTTGCAGCCATGTAGCAAGTGAAAGGGACACTTGCCGCAGCATCAGCCAGCTTTTGCTTGATCCCGTGCGGGATGATCTGCCGCAAAATGTCATGCGGCAATTCGCCAAGGTCAACCGTAATCGCCACATCGCGGCTTTCCACCGTCATCTTGTGAACGGGAAGTTCAAGAGTAATCGTTTCCATTGTAGGACTCCGTTAGAATGATGCGGGATTGCACCAGAACGCCATGCCGCGACATGGCGCAAGGTATTATCCCAAATGTTCACAAGCGCCGACAAATTCGTTGAAGTAAAAACCCGCCCAATAACCGGCGCTATCAGTCGGCTTGTCTTGCATCATGTCATCAAAGCGCCTTAAGACTGTGGCAAGATGCGTTTCCGCCAAGGGAATAAGACCTTGTTTGACATTGGCGTAAGCATAGGCTTGCGCACGTGCAATCAGCATCTTGCGGGGGGAAAGTGTAAGCATTGGGTGGACTCCATGTTAGCGCCGTGGCGCGGGTGATTCGGTATGCCCATTATACCCATATGCCAGCCTCATGCAAGCGGTCATTTAGATTTTGTTCCACGCACCCGTGCCCGAACCTGTGTCCATTGGGCAACATCCACCCCCCTCCTTGACAGCGCGAAGGGGGTGGGTTCGCCGGTGCCGGCCCCCAAATGCGCGGGGGAGGTTCTGCGCAAAAGTGTAGCTAATTTTCAATAGTATGGTTCTTTCATTCAGTGAATAAGCCATACCTAAAGGCGGCTATTGCGTCGCGCGCGCGGGTATGGTAAGCTGGGCGAGAGCCAGCAGGAGGCCTCGAACGTGTCGCTAGGACTTAGGACAACTGGGAGGGCCGCGAAAGCGGTGAGCGCCGAGATCGAGAGGGAACTCGGGCTTGACGATGTTGCGACGTTGCTGGAAGAAAAAGGGGTGCAAGCGCCGCAGATAAAAGAGTTTCGAGAACGGCATCACGCGCTGGCGAGACTTATCGCGGAGGGCCGGAAGCCGGGGGAAGCTGCTTTGCTTTGTCGGTACTCGCAAAGCCGGATGAGCGTCTTGCTCGCGGACCCGGCGTTCATGGAGCTGGTGCAGCACTACACCGTACTAGTTAACGGAAGTTTTGTTGACTTCCAGCAAAAGCTTTCTGAACTTGCCCTCGACGCAGCCGCTATCTTGCAGAGTCGAATGGAAGACTCCCCGGAAGATTTGAGCGATGCGCTGGTGCTGCAAATTATTCAAGTGGGGGCTGATCGGACTGGGCACGGCCCATCACAAAAAGTCGAGCATAACCATAAAGTTGGCTTGGCGGACAGACTCATGTCGGCAGCATCTCGTGCTGCTCGGGCAAAAGATGTAACACCCTCGGAGATCGAAGATGGCCGTAGTAACACTCAATAAAACGACGTTCGTTCAGATTAATTCAGCGGCGCAAAGGATACAAATTTTCGGGGGTCGTATTCAGGTCGCTGAAAGCGACTCCCCCGCCGCTGATGATTTTCAAGTTTGGCCCCAAGGGGAGGTTGTCGATATAATTGGTGTAAAGTATGCCAAGGCGATTGATAATAATCCGACCTGGGTCGTAGCGCAGTCAGCGTAAAAAATGACAGCGCACAGACGTATTCCGTTAATCCCGACGATCACTGGGCTTATTGCTTTTCCAGGTGGTGGTGGCTTGAATGCCCCGCCGCTTACTGGAACTGCAATACTCCATGCGGATTTTCCGGCTGATGAAACTGGCCCGGTAATTATTTCGCCAGCCGACAATGCAACAGGGATTTCACTGACCGCTCCGATTGTTCTCACCTTCGACGAGGATCTGGCCTTCGGCACCTCCGGCACGATCACGCTCCGGCGCAATAACGCCGGAACCTGGGTGGATGATGACACGTTCGACGTAGCGACGGATCAGGGCGCCGGGCCGGGCCAGGTGTCGATCGGCGGGACCGGCAACAAGGTTCTGACGATCCGCCCGACCGCAGATCTTGGAAACGTCACCGAATATGCGCTGCGCTTCGCCGCGGGGGCGATCAAGGACGGCAGGGGCAACCCGATGGCCGCGATTGCCGACGATACCACCTTGTCCTTCACGACGACCGACGGCGTGTTCACGACGGTGGCGGGGCAGCTCACCTATTTCAAGGATCCATCGAACTGGCCGACGACGGGCGGCAAGGCCACGTTTGCGGTCAAGGGGCTGCTCACCAACACGGGCGGCACCCAATATCTGTTCGAGATGACGAACGGCAACATCGGCCTGGACTGCACCAGCGCCCGACAGTTGCGACTTACCCTGCGGGACAGCGCCGCGACCGTGCTTCTGAACTCGGTCACGCTCGGCACGATCCCGGCCTTCGGCACCGAATTCGAGTTCATCGTTTCGGTCGATCTGGCCGCCCTGACCGTCTGGACGACGCTGAACGGCGTGACCACGACAACCGCAATCCCGGCCAACAGCGGCATCTTCGCCGGGGCCGCCCGGAAGCTGAGTTTCCTGTCGCGCGCGACGCCGGGCAACTATGGCCTTGGCACGTTCCGAAAGCTCGAAGCCTGGTCCGATGGCGTCACGGGCGGCGGGCGTCCCCCGACCGACGCAGCGCTGCGCACCGGCGGGCGGATCACCGGGCCTGCCGCTGTGGCAAATGCCAGCACATGGAAGCAGGGGGGCGATACGACATGAAGCTCGTTTACGCGCACAACGGGCAGGCACCCGCCGCCGGCAAACGCGAAGTCTGGATCGACGCGAACGGCGACTGGTGGCTGCTCACCGGATCGACGCTTGCGCCTGACGGCACCGTCAAGACCACGCTGCGGGCGCTCATGCCCGCCCCCACGACACAACCGACGCAGCCGCCCGCACCGGGCGTGGCCGTCCTGCACGCGGAGCAACCGTAATGGCCACCTTGCCGAAAAACCTTGGAGAACTCGACAACATCTTCACGGACCCCGACACCGCCGCCGCCAGCCTGTTTTACAAGGTGATCAACGGGGTGACGGTGAACTGGGCCGGCGCCTTGCCCACCGATGCCGACAACGGCCAGGTCTACTACGAATACGGCCCCTTCCCGAACGGGCTGAAGATCCGGTTCTACCAGTTCGGCGCGGTCTATCCGGCGCGCTATGACTTCACGGGCTGCACCGAAAAGCTGGCCGTCAACGAGCAGCGGCTGATCGGCACAATCCCTGTGGTCGTCAGCGACGGGACGAATGACACCGCGTCCTCTGTCCAGATCTGGATGGACGGCAAGACCGCATTCGTCCCGACAGTTCCCCCCGGCGCCATGGCGGCCCCGACAGTGGCAACGGTTTCCTCCACCGCCGTCTCGGCCGACATGGCCGCCCCGCCGACGCCGGGCGATGGTCCGATCCTTGGCTACAAGCTGCGCTATTCGACGGACGGCGGCACGAACTGGACCATCATCGTCGATCCGTTCGATCCGCATACGATCAGCGGACTGCCCGCCAATACGATCATCCGGGTGCAGAGCCTCGCCTACAACATCGTGGGCGATGGCCCCTGGTCGCCCACGGGCATGGCAACGACCGATCCGGGCAGTGGTGCGGTCCTCAATCAGACGATGTATTTCGGGGCCAAGACGCTGGCAGGCAAAGGCGCTGGCCGTCCGTTCAACAACCTGGGCGTTGCCGTCGATCTGGCCAGCTATGACAGCCTCGTCTCCGGCTCGCTCGGGGCCTATGTGCCCTCGATCTCGGGCGGCGCGCTCCTGTTCACCGGTGGCGGGGCCGGTGCCCCGAACGGGGCGGTCCTGCGCTGCACGCTGGCCGCGGGCGGCACCGTCGATCTGACCATTACGACGGTGCCGAACACCTATCACATCAACACCTTTGCGGATGCCAAGACGGCGTTTCAGGCGGCTGTCCTGGGCGATACAGTCTATTGGCGCGATGGGATCTACAACCAGACCGCCGCGCGCCAGACCTTCATGCGCGGCACGGTCCCGGCTGGAACCTGGACCGGATCGAACTATGTGGTCCTCGCCTCGGAGGTGGGCGGCAAGGCCGTCATCGGTTCGGTCGAGGTTGGCGGCAACGGGTCCAACATCGCCCAGCACGCGAAATGGGCGAACCTGACGATCCGGGCGCCCACGACCGCGACCACCAAAGATGGCCGCCATGCGGCTACGTCGATGAACGCGATCTTCCATGTGGCCTCGGCAACCAACTGGATCGCGATCGAGAACTGCTGGGTCGGCAGCGATGTGACGGTTACGCCGCTGACAGTCGGGGTCTATCACGGGATCAAGAACGTCGGCTCGCAGAACTTCGTCTGCCGTGGCAACACAATCGACGGCACTGCCTATGGGATCACCAACAGCAAGGCCGATGGTCTGATTGAGGACAACATCGTCCTGCGCACCCAAGTCGACAGTTTCGTGATCTCTGGCGCGCGGACCATCGTGCGGCGGAACACGGCGACCGAACGGGCGCAGCAGGCGGTCGAAACCCCGGTTCTGGCGGTCGCGACCGGGGCGACGACAACCATCACTGTCGCCAACACCGGCGACTATACCGTGAACGAGGTGGCCTACCTGATCAACATGGGCGGGATGACGCTCGCCCAGGGCATCAATGCCGTGATCCAGTCGAAGACGGCGACCACCGTCACGCTGAGCCTGAACACGACCGGCCAAACCTACACTGGCGGTGGGACCATCGGCACGACGCGCGGTCTGCACGGTGATTATTTGCAGATGCCGAACTCCATGCCGTTCGACGGCGACCAAGACGATATCAAGATCATCGGCAACTGCTTCTATCCCGGCGCCATCGTGCGCTACCTCTATTGCGGTCAGGTCTTCGCGGGGTCGTCGGTCGGTTCTGGCGGGACGCCGGTCGCGGCGATCCGTCGCCGGCTCCAGTTCATTGGCAACTTCATCAGCTGCACAGTGGTCCACGGCCCGAGCCTGTCGAATGTCGTGGATGGGTTGATCGCCTCGAACACCAGCCTGCGCCAGCTGGGCATCCCGTCGGGGCAGGGTTCGGTGACGACGATGACGGTCACGGGCACCAACAATACCGTGGTCGACAACGTGGCCAACGCCTTCAACCTGCCTGGCGCATCGGTGAACATCAACAATGTCACCCTGCCGGTGACGACGCCGAACGCGCTGCCATCGAATGCGACCGACGTTGCGACCTACGAGGCCGCGTTCGTGGATCCAGAGACGGTCGGCCGGTTGCCGCTGACCTATGCCGAATTGATCGCAGGCTACGCCCCGAAAACAGGCGGGCCACTTGATCTGGCGATTATTCCAGGTGCTGTCGGTGGTGCATTCAACCAAGCAACTGGCATCTACACAGACCCTCGGTGAGCATATGACAATCCCAACGCGAAGGAAGAACTCCGCTGTGGACCCACTGAACGAACTGAGCCGGGCGATCGGCACCCTGGAGGGTGTTGTGAACTCAATGGCCGAAGCCACGGCCAAGCAGGTTGAAGCGACCGAGGTCAGTAGCGAGGCCATGCGGCAGGCGATCAGCGCGCTTGGCAAGGGCTTAGACGCACTGCGGCACGATGTTGAGGCGCTGTCCGGGGCCGTGACCAGCATGAAGCCCACCGTGGAGCGCGTAGCAGAGGCCCGGCTGATTGGGCGGGGCATGGTAATGGGCATTGGGCTTGTTGCGGCGCTGACCGGGTCAGGTGTCGCGCTGATCCTGCAAAAGATTTTCGGGGGCTTGTCACCGTGAATGCTGAAGACCTAGACGCCCTTCTTGAGTGGCTTGCCTCTGTTCGCAACGATCCGTACGCTTTTGTACTGGGTGCGTATGAATGGGGTTCAGGAGAGCTCGCCAAATACGATGGCCCGGACGTGTGGCAAGCGGAGGTACTAGTCAGCATTCGTGATGGCGTTGTGACTGTAGACGAAGCTATCAAGGCAGCTATAAGCAGCGGGGAAGAATACTCAGCATCTCCAATTCTCGAGGCAACTACCTCCGGGCACGGGATTGGTAAGTCAGCGCTCGTTGCGTGGATCATTGACTGGGCTATGTCTACAGAGGTTGACTGCCGTGGGCGCGTAACTGCTAATACTGAAACGCAGCTTAAAGTAACAACTTGGGCGGAATTGGCGAAATGGCACAGGCTATCCATAACTCGCGACTTGTTTAAGATGACAGCTACTTCTCGCTTCTCCGTGGACCCTCTACATGAGAAAACTTGGCGCGTTGACATGGTTCCGTGGAGTGCTAAAAACTCAGCGGCGTTCGCCGGTCTGCATAACCACGGAAAGCGCATCTTGCTGATTTTCGATGAGGCCTCTGAAATTGACGATATTATCTGGGAAGTCGCCGAAGGCGCTATGACTGACGCGAACACCCAGATTATCTGGTGTGCCTTTGGGAACCCGACAAAAAACTCTGGCCGCTTCCGTGAGTGTTTTCCGGGTGGTAAGTTCGCTCACCGCTGGCGTACTCGGGCGATTGATTCGCGTACCGTAAAGATTAGTAACAAAACGCAGCTTCAAGCTTGGGTAGACGACTACGGTGAGGACCACGATTTCGTTCGTGTTCGTGTTCGCGGGATTTTCCCCCGCGTGGACGCCGTGTCGTTTATATCTCTCGCAGATGTGCAAGAAGCGCAGGCTAGGACACCGGAGGGGCAAGAGTTCCTCCCAGTCATCGGCGGCTTGGACGTGGCCCGCTACGGGCCAGATAACTCCGTTATGTGTTTCCGGCAAGGTCGTGACGCGGTATCCCGTCCGTGGCAGAGTATCAACGGGCAAAACACTGTAGCTGTTGCCCGTTGGGCGTTTGAGCATTACATGCGTAATAACTGCGCCGCTCTCATTGTAGACACGGGTGGTATTGGCGGGGGCGTTTTTGACCAGCTTGAACTTATGGAAATCAATGTTTACGGGGTGGACTTTTCTAATACGCCGGATAACGAGTCCCAAGAGAAGTATCTTAACAAACGCGCCGAAATGTACGGACGCGCACGAACCTGGATTAAGAAAGGTGGGTGCCTACCGCCAGACGATAAGAAAGCTGAAGATAAAGGTCTCTCCGCTCAACTTACCGCCGCTACCTACACTTTCGCCCAAGACGTTAAGCTTCAGCTTGAGAGTAAAAAAGACCTTCGTCGTCGTCTCGGTATCTCACCGGACGACGCGGACGCTCTGGCGATTACTTTCGCCTACCCTTACCTCGAAGAAGCCTTTGCGCATCCAAACGCGGCA
>ERZ869921.1287-NODE-1287-length-10904-cov-29.169970_pt1 | contig 10904 bp, 18 predicted proteins | sample MGYA00579310_ERZ869921 | MGnify/ENA primary metagenome ERZ869921 (study PRJEB32216, sample SAMN09231816) | wastewater metagenome | place: USA: Maryland | collected 2016-06-21 | study: EMG produced TPA metagenomics assembly of the PRJNA472060 data set (Reclaimed...
TTGTCCAACTGATCTGAATACCACTAGCAGTAGTGCCAGTAGTTCCCTCGAAGGATGACTTCAAGGAATCCTTTTCTTTCTCCAGTTCTTTGATCTTCTCATCCAACTGTAGATACTTCAGTGCGTGGTTGTCAACTTGCGCGTCCTCAATCACCACTTCGCTAAGGACGATACGTTCTTTTTTTAAGCCAACGCAACCCATCTCACCGGATGCGTCATAGTACTGGCAGTAGTTCTTACAGAACGACTCATCTTTTTCTGGTGCTGGTGCCTCTGGCAAAGCCTTTACATTAGCCAACCACTGCAGCGCCTCTAGCGCTGAAGCCTCATCGTATGGTTCAGAGTGGACTTTAATATCCTTCTCATCACCATCACGTGCAATCGCTACTAGGTTAACGGTCTTAACTTCATAACCATTCTTAGATAGCAAGTAACCATAGACCTGTACCTGCCAGCGCTGTTGCGCTGACGGGAAGTAACTAAGGTTCTTAACCTTGCTTGTCTTCCAGTCAATGACCGCACCGATACCCGGTACGAATAAGTCAACGTGTGCTTTCATATCACCGTATGCAACTTCAGTCTCGACCAAGTAATCCTTACCTTCTGGATCTAGCGTGGTGATTGCATCTTCAATAGCAGCGTGAATAGCAGTACCCATAATTGCTGCCAGCTTTGACTGGTTATCGTTAGTCTCTGGCTGTGCATTTAAGCGGTACCAAACCTTACGACGGCAGCCACCGATCTCTGATGGGCCAACCTGTGTCTGCTTACTGCGGTCACGACCTGCATCTTTAGAGTGCAGTACGTGTAGTAACAGTTCCTTTGGATCTGTAATCACGCTAACTCCTTCTCAATAGCCTTTATAGTTTCACAAGGGTATGGAGACATTTCGTAGACCACCCCATTCGATGTGTTTATATCCATACATCTAGAGCATTGTTCTTTATCAGTGCCTACATTGAATGGCTTGTGCATATCCACTACTGAAAGTAGAGCATTACGATTTTTATAGGAACCACCAAAATCTGAATGAAAACGAAAGTCATTGTCTATTGCTAATAATAGATCATCGTACTTCATCTGTTATCCCTCTTTGTCAACCAATAGTCAAAAGCATACGCCCCGACAAAGCCAATTAGCAAACCGAATAAAAATCCGAGCATCATTCCCATCCTCTCTGTTGAGTAACTATTTGTATCGGAGGGCAGGTATTAATGTCAAGAACCGACGCGATCTTTACTGCCCTTTCTGCAACCACCTTTGCCATAAGCAGACTCTTGTACGAGTGTGGCTTTAAAGAATAAAGGTAACCGAGTGCATAAGGACCGCCACTTCCTGCGGTGAATAGACCGTGCTCACTTGCGTTAAAGGATAAGTCCGGGCCGATAGAGAACAGCATCGAGTCAAAGGCTAATAGATAACAGAAGTTAGCTTCCTTATCCACTTCATACCCATTATCTTTGAACGCTTGCTGGATACTAGGGATTACTTTCTTACCCATCCACTGCACTGGATCTTGATACTTGTACACAGGTGGCTTCCAATTGTACATAAGTATATCGCCAGGGCGTGAGTCGCCAGTTACGCCGAGTAGATACTTCCCGATGCGTACAATCTTGGGCGTCTGCGTACTAATGACGCGTTGGTCGTTATCAGTTATCTGCGAATCTGCCGCAAGAACCACGAAGTCTTCGCCTTGCACAGCTACTAGGGTTGTCATACCTACCAGTATAACACGGCGTGTCTGATTTCATATTACTAGGTTGAGGTGACTATAATTCGAGCCGTAGGCGAGATGCGGTACGGCCCCCTTACGGGGCCGAGGCGACTGACCACAGGAAGGAGCCGAGCAATGCGGCGTTACCCCTTTGCTATGCCTAAATTCCTGCGCCGTAAGGCGCCCTTAGATGGCCTTCCTGAGCCTTACGGGACCGATTTAAGGGCCTTTGGCCCTATCCACGTGTGTCCGTGTGGGTCGCAGGTCTTTAACGTTATGGCGTCCTTTGAGGACTACGAGATTTCCTGGTACTTCTTGGATGCAACCTGTGTTAACTGCGGCAATCTAGTAATCGTACCCTGTCCGGTGGACAAAGAGGCATAAAAAAAGAAGCCCTCCACCCCGAAGGGTGGAGGGCTATTGCCTCGCGTTTATGGGTTACTTAGACCCACGACCAAACTCTGTTGCCTTTGGATCAAGCCACTTTAGTAGTGGGCCTGCTACAGCAGCTACTGCTGCCATTGATAACTTCTTTGGATCGGTTTCTCCTGCAAGGTATAGAGCAATGGTTGCTGCTATTCCTGCACGAAGATATGTTGCGAGTACTGCTTTTGTCTTTGCGTTCATTTTGCTTCCTTCTTCTTAGGTAAAGGTTTAGGTAACTTAGCCTTTACTTTATTGACCGCCTTTAGCTTTGGCATCCAGCCGAACCAAGGCGAGGTGTCATCCCCACATCCGTCTTGTATCGAGATGTGAAGATGTTTGTTGTGCTGATTGATACCAGTGTAAACGTGCTCACCAGTCTTCTTCGTCCAGATCTTGCCCTTAAATATCAAGTACTTAACGCGTGGATCTTTCTGCAATTCTGAATAGATAACAGCGCAGTTAACACCGTTCTTTGGATCATCTGTTAGATCTACTGCATAGCCTGAGTTGTGGTCAGAGTTCGGGTTCTGATGCACGTGTGCCTTACTAGGCAACAGACCATCACTTGCCTTCTTGCGCTTAGGCCAGATAGCAGTGGCTTGGCGCAGTACTGCAATAGCAGCAGGCGTAGCCTTCTTTGCTAATGGAATCATTACTTCTCCGCAATCAGTTTATATAGATCGTCAATACGATCCTCAAGTCTTTTGACGGAATCTTTTAGAGAGCTGCCACCATTGGGTTTAAGTTCATTTAAGTAATGCTTAACTAACCAGCGTATTGACGTGGCTACCCCTCCAATGATTGTCATTACTGCTACCGTTAAAGTTGCATAGTCTTGGGCTTGCATTAGACCGTCCGAATCGTGTTGTAGGTTTCAAGTATTTCTAAAGCCCACTTGACTTTATCTTCTACTCGTTGCCCGTATGGTTGACTTGTTGACCAGAGTTCAAGATTCTCAATTCGATTGTCTGCTCGATCTCCGTTTTTATGATGTACAGATTCGTGTGATAACAACGGTCTGCCTAAGTGTTGCTCCATCACTTCTCTGTGTACTTTTACTGACTTGTTATTCTTCTTGTAAATCATATAACCGTTAGAATCTGGTATAGGTTTATATGCAGGTTCCAATGGTTTTTCTATCTGCAAGTCACCAGTATTTTTAAGCCTACTAAGATGACCAGTGCAGTAACCCAAACCCTTATGAGGTTTGTTGCAAGTTTCAATAGAACAAGTTCTGCCTTTCGGCTTAGGTCCACGCGCTCCCATTAGACGGTTCTTATCGTGACCAAGAGCAGACCGCCGTATCCGGAGAACCGCTTATCTGGTGGTGTTCTGTTAATGAAGTCCATCTCTTCGATGAGTCCGATATAAGACTCACCAGTTCTGAAGTCTTCAACCTTGATGGTGTCGCCAACATTTTCTACTGATTCAATCTGGCTCATACGATCATAGGCAGCGCCTTCATAACCTGTCTCATTATTAAACTTATCCATCTCACGGTCATAGCACATCAACGGATACTGGATAAGTCTCTGACGCGGAATAGCAGGTAGTGATTTAATCTGGTAGCCAGTAAAGAGTGGGCCTGCAGTGTTATCTGTAGATGAACGGTTGAAAGTAAACTTGAAAGCAAGGTACTGCTGAGCACCTGTTGGGTATGAGACGTTTACTTCAGGCACTGTATCGCCCTGAGCAAAGGTACCGATTGTGTATTCAGTATCGGTAGCAGTAATAGACTGGATGCTGAAGGCACCGTCTGTAGTATCTACTCGACCTTGGATTAACTTGAAGATCTTATTCTCAAGTGTGTTGTAACGGATAAAGCCAGTCTGTAGGTAGCCAGTTTCTAGTACTTCACCGTCTGACTGGATGTAGATAGTTCCATCAGAACCGTTGCCAGCATTACAGAAGGCAAGGCGAGTGGTATCTCCCATAAAGGCACAGGTGGTTGTGTAGTGACCTAAGGTGTCATCTGGATCGTATAGATCCCAAGAGTAAGCAAATATAAGTGGGCTGATCTCAGTACCAAGATTGACGCGAGTAACGCCTACTTGTCCGTCAACTCCTGTTGTAGCCCAGATGTACTTATCGCGGAAGGCAAAGTCATATACTGGTTGGTCTGACTCAAAGAGCAAAGCGCCATAGGCGATAGATCCGTCTTGATCTGATACCTGAGCAATACGCATACCTAGGTTGGTACCGATAGCCATATAGCCGAGGTAGTAGGAAACCTTAAAGCAAGTCTCACCTACTGGTAGTTCGGCTGCAGTAATAGCAGATGACAGGGTAGGCATAGCACCGGTTGTCTCAAGTGTGAACTTGTAGATGTTGGACTGGATACCGCTGTAACCTGCTACGTAGATAGCAGCACCGCTAGAGGTAATGCTGGTAAAGATATGATCTGGGTCTTTGTGTGAATAGACCGCAGCAGGCAACGTACTTGCGGTGGTTGCAAACTCATAAACGCTATCGTTAGCGCACATTACAATACGTTCTTTGGTATATTCCATAACAGCGTTTGTAACTGTAATTGTAGTCTTCTGAAGTACTTGAGTTTCTGCAGTTGTTTCATTACCAGTCAATGGCTTCTTGTAAACAGTAAGTCTATAGTTACCAGCGACTAATCTATTTGTCACCCAGTAGGCATAGACTCCATCATCACAAATTGCATAGACTGGATAGTCTGAACCTGAGTTATAGTTAATGAAGTGAATAACCTCAGCCACTCCAGTACCTACTGGAGATACCGCAGTTGATGGTACGTTAGATGCAGTCTTTGCATAGGTAAAGGTAGTTGTAGTTGGAACACTTGTGATGGTGTAGGTACCGTTAAAGGTTGCATCTACATCAGTAATTACAATTTCCATACCAGTGCATAGTCCGTGTGCTGCTGTTGTTGTCAGCGTTGCTACGTTACTTGTCAGAGCTTTGTTGTTGATAGAAACAGTAATAGCAGGAAATACTTTATCTACGTCATATTCATCTGCTAGCAATACGCCGTTGTAGGTATTGCCATCTGTAGTCCACTGAATAGATCGTGAATACTGCCAAGGACGACCATTAGTTTGAATACCACCAGTTGTTACGTGTTGGCTGTTGCACTTAGGAAGCAGGGTTGCCTGTCCTTTAGTCCAGACATCCATACCCTTTGACTCTGTGTACTGGAAGCGTAGCGATTCATCCTGTGCTGGTTCAAAGAACTTAATGCCTTGACCAAAGTGGAATGATGACTGTGAACGTAGCCACCAACCAGTGAGTGTCTGCTCACCTGGCTCGCGGGTAGTATCTAGTTGCTGCTTGCGGTACTGAGCAGTGACTCGACGGTAAGGTGAGTCATCTAATGGGCTAACGAAGAATGGCAGACCCGCGATAGCAATATCGTAGGCATAACCACTAGGTGTGTAAGTGGCCCCTGCAGGGTTGGAAAGGGTTAAAGGTAAACCCTCGCTGATATCGCTGCCATAGGCCATTACTTACTCCTTAGTATATTTGTTCTTCTGCTTCGTCAACTGCATCATCCAAGCTCCGGTGTAACGGAACTAGATCTTCAAGCATTGTATTTTTCTAAATACTTGATGGCAGCCTTGAGACTTTTTATATTATCTTTGAAATTACCAAGCGCAAGATTACATTCTCTACAGAGAACGCCTCTTGGTAATTTAGTTGAGTGATCGTGGTCTGCGTGAAACTCACCCTTTTGCTCGGATTCTTTAAGGCCGCATATAGCGCAAGCAAATCCTTGTTCTTCAAGAACTTTATCAAACCGACCATTTGGCCAATAGTATTTATTTTTTCTTCTGTTTTCAGAACGATACTTTGTCCAGTGCTCCCAGTTCTTTTTAGCATATTCAGTTGTTACTATTATTTTACAAGGCTTACAAAGATGTGCTCTACCGTTTCTTTTAGGATAACGACCGTTAGATTTATAGAACTCTTCTTCTTCTTTGTAAACCTTGCATTTACCGCAGACTAATAACATATATTCCTTACTTGGTAAGGGCTTGGATCTCTTCTGTTGTCAAGCCTAGGGCGGCTAGTTTAGCATTAGCAGATGCTTTAGCGGCTTCAAGTGCTTCGGCTTCTTCCTGTTGCTTTGCTTTTTCTACTTCAAAAGCAGCTTGATCGGCTGCTCGCTGTGAGATTTCTGCTGCTGTAAGTGGGCGTTCTGTAACTACTCCAGTTGAGCAGTCAACTTCAATCGCTGTAGGTGTTGTCATTTGTCTCCCTTTCTAAAGGATTCCGTAGAGTATTGCTGTTGAGTATTGAACAAAGTTGTTGGCACCAGCAGGTGCGATTTTGATGCCAGTAATTGCGGCAGTTTGCGACCAGAGCCCAGCAGTTAGATATGAATAAACTGTAGTTTGATTACCTTCATCTACTGAATCAAGCGAGAAAGATTTATTGTTAGACCCTGCATAGTTTGGAATGTAAATTTCCATATTTCCAAAAGTATTGGCTGTCATTGTTGATGCTGGAACATCAGCAACTTGACTATTAGAAGTACCATAAGAAGCGGCAGCAGAACCATCGCCTATTATCATTTTAAAAGAAAAGTTTGAGTTTGATGTATTAAAATATAATTGTATATTTTCTTGCGGCTGGGCTTTATTTGTTCTTCCAGACAATACTAACTTTAAATCAGTATAACCCTGTGGTATGGAAGTGAAATCAATACTACTTGCTCCAGCAGAGCCAACTTCTACAGTAGCAATCTTATATAGTTGTAGCGCCATTAGTTGCTCCCTGCTTGGATGCCGTAGAGTTTTACTGTTGTTCCAGATTGCCAGTTAGCAGTTCCAGTAAATGTATTAGTAGCAAGGCTTATAGATGTAATTGCTGAAGTACTAGAAAATAAATTAACCATTGCATCCACTCCGCTACTTGCTCTGTTAGAGCGACACAAAGAAGTTTTGTAGGTTGTTGTATTTGCATAATCCATAATATGCCAAATGGTATTTTGTTCACCTGCAGTTGATGAAGGATAACCATAATTAGTCAAACGACCTTGAGTTTGACTGGTTGCTCTGATACTTGCTGCTGTTGTTCCAGTTCCATAGAGGTCGGTTCTAGAATAAATAGCGCTTGAACTTCCATTAAAACGATAAAAGATATTATCGTTAGAGTTAGACACTCCACGAATTACCATAACTAAATCAGTAAAGGTTCCAGGAATGGAATTAAAATCAATTTGAGCAGATGTTCCCGTAAGGGTGGTACTTGCAATCAGCGAATAGGTAGCAGTCTTAGCCATTTATTAGTTCCTTCTTTCTGGCCCAAGTAGCCCTTGCTCTTATTCGATTACATTCTGCACATTCGCGGGTTCCATTTTTACGAACCATAGTATTCTCCGGTGTATTGGGATGTCCTTTAGGGCAGGTGGCTCTGTTGTCTCTATTGTGAACGCCAGCCATTATATTCTCACGATGAGTAATAAGTCTAAGGTGATCTATATTGACGCAAGCTCTATGCTTGCAAGTTATTCCACCAGCACACTCACCAAGTTCTACTGCTTCTGTGTGGCAGATATGGTCAATAACCATTCCTTTTGGTACTGGCCCATTAGCCTCAAACCATACTTTCTGATGAGCGCGGATTACCTTGCCATTGTAAAAGGTCTGCCCATATCCATTAGGACGGATAGACATATGCCATTGTATGCAGTCGCTCATATCAGCCACGAATTCCGTATAGTGAGAAGCGGGAGTGTTGAACATAAGAACCACCCGATTGCAAACTAATACTAAAACTTGTAATTGCAGCAGTATTCATCCAAAGCCCTGAAGCAAATTTAAGTACTCCTGAACCGTTAGCATCGTAACCACCTAGCGCACGAATAGTTTTGAATTTATACACATTTGCATAGTCAAGAATATCTACTACATCCGCACCAAAAATTGATGCACCATTACTTCCTGCTGATGTACGGTCAAAACCATAAATATAAGTTGTTGAACCAGTACCACCTGCGGCTGATGCAGACGCGCCATTGCCTTCCATTGCGTGCCAGTTATAATTAGACCCAGTATCGCCATTAATCTGCATTTGAGATTGTGAACCAGACTGTGCTGCACTATCTCTAGTAAGCATACGCAGTTGTAGGTGTTTGTATGTTTGTGGGATATTGCTGAAAGTAATAGTTGCTTGGCTTGACCCTAGCAACTGAGTAGCAATCGGCTCCATATAGTAATTGTCGGCAGATGCAATGTCGTACTTGGTGCCGTTAACTCCGTTGGTAGTTAGCTTGGTAATTCCCATTTTAGATTTCCACCCGGATTCCGTAGAGAGTTGCTGTGCTGTACTGGGCAAGGTTTCCTGAAGCCATCAAAATTTCTATCTGACTAATTGCTGTAGTGTTTGACCAAAGACCTGCTTCTAAATGTCTTAATGCAGTACTAGCATTATTTTCTGTTACAGAATCGGCTGATACGGATTTATTGGTTGACCCTGCATAATTGGGAATATAAATTTCGGAGTTAGAAAATGTACTAGCGGTATAAGTTGAGCGATTAACTAAAACATCTATAGCACTATTTGTAGTAGATAAAGCAGATGTTGTTTCTGCATATAACCAGCGGTCATTATATCCTGTAGTTGTACCATTAAATCTAATACGAGTATCGGCTACATCTGTTGCAGCACGAATACTCATCTTAATTACCAAATCGGTATAGTTCTGCGGGATGTTGTTGAAGGTGATGGCAGATGTGCCACCTGCCCCAACGGTTGACTCGGCTAGTTTGCTATATGTAAATGCCAATGTAGTCTCCTAAGCCTTGAGTATTCCGTATAGAGTAAAGGTGCTGCCAACCGTAAAGTTAACGCTGGGAGTTTTAAAAGTAATAGAAGTAATTGCAGCGGTATTGCGCCATAGGCCAACCGCTGCAGTTGTTTCAACCGAACTGCTGTTATTGCGAATTAGCGCTGTTTTAAAAGTGGTTGTATTAGAATAGTTTTGGATATGAACAATAGTGTTGTTTTGGCTAGTGGTGACTGTGTTGCCTGTACTGGTGTACATTTCAGGTGCATTGGTGCTTCGGCTTGATACTGCTGTTGAACCGTTACCTGCTAAATAAGTATAAGAATAATTGTTGCCTGTATCACCATTAAAGCGAATACCTGAATAAGTAGCACTTGCGGCTGTTCCGTCAAAGACAAGGATTAAGTCTGTGTAAGTTGAAGGAATACTTGAAAAGGTAACAGTTGAAACGGCTGTACCAAGCGTATTAGTTGCTATCGGTGTGTAAGTTTGTGGCATTTATTTTATCCCATACAGCGCGAAGGTGGAGTTCTGAACCAAGTTTCCATCATAGGCAGTTAATTTAATATTGGTAATTGCCGCAGTGTTTTTCCATAGATGAGAAGTTAAATACGCGCTACCGCCACCATTAGTATCAAAGCCAGTCAAAGTTCGACTTGTTTTATTTTTATTAGTGTCAGCATAATCTAAAATATCTATAACTCCGACTCCAAAAATACCGCTAGTTATACTGTTATTCGGTACCCAACCAAAATAATTTGGACCATTGTTTGCGCCAGCGGTTGCACTAGCGCCGTTGCCTCTAATGAAATGAGAATAATAGTTAGTGGTGGTCGTATCAGAATTAAATTCACCACGCATAGCCGAAGGGTCGGCTGCGCCATAAGCGCCTGCACATCTAGCCATATAGCGGATTTGTAAATGCTTATAGGTTCCCACTATTGAAGTGAACTCAACCGAAGCCTGCCCACCTGCAGCGGTGACAGTTACAGTCGCAATAGACTCGTAACTTCCGGGCAGGATGACGGGATTGCCGGCTAAGAATGTTTTACTGGTTGAAGGCCCCTGTGCAACACTAGAGGTCTTTGCTCTAGTTACTGCCATAGTTAGGAAATCTCTGAGCCGAAGGCTGCAAACGAAAGAGTGGCAGTTGAACCGTAGATAGTGATGATGTCAGTTGCACCAAGAGTTAGACCCAAGGTAAGCACTGTTGTATCTGCTGCTCCTACTGCTACATCGTATGCGATGTACTGTGCTGCTGCCAAAGTAGCGCCAGCGACACGGATAGCGATACGGAAGGTAGCTGCAGTAGATGCTTGGTTAGCAATCGTGATGCTTGATACTACTGTCTGTGTTGCTGATGGAACTGTGTAGAGCGTTGTTGCTGTTGTTGCTGCTGGGTTAGACTGACCCAACACTTTATAGGTTGTCGGCATTTGTATTTCTCCTTAGTTGTTGGTTTGTTTGTCAGGCGCCCATAAGCATAAAGCTCGTTGGGTATGGATCATCTACTGGGGCTGCTGCAGTTGCCCACTTGAGGCCAGAAGCCTGTGTGCTATCTGCAGTAAGAACGTAACCGTTAGTACCAGCACCTAATCGAGCAGGTGTAGCGCTAGCGGTTGCTACGATAAGATCACCCTTAGTAGTGACCAAAGACTTTGGAATTGCGGCATCTGCTGTGGCAACGCCTGCGGTAAAGAAGGTTGCGTCATCTCCAGTAAAGACGTGCTTTGCAGAAGCACCGGCTGTATGGCTAATACCAGATGTACCAGCCTGAGCACGGACTATAGTGAGCGTATCTCCAGAGATTGCAGTAACTGCAACGATCTCTTCGTTCTGCGTATCTACATCAAGTGCGATCAGGAACTGATCTACGTTACCTGCAGCAAGGGATACACCACCCATAAGTGATGAACCAGTACCAGCGGCAACTGTTACCGTAGTAGCACTGTTGGAGATAGTTGCAGCAAGCGTAGTTGCTACTGAGGTAGTCGAGTACTTTCT
>ERZ869921.1289-NODE-1289-length-10899-cov-3.944854_pt1 | contig 10899 bp, 10 predicted proteins | sample MGYA00579310_ERZ869921 | MGnify/ENA primary metagenome ERZ869921 (study PRJEB32216, sample SAMN09231816) | wastewater metagenome | place: USA: Maryland | collected 2016-06-21 | study: EMG produced TPA metagenomics assembly of the PRJNA472060 data set (Reclaimed...
CCAACTACAACACCGGGGTGAGTGACTACCTGACGACGACGGCCGAGACCCTGTCTTGGTGGCAGTGGGCCGACTACGGGTACTCCTACATCGCCATCGGCTGCGCCGACGGTTCCCTGTGGACGTGCCAAGCCGACGGCACCGGGTGCGGCATGGATCTCGCCCCGGGCCCTGGCGGTCCGCTCCGCTGTATCGAGGTCAACTCCTACCTGTACGTCCTGGGCAACGGGATCGCCCCTCGGGGCAACATCGCCACCGTCCTCGGCCAGGCATGGAACCCGGAGGCGGGCTTCTCCGAGCTGGTGCCCACGTCCGGCAACATGCCCATGGGCCGCCTCGGGGCGGTCTACCACGGGCGCATGTGGCTGGCCGACATCACGGAACTGGGCGTGAAGAACCGGAACCGCATCCGGTGGTCCTACCCGATCGTGTCCCCCGGGACCGGTGGCGGCCAGGAGTCTTGGAAGCAGGCGTACTACACGGACCTGGACTCCGGCATCGACGGCCAGACGATCACGGCCATGATGTCCACGGGCGCCTCGCTGTTCGTGGCCAAGCAGCACTCGCTCTACCAGGTGACCGGCTTCACCGTGGAGGACGTCAGCTTCAACCCGGTGTCGCGGACCATCGGTTGCTGCAACGCTGATGCCATGGCCCAGATCGACGGGTCCATCTACATGTGGGACGACACGGCCGGGTTGCAGGCCGTCACCCGGGCCCCGCTGGGCGGGAACACCCCGATCTACGACGTGGCCTCCGTGAGCCCGCAGCTGCAGCCGCTCATCGCTGATGGCTCCATCCCCAAGAACCGGTCCTCGGAGGTCCGTGTCGGGGCCACAGCGGGCCCCTACGGGCCTGAGGTATGGGTCACCGTCCCGTGGCTGGACGGTGGGCGTCGCACGTACGTCTACGACGTCACCTTGAAGGCGTGGGTCCGGCACAACCTGGACCTGGGGGCCTATCTCACCACCATGCCGTCGAGCGGTCGGTCGGAGTTCGTGGCCATCCACCGCGGCGGCGGAGTCGGCGGGCGGATCCTGAAGCTGAACCAGCCGGGGCCCTTCGATGACTTCGGCTCCGGGTACACCGGGTTTGAGTCCTTCTTCACGACTGCTCGCCTCCACCACCAGCGCCCGTTCGAGAAGAAGCGGCACGACCTGCTCCGGTTCGTGGTGAGCGGCACGGGATCCATGAACGTTGAAGTATCGAAGGACTGGGGCGACCAGATCATCGCCTCGGTGCCGGTGACCCTCAGCGAGACGGTGGACCCGTTCATCCTCGACTCCTCGTCCCTGGTGACCGCTCCGCAGGAGAAGATCAACGCCACGGCCGAGATCACCGACGAACCGTGCACCCACCCGTCCGGTGACTACCTGGTGGGATCCGATGCCGTGGGGCTCATGGCCGAGGTGCAGCTGCCCAAGACGTCATCGGATGCCATCATGTTCACGTACCGCGGCTCACCCGGCAACGAGTGGAACGTGCATGCCATGACCGTCTTCTTCTACCTGGAGAGCAGGGCCCTATGACCGTCCCTCTCGTATCGCCCACGTTCACCCCCGATCCGCTGACCACAGCGGAGTTGAACGGCGCCTTCTCCACGCTCGTCACCCGGATCAACGAGATGCAGGCGTCCATCGACGCTCTGGCCGCCCCGGCCGCTCCGGACCTGTCCGGGTATGCCACGGTCTCCTCGCTGAGCACGCACGTCGCCGCCGCTGACGCCCACCGGGCGTACATGCGGATGAACACCAGCGTCATCCCGGCCGGGAAGCAGGCCGTGTTCCAGTACGTCCAGGTGACCCTGGCCGCCGGGACGGGCACGGCCACCTGGCCCGTGAGCTACGCCTCTGGGGCCGTGCTGAAGGCTTGGGCCCAGGACACCACGGCAGCCAACGCCACCCGGGTGTCGGCCGTGACCAACACGCAGGCCACCATCACCGGTACGGGCACTGACGTGATCGACGTTTTCGTGTGCGGGTACATCTAGATGAGTGCTCTACTGACGCCGCCCCTTCTTGTCGGCCATGTTCTCCTTTTGGGTCCCCACGACAATGTGTCGCGGGTTGACGCAGGACCGGCTGTTGCACAGGTGGCGGGTAACGAGGGGTCGCACCGGCGGTTCGCGACCGTCGAGAATGAGGGCGACATGATGGATGTACCTCTTCTTGCCCTGCCAGCAGATTTGCCCGTAGCCGTTGGGCAGGCATTCGTAGGGCCAAAGGCTGCACTCGTCTCCGTGGCTCTCGATGGCGGCACGGAGCCATGCCGTCCGTTCTCCGTTTGGGGCCCGCAGCCGGACGCCGATCGGGCGCCCGAACCTGACCCTGTCGTAGCAGCGTTGGCACAGTCCCTTGGCGAAGGCCAGGCGATCGCACTCGGGGGCGTAGCAGGGGATGGGTTCCATATTCGCTTTAGGATAATCGAATCGGGGACGACCTGATGGCCAGCTTCGATCCGACGACGTACGAGTTCGTCTCCAACCAGCTCATCCAGTCGCTCACCGACCAGTTCCAGTACGAGCAGGCGCTGCAGAACCAGCAGTTCGCTCTGGAGCAGGAGCTGGGCGGCTACCAGTTCCAGGCCGACTCGGAGCAGCAGGGCCTCGACCAGGCCCTGCGCAATGCCCAGGCCCGTGCCGCCCAGGCCGCCGCCCAGGCGCAGCTGAGTGTCTCCGAGGCGTCCCAGCGGGCCGCCTTCGACAACTGGCTGGCCCAGAAGCAGGGTGACCTCAGCATCACCCAGGGGCAGCGGAGCTTCGACACCAACAAGCTGGCCGCCGGGACGGCCCGAGACCAGGCCCTGCGGGACCTGGGCCTGGCCTACCAGGACGCCGGGTCCACGTTCTATGGGACGTACCTGCAGCGCGGCCTCGGCCAGTCCGGGGTCCATCCCGAAGCCCTGCGGCAGCTCAATGAGCGCCTGGCCTACGGCCAAGGCGATGCCCGCACGGCCTACGACCAGCAGCTCCAGTCGCTCACGAACGCCATGACCGGGGTGCGGGAGAACGCCGCCCTCAACACCGAGTCCACGGCCCGGGGCGGGCAGCTGTCCGTCGGCCTAGCCGGAGAGCGGGCCTCGGTGGCCCAGCAGGGTGCGGCCCAGGAGCAGGCCCTGGCCGCTCAGGCGGCCCAGGAGGGCTTCGACCTGGCCCAGAAGGAGATCAAGCGCCGCCAGCAGGCGGCGCAGAAGCAGTTCGACATCTGGAAGGACCAGGCCCTGGGCAGCAACCAGTTCCGTGCCGGGATCCGTGACCAGCAGGCCGGCCAGTTCTTCACCACGCAGGCGATGGGAGCACTGAACAGTGACTACTAAGGGCACCTCTTCCCGCATGGGCGGGTTCAAGTCGGGGAACTCCGACGCCCTCATCTCCAAGATCCTGGCCCGCAAGAGCGGGGAGACCTTCGTCCGCAACGAGACGAACAAGACCAAGTCGCGCAAGTCCCGGCAGGAGGAGAAGCAGGCGTACGTGAAGGAAGGGATGCTCGCTGTCCTCTACGCCCAGCACGTCCTCGGCCAGCAGATGGCCCTTCCCGGGGCCCAGCCCCCGATGGACCCGTCCATGGGGATGCCCCCGATGGACCCGGCGATGGGCGGGATGCCGCAGGCCCCGCCGATGCCTGACCCGAACGCACCCGGAATGTACTGATGGCGACCAAGAACTACGGGAAGATCGAGTCGCTCAACCCGACGTTCCAGGACGCCCTGAAGCAGTTCATCAGCGCAGCGGCAGCGGAGGGCCACAAGATCAGCATCGGTTCCGCTCTGCGCACCCGGGAGGAGCAGACGGCCCTCTACAACGAGGCGATGCGCAAGTACGGGTCGAACACCGTGCCCGGCCACCAGGTGGCCAAGCCCGGCAACTCCCGGCACGAGTCGGCTCTGGCCACCGACCTGAATTACAGCTCTCCTGCGGCCACGAAGTGGGCCCACGCCAACGCTGCCAGGTACGGGCTGAAGTTCCCCGTCCGGGGTGAGAACTGGCACGCAGAACTGATCACCAAGCCGACCAAGTCGTCCACCACCGGAGGGACCGTGGCCACCCAGGCGCCCATCGAGAAGATCCTGGCCACGATCCGCAAGCGCGAGTCGGGCAACAACTACACGAGCACCCGCAAGGACGCCTCGGCCTCCGGGGCGTACCAGTTCATCGACTCCACCTGGCGGTCCGCCGCAGGCAAAGAGATCGCCGCCAAGTACCCCCGGGCCTACATGGCCCCGAAGGAAGTCCAGGACTCCGTTGCCCGCAAGGAGGTCCAGCGGATCCTCGACGCCAACAGCGGCAAGGTGGAGGCCGTCCCGATGTACTGGTTCTACCCGAAGGGTGCGTCCCAGGCCCTGAAGGGCGTGGACGTGCAGCCGCCTGGGCCGGGGAACCCCTCGATGCTCACCTACCTGAAGGGGTGGATGAAGGACTATGGCTCCACCAGCGCCGTGCTCGATACCGGAGCCAAGAGCACGGGCGGGTTGCAGAGCGCTGGCAGCAGCATCTTCGGTGCCGCCCAGGGTCTCGGTGCGGCCGTCGGCCAGGCCACGGGGATCACCCCGCAGGTCGGCTCCATCCAGCCGATGCCTCTGCCCGCCTACACCGGCCAGGTGGAGCTGCCGTCGCTGGCTCCGCCGGACCAGAGCCAGATGGCGCAGATGCCGTTCCCCACGAACATGGGCCAGGCGTCCATGTCGGCCATCAACTCACTCATGCAGATGGGTGGGAACGGAATGACCGGCAAGGTGCAGGTCTTCTACGATCCCAAGACGGGGCGCACGGTTACACGCCCGGTAGGAGGCTGAGATGGCAGACGGTGGCTACATCGCCATGGACCAGGAAGGGCTCATCGACCTGGGTCAGTTCGACCTGAGCCAGTTCGGTCCCACGTCCGCCAACGGAGGCGGGTACTTCACTGACCCGTCGCTGCCCCAGGTCTACGGCCCGGCTGCCGTGGACGCCCCTGGGAACCTCGCTGCGGCCTTCGGAGCGGTCCAGGGTATGCAGCAGGCCATCCCCGACCCGGGGCCGTCCTACGAGGCCGCCAGGGCCCAGAGGATGGCTGCGCTCATGGAGGACCTCGGGGTCCTCGATCAGGGCGTGGCCGCCGCTCAGCAGCAGGTGGCGACGCAGCGTGCCCGTCCGCTCAACTTCGGGAACCTGCCCATTGGGGCAGAAGCGAATGCCCTTTTCGGTCGCGCCTACGACTTCGCCGAGGGGGCCATCGGCCAGGGGCGCATCAGCGCCGAGGCCAAGCTGCGGGCCCAGGCGAACCAGGCCCTCGACCAGATCCTGTCCGGCAACTACCAGGCCGGGTACCAGGGCCAGGTGCAGCAGGCCCTCGACCTGCCGAACCAGGCGCTCACCGCTGCCGGTCAGTTCAACTCGGTCGGCCAGTCGAACCAGCAGACCGAGCTGCAGACGCTCCTGGAGAACTCCGCCAACCGGCGGGCAGAGATGGCTGCACAGCAGGCCCAGCAGCAGTCCCGGTTCGGGGAGGCGGGCACCGACGCCCGGTTCCGCATGGGCCTGGCCAACTCCAATGCCCAGCTGGGTGTGCAGCAGTCCGGCGAGGATCGCCGCCAGTACTACAACGCCGTCTACACCGACCTGCTCGCCAACAACAGCTACTTCCGTCAGCTCCCGCTGGAGCAGCAGAAGCTGGCCATCCAGATGCTGACCAACAACCAGAGCGCCGCCCTGGAGTCCGACCGGAACAACATCACCCGCGAGGGCAACTACCTGTCGGCGCAGACGTCCACCGCCAACCAGAACAGCAGCATCGCTGCGAGCGTGTTCCTGGAGAACCAGCGGTCCCAGAACGACGCCTCTCTGGCACGCCTCCAGGCGGAACTGAACGCCACGGATCCGAACAACGTGGCCCAGCGGTCCCTCATCGAGTCTCAGATCACCGAGAACCGGGCGCAGGCCGCCTCGATCCAAGCCAAGGCCGACCAGTACGCCAAGTACGGGCTGACCACCACGGCCCAGCAGAACCAGTTTGAGAAGGACGCCTCCCAGATCGAGACGGTGAAGACGGCTGCCGCACGGTGGTCTCCGATCGACACGTCCGAGGACGGGATTATCACCCAGCTGGCTGCTGCCGCCGTTCTGGAGGGTACGCCCATGGACTCTAAGCTGCCCGCTCTCGCCAAGCAGGTGGCCGAGTCCCAGTACCCGCCGAGGCTCACGCTGCAGCGTGACAGCAAGACCGGCAAGACCTACTACGTGCCCACGGCCATGGTCGGGACGGGTGACGCCAAGAAGAAGGAGAACTGGGTCAACTTCGACCCGGACGCCAAGGTCCGCCAGGAGGCCGAGAAGGCCGCTCTGGCCCGGCTGCAGGCCCTGTACGACCAGCGGTCCGGCAAAGGCTTCGGCCTGGCCGGGAAGAGGGCGCTGGCCGCCGAGTACACCGCACGCAGCCAGACGCCGGAGTTCCAGCAGGCACTGGCCGCCACCCAGGTGCAGGGCGCTGCGGGTGCGGCCAAGACGGGGTTCGGCACCATCGCCGCCCTCCTGAAGAAGTGACCTGATGGGCCAGTACACCAACCTTGCCAACAACGCCCGGCTCAGCGGCCTGCGGGACTTGTCCACGCCTCTCGCCGCATCCCCCGGCGGGGGTGGCGGTGGTGGTGGTGTCCTCAACTTCCTGGGCAAGGTCCTGACCACCGGGCAGAAGACGGTCGGTCGCGTCGTGGAGCCCCTTGCCCTGGAGCTGTCCCAGGGCGCAGACCAGCTGCTGGCCAACGTCCCCGGTGCGCTGGGCAGCAACGCACGCTCCAACATCTCCGCCCGTCAGGACGCAGGCATCCGGGGCTTCAACCTCGGGGAGCTGCTCAGCCCCGGCAGGGACGCCACCGGCGCACGGGTGAAGCTGTTCGATGACCCGGCCTTCAAGGACAACAACCAGATCCTCAATGGGGCCTTGCGCTTCGGTCTGGACGTGGCTGAGGACCCGCTGAACCTCATCGGCGTGGGCACGGCCGCCAAGGGCGCCAAGGTCGGCACCAAGATGAGCGCCGCCACCCTGGCAAAGGACGTGCTCGCCAAGACTGCAGGCAAGGGTGCGCTCCTGGAGGAAGGCGGAGCCAGGGCTGCCACCATCCTCACGACCGTTCAGCGCGAGCGAGGGCTGGGTGCTGCCGTGCGAGCGGTGTCGCAGATCCCTGAGGCCAAGGCGGCCATGGAGTTCGCCGGGTACGGGACGAAGCGCGGCCTGATGCTGGGCTCCGGCAAGACGGGCCTGATCATTCCCGGCACGGAACGCCTGGCCCGGGGCGTGGACCTGATGAACGAGGCGGCACGCACCAAGACCGGCGTGTCCCGGATCCTGGCCAAGGCCGACGCCGCCGACTGGAACCTCGGCCAGCGGGCCCGGGACATCCGTGACGCTGCCGTCGTGGCCGAGGACAACCTGGCCGCCGGGGTGCCCGGCGCCCTCGATGAGTTCCGGGGGTTCATGGAGGCTGACGCCATGCGCTCCGTGACCCAGGGGCGCAAGGGCGCCATCCGAGACGCCATGATCAAGGCCCGCCAGGAACAGCTTGGGTACACGGACGACATGGTGGAGGAGGACATCAAGCGGTTCCGTCCCGGGTACGCCCAGCGGCTCCGTAACGGCACCGGCATGACGCTGAAGACCCTGAAGGGTGCGGACGCCAACTTCGTGTCCTCGTCCCTCACGGGACGCCTCAGCGGCGTCTACAACGGCACCGGCTGGACTCCTGACCCGAACAGCCCCCTGCACAACCTGATGCACTCCGTGCTCGATGAGATCGGCACGCAGCTCCAGTCGCACGGGCTGACGCACCACGTCCGCATGAACGAGGTGGGCGACGTCATCGAGATCTCGTGGAACGACATGATCGACGGCCTGGCCACCAAGGCCCAGGAGCTGGGCGCCAAGGCCAAGGACTCCACCTTCGTGGCCGGATCCATCACGGCCGACGACCTGGTGTGGCGCCTGGCCGACACGGCTGCTGCCGACATCGCCATGGCCCAGGCCACGGGGACCACCCCGGCCTTGCTGAAGGTGATCGGTGGAGGTGGCGCCATCTCCGGGAAGAACTGGGCGCACGCCACCAACTCGGCCACCATCGACGCCACCAAGTTCTTCAAGGCCACCGAGCAGATCGACTCGGTGTGGAAGTCCATGGCCGTGGCCCGCCCCGGGTTCTCCAACCGGAACTACTGGGGCGGCTTGGCTTCCAACATGGCCTACGGGGTGGGGGTCCGCTACCACCGCGAGATGGCCCGAGAGGCCAAGGCGTACCTGGAGGACCCGCAGGCGTACCTGGCGGCCGCCACGCCCCGCCAGATGAAGATCGTGGAGGAGATCCACAACCTCGGCTACGACGCCGCCGCTGGTGGCCTGCGGATCTCGGGGCAGGGCGTGAACGTCTCCCAGGTCGGAGGGTCGCACGTCTACTTCGACGTGAACCCGATCCGCAAGTTCGGCTCCAAGCTCCAGGAGAACTTTGAGCTGGGCACCCGGATCCCGTTCACCAAGGAGGCCCGCATCAACCCGACGGCCTGGCCTCGTGCCGGTGTCGGCGGCAAGGCTTCGGTGCACATCCCCGTGGAGCTCAACCTGCGCCTCGCTGCGGTGATGAAGTTCATGGACGACGGCATGTCCCCGGAGGCCGCTCGTTCTCTGATGGAGCACGTCCACTTCGACTACGCCGACCTGTCGAAGCTCGATAAGAGCGCCAAGACGATCTACCCGTTCTGGACGTTTCGCTCCCGGAACCTCCCGAACCAGGTGGAGAACGTGGCCAAGGGCCTCGGCCTCAGCCGCGGCACCATCGACGCCATCGTCAAGGGGCGCATGGAGCACGAGGGCGAACCGTTCCCTCCGTTCCTGCAGGGTATCCAGGTGCCCATCGGAGGGGGGCGTGTGCTGTCCTCCAGCGCTCTCCCGCTGGCCGACCTGATCAGCCGTGTCCAGGACGGCTACACGCTGTCCCAGGGGAACGTGGGGGACGCTCTGCGGCCCACGATCATCAACGACGCCCTGCCCCAGGTCCGCATCCCCTTTGAGGTTCTGGCCAACCGGTCCTCGTTCACGGGCGAGACCAAGAAGAAGGACTTCGCCACGTTCCTCGACACCATCGTGCGAGGCGTACCGGGCACCGACCTGCTGCCGTCCCCGATCCCCGGGGTGGGTCGGAAGTCTTCGTTCTCCAAGAACTCCACGGTGTCCGACACGGCCCTGGCCCGCTTCCTGGAGAACTTCGCCCGTCAGTTCGGCCAGGTGGGCGACGTGCGGGACTACAGCGACACCGTCAACTGAGAGGATCACTCCATGCCCGCATCGTCCACCCTCCGCCCCACGAACCCGTACGTGGTCCAGGTCCTGCAGGCGTCGACCACCATGACGGCCAGCACCAACGGCGACGTTCAGGACGGGTTCGGCCAGTCCACCGCACTCCGCCTGCAGCTGGAGGTGACGGCCGCCTCCGGCACCCTGCCGACCCTGGACGTCACCATCGAGGACACCCTCGACGGGACGAACTGGAACACCGTGGCCACCTTCACGCAGAAGACGACCACGGGCCTGCAGGTCATCAACCTGCTCGCCGGAACCACCCCGTACGCCGACCGGCTGCGGGTGAAGACCGTGATCGGCGGGACCACCCCGTCGTTCACCTTCAGCGTGAAGGGCTACGCCCGCTGGATCGTCTCCTAGGACGCTGAGCGCTTCCGGCGCTCCATGGCGGGCATGGTGTTCGGCTTCCCGGCACGCCTCCAGTCGCGCCTCTGGCGTTCGTTCATCCCGCCCCAGATCCCGTCCTTGGTATGGGACCGCAGGGCGTACTCGGCGCAGTCCCGCCACACCGGGCACTCGATGCAGATGAGACGCCCCTGGAGGAGGTGAGGGGCGCCTCCTTCCTCTTCCTGGCCTCGCCATGCGGCGAACCACAGGTTGACGTCCCTGCCCCTGCAGGCGGCCCGTAGCCGCCATGCCTCCTCCTGGAGCCTGAAGGTTGGAGTCGGTGGCATCAGGTCTCCGAGTAGAAGTCGAGGATGGACGACTGGGCCCTGCGGTTGGCGATGATCATCTCTCCGTAGAGCCGGATGTTGCGGAGCCGCTGGTCGTGCTGCATGGGAACTGGCGGTCCCTGGACGGGGGCCATCAGCTCTGTGTCCATGTCGTAGCGCTCGGTGGCCACCCGAACGTTCCCGTCGCTGTCCACGCACGTCTTCGTCTCGACGTAGGTGTTGATCGGCCTGTAGTCCGGGCTGACCCCGGAGTCCAGGGCCTCGTCAATGAGGCGTGTGATCTCGTCCACGGCCTCGCTGCCGTACTTGCGCTTCATGTTGTCGGGTCTCCGTCGAACGGGTTGGGGAGGGTGTCGTGGGTGGCGAACCCGTAGTCGACGGCGTACCCGATGGACTGTTCGACATCGGCCAGCAGCATGGTCTTGGGCACGCTGTGGATGATGACCCCTTGGCGGGCCACGGGGACCATGGGTTGGGCCTTGATGTCGGCGTAGGTGATGAACGGCCCCTCCGAGGTGATCCAGATGGAACCGGGCACCTCGGCCGGTAGGCCGGGCCAGATGTGTGCACCCGGGTTGAAGACCACCGTCTTGGGTCGACGCCCCTCGCGGCCCACCAGGCACCAACGCCCGATCAGGGCGATGTAGCGCCGGTTCTCCTCCCGGTTCGGAGCCTCGTCCAAGAACCACCCATCGACCTTGTACCACTGGAGGTACTTCTCCATGTCGGGCACGACGTCCCACTGGGGGTCACGCTTCCCGTACCCCAGGGGCACGTACCCGATGACGATCTTGCCCCGTTGCTGCGCCGTCTCCACGATGGTGGAGTACGTCGAAGACCCGTGGTCACCGGGCCCGGAGTTCGGGTTGATGATGAGGATGTCACCGGTCGCCCCTCCGAAGATCCAC
>ERZ869921.1290-NODE-1290-length-10893-cov-14.100941_pt1 | contig 10893 bp, 15 predicted proteins | sample MGYA00579310_ERZ869921 | MGnify/ENA primary metagenome ERZ869921 (study PRJEB32216, sample SAMN09231816) | wastewater metagenome | place: USA: Maryland | collected 2016-06-21 | study: EMG produced TPA metagenomics assembly of the PRJNA472060 data set (Reclaimed...
CAGGCGATACTGGACAGGATAGCGGGGAAGGTTACGCAGAATGTAGACGTAACCAGTAACGGTGAAAGGATACAAATAGGCATAAAGGGATTTGATGACATACCCGAAGATTGAGTTAGACCCCGCCGTAATGAATGACGTGTACCTGCCCCAACTAAAGAACATGGCGCGGGTACAAATCCTATATGGCGGTTCGTCATCGGGTAAGAGTAAATTCAAAGCACAGCAAGCCGTTATAGACACGATGGACGACGCGAGGACGGGAGGCCGTAACTGGTTGGTATGTCGCCAGGTAGGGCGCACAATTCGCGGGTCGGTAGCGCAGGAAATCAACAGGATTATCACGGAATGGGGCTTACAGCAATTCTTTAGCGTCAACAAAACAGACGGTACGATTACTTGTGTCAATGGGTATCAGATCATCTTTAGTGGCTTGGATGACGTGGAAAAGCTAAAGTCCATCACCCCCGCCAAAGGTGCGATTACTGACGTGTGGGTAGAGGAAGCGACCGAGACCGCACAGGATTCAATCAAGCAGTTATTGAAGCGTCAGAGAGGCGGAAACCCCAAAACGCCCAAACGCCTACACATGACCTTCAACCCGATATTACAACAGCATTGGATTTATCAGACGTATTTCAACGGGCTTGGATGGGCTGAGACACAGACGAAATACAAAACGCCTGAGTTATCCATCCTGAAAACAACGTACCAGGATAACAAGTTTCTGACCGCAGACGACCGCAAAGGGTTAGAGCAAGAGACAGACAGCTATTATTATCAGGTTTATACATTAGGTAATTGGGGCGTGCTGGGCGATGTCATCTTCACCAATTGGAAGGTAGAGGACTTGTCACAGATGCACGACCAGTTTACCAACAGGCGCAACGGGCTAGACTTCGGCTTTTCCAGTGATCCCGCCGCAGTGGGTGTGAGTCACTATGACAAGATGCGTAAGACGATTTACTTTTACAAGGAACTATACGAGACAGGACTTACCAATGACGTACTAGCTGAGCGTGTCAAGGAAATGATAGGCGATGAGCGGATTATCTGTGACAGCGCAGAGCCTAAGAGCATCCAGGAACTAAACAATCATGGTGTATCAGCGGTAGGGGCGAAGAAGGGGAAGGACTCGGTAAACTTTGGGATTGACTGGTTGAAACAACAGACCATCATAGTAGATAGGACGTGCGTCAATCTGATAAACGAATTGCAACAGTACCACTGGAAGAAAGACGCGGGCGGTAATAGCCTGAAAATACCAGTGGATAAAAATAATCATTTGATTGACGGCGGCCTTCGGTACGCTTACGAAGATGATATGCGCGACATAGACGCATCTAAAATAGTTGACTGGGTATGAGGTGATAAATGGGTATATTCGGAATTCCTACAAAAAAAGAACTGGAAGCACTCACAAAAGAAATAGAATCGCTAAAGGCGAATCTTCCGCAATATGAACGCTGGCAACTAGAGACAGCGGGCGCGGAAAAATTCAACCTCCCCGACCCGTCGGTATATGGCAATCAGGCGGACTTATATAGGAAACTGTCATGGGTACTTTTGGCAGTAGACCTGACCGCCGCCGCTGGTGCTTTGACGCCTTTTGAGGTCAAGCGGATATTGTCAGGGAAAGAACCGAAGGACATCCCGAACCATGAATTCGAGTTGTTATTGTCTCGACCCAACGAGCTTGATTCCCGTTATGAATTCCTTTATGCAACTATTGCATTTTTCAAACTGACAGGTAATGCTTATTGGTGGCTAAATAAAAAGGATGAGTATTCAGTACCCGATGAGATGTGGTTTATTCCTTCTCAAATGATTATCCCTGTCCCTGATGAGCATATGTACTTGAAGGGTTATATGTATTACCCAGGAAACGGGCGGGAAATATTCTTAGAGCCGCACCAGATTATACACTTCAAGCGATTCAATCCGTTTTCAAGGTTTATTGGATTGTCTGCAATCGAAGCTGTTGCGATGGTTGCCAATGGCGATTTAGGGATGCAGGAATGGAATACCAGATTATTCAAAGAGAATAACGCCCGCCTGCCTGGTGTGCTTACGTTTGAGCAGATGATAGCCGACCCACAATGGGCGAAGATAAAAGACGACACACGCGAGGCCGCGAAAAAGAGAGAGTTACTCATGCTTCGGGGCGTGGGTCAAGGCGGCGTACAGTGGTTACAGAATTCAATATCTCAGCGCGAGATGGAATTCCTAGAAGGGCGCAGGGCGAATAAGGAAGAAATTATGACGACCATCGCCCCAGGCTCTTATACAATGTTATCTGAAAACGCGACACAGGCCAATTCAGTTGTTGGCCGTGCGTCGTTTAACGAACTGTCAGTCTATCCTATGCACGTTATGATGTCGGAAAAGATTACCAATTCAATCCTCCCCCTCTACGGTGGCCGTCCTCTTATCGGTATGTTTGAGGACATCCGAGTCACTGATAAGGACTTACAGTTGCGAGAGCAAGACGCCTTTGAGCGCACCCACACGCTAAAGGAAATCCGCGAGGAATGGTACGGCGATGACCCGTTAGGCGATGAGCGCGACGATCTGTTACCCTCGCAGATCACACAGACAAGCGGACAGCCTGAACCAGAGCCGCCCGCTAATCCTGTGAACAACGTACAACCTGAAACCCCTATGCAGGAGCAACCAGACACACAACCGAACGACATGGACGCACAAGAGCCGATGAAAGCGGATTTAGCCCGCTGGCAACGTAAGGCGATGAAGCGTATCGGGCAGGCTGTCCCGTTTGACAGTGACGTTATTCCCTATCCAGTACGGGAGAGAATCGAGAAGGGACTGCCCGCCTGTAAAACTGAACTGGATGTTCGGGGATTGTTTTCGATGAGCTTCTCAAAAATTGAGCCGTCAATGCGAGAAGGCGCGGAAAGTATACGGATGCTGGCCGAGGCAATCAACAAGGCGGTGAAATAATGACACTTATAACGTTTGTCGCAAAACTTGAATACGCCTTGCAGTTTAAGGAAGTGCGTCAACCTGTCGCGGTGTTTGTTATAGTATCAACTCTTTTGGTAATGGTAGTGTATTCTGCTGTAAAAAAGTATGTCCATGATTAGTCTAAAGTTTATCCGCGAGGCTGTAAAACTTGTACCGCAGGTTGTCCCGCTACTGACGGGAAAGGCGCGGGTATTTTACTTTGGGGCGATTGCTTTTGATGCTTTCAAGTCTTACGAGGATATGCTGTCAAAGATTCAAACTCTGGTAAAAAACACCTATAAAGGCAAGGTCGGGACAGTAGAATTTACCGACCGCATGACATCCATTATCGGAGGACAATTACGAAACGCCTACAATACAGCATGGATAAATGAGGGGATGGACGAAGATAATACTACCGCCGCCCTGCCTGATTACCTCGAAGAATCCCTACTTGATATGATAGCCGAGCAGACGAATTCTAGCTTTTCATACCAATACTATAATGACATCATAGACGCAAGGATAAGAGAAGCCCCCGTAGACCCGCTATTATCTCGCGCTGAGTTGTGGGCGGGTCAGTGGAATACGGCTTACGAAAACGCAACAAGCCTGATAACGCTAAACAATGGCGGGCGTGAGGAGTGGGTACTAGGTGCGACGGAGCAACATTGTCCAGAGTGCGCCGCGCTGAATGGGATTGTAGCCTTTGCGAGTGAGTGGAACGAACTAAACGTCTACCCAAAGAATCCGCCTAATGATTACCTTACCTGCGGGGGCTGGCGTTGCGACTGTGAACGTAGGGCGACCGACAAGAAGCGAAGCCGAAACGCATACAACAGAATCAAGGCTATTGTCAAATGAACATATCATTCAAGATTCGTAATCTTGACAAAGTAAAGAAGTACTTAGCCTCCCTCCCTCGCGGCGTTACCTTTGTCGCATTGAAAGCCATTAGTGAATGGCTGGTAGGTGACTCGCAGAGCGGGTTGAGACACCCCGAGCCGTACAAGTTTGTTACTAGGAAATCCGCCTATGGCTTTTCATTCTTTACCGACAAACAAAGACGCTGGTTCTTTTGGGCTTTACACTCTGGTAAAATCAACCCTGGACAAAATAACCGAACGGGCAAATCTACCGAGGCTTGGACGTTCACCCCGCAAGAGAAAGGCAAGAACTATTCATTCCGTTTGGTGAATGATACGGCGGGTGGATACTGGACACGCTCAGACAAGTATCAGGCGCGGCAATTGGGGAAGGTTGGCTGGTGGAAGGTTGCTAAAGTTGTGGCGAAGAATCTCCCGTCTGCAATCAAGGCGGCGCGGGTAGCGGTCAAGGCGTATTTGGATAAGAAAGGGTAAAACATGAATGAATGGATAGATGCGGTTATATTGGCTGTTGTGGCTTTTTACTGTGGATTTATCAGCGGTAGACAGTACAAGAAAAGGCCTATTGATTTCCATGTTGAAGTAAATAAATACCTAATGCCCTCACAAGAGCAATTGGACGCGGGCGGCGGGGAAGGTTCAAAGAGATTCGCGGAAATGTACATAAAGGCTTTGCAAAAGAATAAATAATGTGGTAATATCCCGATAGTTGAATATGGTTTGTTTTCCAGATAGCCGAGGCGCAGGCGATGCGATAAGGTGACAGGGGAAACAGGCAAAGCGCAGATAGGTCAATTGACGGCGCGTTGATTCTCAAAAGAGAGTTGACGCGCTGTTTTTATTTTGGAGTTATATGGACGCGATTAAAGCGGTTGGAGATTGGGAGCTGGATGTTAGGGTACTCCCATTCACAAAAGACACAGACGGTCAGTGGTTCGATGAAAACACCGACATTATGCAGAACGCATTTAGTACTCCGCTGGTAATCTACCAACACGGGGTAAAGCAGGGTGCAAAACAGCTTGACAACAAACCTGTGATTGTCGGGGAATCGGTCTCTGGAAGTTTGGAGAAACGCTCAGACGGTTGGTATGTCAAGGTTGTTTTGAACAAGGCATTGAAGCAGGCAAAAGACATTATGGACGCGGCATGGAAGGGGTTGGTAGCCGTATCGTCTGACTCCATCGCCCACTTAGCGCGGTTGGATGTAGGGGGAAAGTTGATACCCTACGAAAAGAACAAGCCTGGGCGCATTGCAGTTTGGCCGTTGGCTGGATTCTCGTTATGGGAAAAAGGGAATGGAAACTTTCAGCCCGCCAATCATTCAGCGATTGCACTACCAGCCATGAAAGCAATTTACAGGGACGCGGGCTTACCCTTCCCTGTGATAACACCTGACGACGTTTTACCAGAGGCTAATTTAGCGGCGAAGCGGGCGAGGGTACAAAAAGCATTAGTACAAGCCAAAAAAATATTATCTAAAAAATAGGAGTAATAAAATGGACGAACTTTTGAAGCAATTGAACGAAACCCGCCTTGCCCTCAAATCCTTTATTGGCCGCGATGACATGAGCGACGAGGAAGTTGAAAAACTGGAAGCCCTGAACAAGAAGGCCGTAAAACTGCAAGCGCAGATTACCGCACAAGAACAGCTTGTCAAGGCCGAAGCCGAGAACGACGCCCGCATTGAGCGCGAAAAGAATGAAGCTGTTGCCGAGGCTGTAAAGGCCGAACAGGTCAAGAGCCGCCGCCTTCAGTTTGTGGACGCCCCCTATCAGAGCAAATTCAACGAAACCTCCAAGTATGATAATTTGGATGTTGTTGAAACTGCGCTTGTGATTGACACCCTCAATTCACAAAATAAGCCCGTTAGCGGTGGGGCATTCAAATCTCTTGCACTCAAAATCGGCGAACTCAAAGCGCAGAATGAGAACGACAAGGAAGAAAAGAAATCCTTGAACTACATCCGCAATTCATTCAAAGCGGCTGTAAATCACGGAATCTCCATGAATGAAATCGAAGCCGCTGTAAAGGCCGCTACTGACCCGATGTACACGGGCGGCTCGAATATCGGTTCTGATTGGGTTGGTACCGCCTACTCATCCGAGTTGTGGCGTTCCATCCGTGCCGCAAGCACTTTGCTCTCTCGTGTGCCTGCTGACATTATCCCCGATGGTTTTTCAAGCAAGTATTTCCCGCTTGAATCCACCGACCCCACCTGGTACAAAGTCGCTGAGGCCACCGCCTCCGATGCTACCTTGAAAGTACCTGCCGCGACGATCACCGCTTCGCAGGCCGCTACCGCTACCAAGCAATTGACCGTTGGTAAGCTTGGTAGCCGCGTTTTGTATACTGGCGAAATGGGCGAAGATTCCTTGATTGCCTTCGCTCCTCAGTTGCGTGAGCAGTTGATGATTAGTGGTGCTGAAATCCTCGAACACGTCGCCGTTGATGGTGACGTTGAGACCTCCGCTAACAAGAATATCAACGATATTGCTGGCACTCCTGCGGCTACCGATGTGTTCCTTCTGCTTGATGGCTTCCGTAAGTTGGCCCTAGTGACCAACACCGCGAACAGCCGCTCCGCCGCTGGTGGTTTTGTTGTGAGTGACTTTATCAACACCCTTAAACTCTTGGGCGTTGCTGGCCTCGCTGGTGCTGACCCGACAAAGGTTGGCTTCATTGTTGACTTCGCCACTCACTACGCCGCGATGAGTCTGCCCGAAGCACTCACCAAAGATGTTTACTCAGGTGCTACTTTTGAAAATGGCTTCCTGCGCCGCGCCTTTGGCTATGATGTAATTCCTTCGTACCAGATGCACCGCAATTCATCCGTCCGCAAGGCCAACACCAGCGGCAAGGTTGACATCGATACCGTTGGCAATAACACGACTGGTTCAATCCTCGCCGTTCGCTTTGACCAATGGAAGCAGGCTTACAAACGCCGCATGACCATGGAAACCACCCGCATTGCGAACGCTGATGCATGGGAAATCGTCGCCCTTGTTCGTTGGGGTATGGCGTACCGTGACACTGAGGCTTCGGCTATCACTTACAACGTGGGCGTGTAATCGCCCTTCTGATACGACAGCTTGACCCCCTGCCGCGTAACGTAGTTCACGCCAAGCGGTAGGGGCGAGGCAAAGGAAAAACATAATGGCTAATAAATTCCCCTATATTGGACGCGGTAATCAACGTCTCATTCATTTGACAACCCCCGCCGCATATAACGTGGACAATGGCGCAGGTACAACCGTTGATTATCAACTCGGTAACTTCCCCTTCGATTGTTACCTAATGGATGTTCGCGCTATCTATTCCGAAGCGACTGACACCACGGGCGCGGCCTCTGCCAACTTTAAGTTAGGTGTTGCCGCTGGCGGTGCGACTCTTGTAGCGGCTACTGCTCTTGAGGCCGCAAAGGCTATCGGAGCAACCACCACAGCGACCATTGCCGTTGATTACCTCCCCGCAAATACTACCCTTTGGGTGCGTCATACTGGCGTGGCTAGTACGGAAGTCGGGCAGTATTTTGTTCACGTTCTATTACTGCCCAAACCCTAATGGACTATCTAGCCTTTAGAGACATTCACAAAGGCGAGACCGCTTTATTGGTAGGGAATGGAACGAATTTATCACTAACCCCGCCGTTCCTTTTCAATTATCCAGCCTTCGGAATGAACACAATACACAAGTACGAAGGCTGGAAACCAAAATACTATACAGGCGTTGATAATCGCCTGATGCGCGAATTCGGTAAAGACATTGCAGGGAAGTACAAGGACATTTACAAATTTATTCCGTCTGGGTTGAAGGATTGGCAAGGTGAAAATTTTGTAATCTTCAACCACCTAGCCAAAGACTTACAAGATGGCTGGAAGCCTGAGACATTGCAAGACGGGATTACTTATCACAATGTTATGCACGTCGCTATGCAACTGGCTTACTGGATGGGCTTTGCAACTTTACTGATGATTGGAGTACACCATAAACCAGATGACGGACAGTCCCACTTTTGGGGCAAAGATGCTGGAATGCCGAATCAAGTCCCTATCATGGATTGGATAAATGGGTACAAAACTTTAGTTAGTGGAATGAAAGAGCGTGGAGTAACCGTACTAAATATCAGCGAAAGAACATACTTAGCCGAGGATGTAATCCCTCGCGGAAAATGGAAGGATTGGATATGATAAAAGTAAAATTTTTACAGGACTTTCAGGGAAAAGAAACCAATGAAGTCTTTTACAAAAAAGACCAGGAAGCCGAATTGAGCGATTTTTCGGCTGACCTATTGGTAAAAGAAAACCGCGCGGTTTATGTAGCGCACGGTACGACCAACTTAGGAAATACCCCACAATTTGAGGAAGTTCCTCCCGTTGAAGTCCCACCCGTTCAGGGCGTGCGTGTGCCACGCAAGCGAGGCCGCCAATGATAAAGGCTATAAAAGTATCACTTACAACCGACACAGCGGGCGCGGCTACTGAGTACGGTGAATCCGCAGTTGGTAGCGTGTATGCCGTGCAATTGGTTGATGGTGACCTGGCCGATGGTGTAGACGTTACTGTAACCTGTGAAAACGAAAATCTGTCAATGCCGATATTGGTCAAGGCCGACTTCAACACCGACCAATTGACTTATCCACGTGTTTTGCAGGCGTTGAACACAGACGGAACGGCACTATCTACACACTGTGAGCCGCTGGTCTATGGACGTATAAAGGTAGTATTAGCGGCTGGTGGTTCTGTAAAGACTGGCGCGGTTATTGTGTATGTTCGGGTGTTGTAGTGGAAATTGCAGACTTCCATAACCTGCACGCTGGGCAAACATGCCTACTGGTAGGGGTTGGCCCGAATCTGAAAGACACCCCGCCTGAGTGGTTCGATTATCCATCCATAAGCGTCAATTCCATTTATCAGTATCAGGGATGGAAGCCGACTTATTACGTTGGAGTGGATGAAAGACTGCGAGTTGAAAACGGAGCGGAAATCTGCAAGGTTTACAAGGATATACCGAAGTTCTTCCCAACTCCCGACTGGGACGATTTACAGGGCGAGAATATTTACAGATTTACACACCGCCAGTCTGGAAGCCTTTTTATTGGTGGACAGTCGCCTAGAAGTAAAGAATCTCTCACTAAATGGGGTATTACCTATTATCGGGTAATGGGCGCGGCTTTACAGGTCGCAATGTATATGGGATTTAGAACCGTGCTAATGATAGGAATCCAACACAAAGAAGGCGCGCCCACTGCCCACTTTTGGGGAGAGGATGCGGGCGCGGTAGCAGATCAGCCCATTGAACACTGGACGCAAGAATACGCACAATGGGCGCACGGTTCAGGGATGAACGTTTTGAACATCTCCGCAGATACCTATGTTCCGTCAGACGTGATACCGCGCGACGATTGGCAGAAATGGAAAAATACATGATTTATAGTGAATGGGTTTACACCCCCGTAATGTGGTACAGGCTGACAGATGACAACACTTAACAGTTATGCCTCGCTTGCAGATTATAAATCCTTCGTGACAGCACGCGGGCAGACTTCAAGCACCGACACAACGGACGACGCAGTTATTGAACAGCTTCTAAAGTCTGCGAGTTCATACATTGACGATAGTACGGGAAGGTTTTTCTATCCTCGCGTACAGACTCGTTATTATGATGTACCGAATCCTGAAAGCGTTGACCCCCGCCTGTTGAAACTTGACGCGGATTTGTTAGAGGTTATCAGCGTCACCAATGGCGACGGGGTAACAGTCCCTTCAACCGAATACTCTTTGAGGCCGCGTAACGACAGCCCATATATTGGGATTAGGCTTGTAGATAACTCCACTTATTACTGGGCGTCTGATAACGCGGGTGATGTCCATGACGTGATTGCAATCTCTGGGATTTGGGGATTCCATAACTATTATGGGAATGCTTGGTTGCTTGGGTCAACTCTTGCGGAGGACTTGGACACAACTGAAACAGGGACAGACGTTACCAGCGGCACGGCTTTCGCTGTTGGCGATATATTCAAAGTAGATACAGAGTTAGCTTATGTATCAGCGAAGGCAACAAATACCCTGACCAACACACGCGGGGAAAACGGCTCGACAGCCGCCGCCCATTCATCGGGCGCAAATGTCTACATCTGGCAGTTTATGGGAACGCTAAAAACTGCGGTGTTAGAAACTGCTATGCAGGCTTATAAGCGGAGGTTCGGACAATCCAACAGCAACACCCAAACAGTCACGGCGGCGGGTATTGTTTTGACACCGCGAGACATCCCCGCTATTGCGGCTGAGTTTATCAGCACATACAGGAAGTACACATGACAATCGCCCTCAATCCTGTAACAGTAGCCGCAAGCATTGCCGCCCTGTCTGTGTCTGGTGTGACTATAAAAGATATTGACGAGATTCCAGATTCCGCAAATATGCTTTGCCCCTTAGTAGTGCCGATGTCAAACTTTATAACCAACATCACGCCACAGACCCAAAGTTTTGGAAGTAACGGCGGGGCAAAGATAGACTTCTCCTATACTCTCAATTACGGGTTTTTGTATACCGAAATTGGAAGCGGAATAAACGGATACGCCCCATATACTGGACTAATGCAAAAGTTGGAACTGATTTTAGAAACTATCTTGGGAAATGACGCAATAAGCGGGCTGGTAGACATGAAACTAGAAAGCCTCTCGGAAGTAGGGACGATTGAAGACCCCGCAGGGAATCAATTTTGGGGCGTTACCTTTTCGCTGAGATGCCTGGAGTATGCACAATAATGACAAGAACACATAACAAACATCTTAGGGCATACGTTGATGGCGTTGACCTTTCGGGGTACTCGCGTCAAGTCGGTGCTTTAGCGTGGACATTCGGGGCAGAACCAGACGCCTCATTTACGGATGAGGCTAAAAATATTGTCATGGGGCAATGTGATATTCAAGCAGGAACGCTGAACGCCTTTTTGGACTCCGACGCGGCGGGGCTTTACACGCTCGGAAGTGCTGGAAACGGGACGCGCAATCTCATGGTAGCAATCGGAGCGAACG
>ERZ869921.1291-NODE-1291-length-10884-cov-5.432358_pt1 | contig 10884 bp, 11 predicted proteins | sample MGYA00579310_ERZ869921 | MGnify/ENA primary metagenome ERZ869921 (study PRJEB32216, sample SAMN09231816) | wastewater metagenome | place: USA: Maryland | collected 2016-06-21 | study: EMG produced TPA metagenomics assembly of the PRJNA472060 data set (Reclaimed...
CAAACGTGGTCTGCTCGAGGCGAACGTAGCGGCGATCCTACAGAAACGGATGCGCCCGACTTTCGCGAGAAAGCGCGTGAGATGGCTACGATGCTGCATCAGAAATTAATGAACACGGAGGTTGAACTTTCTCCGGCCTACCATGCGTTGCGACAAGACGCTCGAGGTGCTGAATTACTTCGTACCTGGAACCTTCCGTACAGCATAAAGCAGAAATGGCTCATTAAAGACGTGGAGCTTAATGTTCGCGCCTATGATAGAGTCATGGGGCCGGACCTTGAACTTTGGCGAGCTTTTGACGGAAGTGCTAATGCGAAATCTCTTCTCGGTGATATGCAAGTTGAGGCGACCGAGCATCTAAATAGAATAAGCACTGCTAAGTACGTGAAACTCCCTAAGGGCTGGACGGACAAAGCAGCGGCTTTTTCTGCGCGGGTTAAAAAATCCCTTACAGACCTTGGGGAGTTTGATGATGTGTACTTAGGGCCGCAAAGTTTTTCGGATACGCCAAAGGCTGGGTTCGTTGAAATTTCCACAGAGCTTCGTAACCAACTAGCACAATCTATTAACGACGCGGTGAAAGCTTCGACTCGTGACGTAGACGTTGCGATACAACGACTGCGCCATACGCGTACAGTTCCGCAAGACTCTGGTTCTATAATGTGGAGGACGGGAAAGGCGATTAAAAGTGCCAATGTCTTTACCATGCTCGGCGGCGTTGTTACCGCGTCTGTATCTGACCTTGCCCGGCCAATTGTCCGGTATGGAATAGGCAAGACACTGGGACGAGGGTGGCGTCCGTTCATTAATCAGCTTAGCGCGGAGACACGAGCGTTCCGAGTTCGCTCTAAGCAGGTTAATCGTCAAATCGGACTGAACCTCGAACCTGTCATGCACGGACGCTCTCAGGCCCTCTTCGATCTTGCGGACGACAGCATCGGCCGTACGAAGCTAGAGCGTGGCATCTCGTTCTTGTCCGAAAAGACTGGCCTATTCGCGATGTATGATTACTGGACCGCCGGAATGAAAACAATCGCCGGAAACATAGTTCATGCAACGATGACCTCGTATATTCCTCTTGTCGCAAAAGCGTGGCGAGAAGGGATTGAGCCAACCGCTGATGTTTTGCAAATGCGGACGTATCTGCGCGATAAGGGTTTGTCCGATCTGGATATTCACCGGATTGCTCTTCAGCTCGAACGGCCCGGCGGCATTGAAAACTTCTCCAACGGCGGCATTCTCCCTAACGTAGATAACTGGGATGATCCAGCTGCTTACCAAGCTTACCAAGCTGCCGTTCTGAAAGAGGTAAATGATCTTATCGTAACGCCGGGACTCGAACGTCCCAACTGGACGGATGAAAATCTCGCTTATTCTATGCTGGCCCAGTTCAAATCATTTACCTTCTCCTCCACCTCAAAGATGGCGATGAGTGGGCTGCAGGGGAATGACCCATACCTAATGCAGGGGATAGCGTTTTCGCTTGCCTTTGGCGCGCTTTCATACTATACTTATGCGATAAGTGTAGGTGGTAAAACACTCGAGAAAGCTAAAGAGATGGATGCAGAAGATTGGCTATGGCAGGCGGTAAAAAGGTCGGGCTATCTAGGTGTGCTAAGCATAGCGTCCGACGCAGCCGGTGATGTACCCATGGTTAACGGGGAGCAACCAAGTATATTTACAAAACCTGGAGGTCTTCTTGGTACGCTCCTTGGGCCTACGTACAGCCAAGCAGAAAAAATGGCCACGGTAGTTATGCAAATTAACTCCGATGACCCAAAACAGCAAGCTAGAAACCTTCGCTCTATACGTCAGGTTTTCATTCCGTTCCAAAACCACTTCCTTTTTCGGCAATTCTTTGACCGAGTTGGCGATGCAATGATCGGGGGTTAAGCTATGCCGGTATCTACAATAGAAGCTGGGGTTATTCGTATTGGTGATGGAGTAACGGTGAGTTTTCCATTCTCGTTCGAGGGCCGAGACTCAGCGGACATTAAGGTTAGTAATATAATTGGGGAAGCGCTGGTGCCTGTGCCGTCTGGCTTCACCGCAACAATGAACCCAAATAACATCGGGGGCTCGGTTATTTTTACAGTAGCCCCCGCCAATGGGCTGTCGTTCTACATTTATCGAGACACAGACTTGACTCAATTGGTCAATGTCTCTTCTCAACAACGATATGATCCCGAAGTGGCGGAGAGTGTTTGGGATAAAACGACTTTCATTGTACAAGAACTTTCGGAAAAAGTTAATCGGTCAGTCAAAACTGTTCCGGGTCTTTCCCCGGATACATTGCTGGCTGGTATTTTTGGAGCTGTTACGGTAACGGATGCTAACGTGGTAGCGGCCCAAACAGCTGAAACAAACGCTGAAACAGCGGCTACAGAAGCAGAACAAAGTGCACTCGATGCGGAGAATAGCGCAGCTTCCGCGGCCTTTTTGACCTTTGGTCTAGGTGTAACGGGTAGTGTAACTCTGTTAGCCGATTTGGACGCGACTAATACAGCGGCCGGTGTGTATAGATTTGACGCAACAACTGTCGGCACTTTTCCTACAGGTGTAGTGGCATCTGATACGGGTCTTGTTGAGATATGGAGAATGAATAGTGCTACCGCATTCATGACTCTTTATTCCTCCACAAGTTCCAGACGGATCATTCGTAGAATGTCTGCAAGCGTTTGGCAATCTTGGCAGGAAGCTTCTTCGGTATGGACTTTTTTGTCCACCACAAGCGCCGCAGGCAAAGGGAGTGCCGGAGTACCTTTTGACATAACAGGACTTCCTGCCTGGGCAACTGAAGTTGAGGTAATCCTAGACGGATTAACCTTTTCAGTAGCGGCGGCAGGTGTTGGACCGACAATTACTGTGCTAAATTCTCTCGGTCCGCCAGGAACGAACATCATTAGATTTGGGGCACGAGACACTATTATAGGCTCAACGAATGTGCTAGCCAGCTACATTCTTTTGGGAGCTAAAAATGCGGCAGTTAACTATAGTGGTGCTGTGTTTGATGGGACAATTAAATTTAAGAAAATAAACTCTGGGAATAATTGGCAAGTAGCATATCTACTCAGTGGTGACGCAACTACGCCCAGCCTTGCTGATGCCGCTGGAAAGTTTAGTATCGTCTCTGGGGGAGCTGTTACAGGTTTTCGCATAACTCATGGTCACGCAGCAGGTTCTACTTTTAGTGCGGGCCAAGTAACGGTAAGATATAGATAAGGAAGCCGCCATGAACATCGCTCTTTGTTTAGCTCTTTCCACCCATATCTCCCTTCCAGGAGAATGGAATGAGGTTCACCCGTGTCTCAGACTTCGGCAAGATGTATTCATTGCCGGAGTTTTCTTAAACAGTGAGAATACCGTCTCCACTTACGCGGGCGTAGAACTTATTTATAAGAAAACTTTTTTGGAGCTTGGTGTTGTCACGGGATATTCAGATGCTGATGTGCTTCCCTTTATTCGAGCTGGGATAATGTTGGATGAAAATCTCAAACTCTTTGTTGCCCCCGCTTATACTGAGGATAACGTAGGCGCGGTACTGGGGGTTGAATATACGTTTCGCTAACTTTACACAGGATGGATAGATCATGGAATGGCCGACTCAAAAAGATGTGCTTAACAATATATCTGTTTATGGAAACCCGATGGGGAAAGACCCCGCAAAATCGTCAGTTAAATGGGAGGCACAGAATTTAGTTTACATCGCTCCTCCATTCATAATGACTTATGCTGGTAAAGCTGTCTCAAGGATACGGGTACATAGGTATTGTGCCATGTCACTCGAACGCATTTTGCGGAGTTTGTTCGTGGCGGCAAAAGAAAAACAAGCTACGCTTGATCATTGGGGTGTGAGTATTTTCGGGGGCTGCATGAACTACAGGTTGATGCGTGGAGGCGATAAGCTATCCATGCACAGCTATGGTTGTGCTATTGATTTGGACCCCTCCCGGAATTCGTTAAGCGACCGGACTCCTCGGTTCGCTGAGTTCCCCGAGGTTCTTCGAGCCTTCGATGATGAAGATTGGATTTGGGGCGGAGATTGGAACGGAAATGGTTCTTCCGCTGATGAACGCCGAGCAGATGGAATGCACTGGCAAGCCACACAATAAACGATCCCAGCTGGGGGGACAACCCAGTTCTTAAAGGAGACTACCAATGAAAGGCTTTCGTACCTTGGGCGTTAACGCGGCTTTGGCAGCGGCCAGTGCTGGGCTAACGTATCTGGCCGGTGTTGACTGGTCCGCTTATGTTTCGCCTACCGCAGCCGTTGTTGCTGTTGCGCTTGTGAATATGGCGCTTCGCCTTGTCACGACCACGGCAGTTGGGAAAGCCGACTAATGTGGGTAATTCTGAAAGCATTCTTCTCTTCCGCTTTCAGGGCCTTTCGTGACTGGCGGCGCGACACTGAGCGAGACGTACTGATCAAAGAAGGAGTGCAAGACGATGCACGAATTGCTGACCAAGCTGCTGCTATTCGTATTCTTCGCCGTGCTGACAGCGTGCCAAGGGAACTTACTCCCGACGCAACAGGTAGTAAACCCGAGCGTCGTGGCCGCAGAAAGTCAACAAGTTAAAGCGTTGTGTTTCGTCTGGGAAACGTCGCTTCCGTCGTGGGAAGATGCTGACGCGGAAGCGACTAAGGATGAAATTGACTACGCTATCCGAAGGCATGAGAGTGTCTGTGGATAAATGAATTAGGGCGGCGGGGAAACTTGCCGCCCTAGTTTTATTCTTTGTAGTCTCGTGGTGGCTCGACCCTACGTCCATCTTCCAGACCCCAATAGACATTATGACATAACGTTACTGCGTTCCAGACAATGTGGTCAGTATGTAGAAGCTTACTATCTCTGTCCCGCTCCTCGCCGCGAAGATACGCGAATGTGTGTCTGAGCAGAGACCCAAGAATTTGAACCCTCGGAAGACCCTTGCTCCAGTTCCACGCGGAATACTTTGTCGCCCCGTGCTCCGCTACGCGTGTATACGCTTCGGTGAACTCTTGGAACGGGACGAGGTCGTAAGGGAGATTGTTAAGTTTTTCGCGTTGGGCACCTGAAGCAGCGGCATCGAAAATAGGTTCATCTTCGAGCTCATGCTTAACACACGGAAATGTTTCCTCGTTCATTGATATATATTCCTTTCTTTCGCCGTGTACAGCATTCCTTCACCTTTCTCCGCAACCGCCCTGATCATGTCGGACTTCTCCATCAGGTCGATAATGCGCTCGACAGCGTGGGAGGGAACACGCTGGGATATGAATTTGATTAGAAGGGAACGTGGAGCACCCTTCTTGTAGCGAGCCTTGAACTGAAATAGCATATGCCAAGCCTCGTCCATTACCTTACCATCGCCACCGCTACTCATCGCTTTGAAAATTTCCGGTATGTGTGTCTCAAGATCGAATAACCAGTCCATCGCCTGTTGAATATGTTCAATTTCTATCACAAGGTTATTGCTGTCGGAGACACAAGCGATTTGGCTTAGCTTAAGTAGATGCGCGGATCGTCTGGATAGATAGTGTTGAAGCTTCGGGTGGTCAGGAACTGGAAGCTTCCCGCCCATATGCCATGCGTCGATGAACTGAGCGGCCTCTGGCGTAAACTTTAACTCCCCGTAAAGATTTCCTATCTCTTTTATATCGGCTTCTAGCTTTTCGTTTAGCGCCGGGTCATCTTCCTGAATGCGGAATAGGGATTGAACTTTAACCTCAGCATCGTAGACAAGCATAGTCCGGGAAAGAAACCCTTGGTCCCACGCGCCCTCTGGAAGAAGTTGAACCAACGAGGATGGAGTAGTCCCGGCGAGAAAGTTTATCTGCGGATGCGGAATTTCAATCTTAAGCTTCGCCGTTCTTTTCCTTTCGGCAAAAGGCTCGCTGTCATAGATGTTTGTCAGCACACTCATAAACTCTGTCGCGAACTCGGGGATGAAAACAGTTAACTCACTAGCGATTACTTTAAGGGAGTGAAACTCGATCGTTGGTGGTACGCGGCCAGGGTGAATAAGGATGCGTTGGGCATCCGCCAACTCGTCAATCAGTGAAGCTTTGCTTACACTACTCGCAGCGATTTTATGATCCGCGAGCTTAGACCAGAACCTACGAACAGAGGTTAGAATAGCTGATTTTCCGACTCCCGGTGGGGCAACAAAGATAGTGTAGAGATTAGGAAAAAGTGGGGACCCATTAGTATGGACCCAAACCTTTTGCTCAAGTGCCCCTGCCAGACATGCAATCCCCGCCCAGCGCCTAAGCCGCGCGGGACTATTTGTGAAAGCGGTTAGTTCCTCGAACCCCGCTACCCAATTTTTTATTTTTCTCGCCACGTTTACTATGTTCCAATGCGGGAGTTTAGTATAGCTTGGACTGTCGTGAGTCGCTTTGGTGGCTCACGGAGCTCTTCCCCGGTCCACTTACGTAGGCCGAAGAAATTATCTTTAACACTTCCATCTTTTTCAAACTCGGTAGTACCATAGTTCCAGCCCACTTTCACACCTAGAGGGATAGAGAACTCTCTACCTTTTGCTAGAGGAAGAATGACTTTAAGCTTTTCCATTATAACTGGAAGAACATCGTGAAGGGCTTTGTACCGGATCATGAGGACGAGAGAGTCGTGAACTTGAAGGAGAAACTTAACCGGGAAGTTTGGAGTGTGGTTGCGGTAGTGCTGAAGCTGGATGGCGCCACGGTTGATGAACTCCCCTGTGGTAGATTGGGGGGAGTAAGCAATAGCGGCGTTGTGTGTTGAAGTTGCATTTGGGTCGCTCCAAAACCAACGCCGCCTACCAAAGGGAGTGATTAGGCAACGAGTCTCGCGGACCTGTCGAATAGTTTCTTTCTGCCATGCTGCGATGCACTGAAAAGCCTCGAAGTAGTTCCGTTGAAAGTCTGCGATTGTTGATACGGGGAGGTGTGCGTGGAGTGCCATTGTTTGCGGCTGGCCAAGATAGTTGCTACCGTGGCCGAGGTTCTTGGAAAGGTCTCGGTAGGTTTTGTCCCGGTAAGCGAGCTGGTCTGCTATCTTCCGACAAGCTTTAGGGTCAAGATCGTCAGGCCAGCCGAGATTATTCCAAGCCATCCGCGTCACTGTCGTATGAAGATCACCGCTTTCACAGGCGTCAAGATAGCGACCGGCCCATTCCTCTCCGTGGCTTTCTACGAACCAGTTCCAAGCGATGGCGCCAACACCTCGACTATCCCCTTGTTCAAGATCAATGTCTGCGAGAACCCATCCATCGTCTGGAATGAAAATGTTCTTCTGTTTCCCCGAGATATTCTGGAGGTTTGTACCCGTTCCCATATCGGAAAAGCTGGAGTTCGCCCTCCCCGTGTTAGTCCCGGCCACGTTGAAAGAGCAACGGATACGATTATCCGCGTCGAGTTTTGTCCGAAGAAAACCGATAGCTTTGTTACAGTCCCGGATGGCGAGGATAAAGTTCACGAAAATTTCCGCGAAGTAATAAGAACGGAAGCCCTCAAGAACCTCGCGATCAGTTGTTGTCTTAGCCTCGCTTTGACCTTTCTTCCGTTTCTTTTTCTCTGGAAGTTGCAAGACCGTGTGAAATAGGTACTGAACGTCAGTGGGAGAGATAGGATTAATCGGCAGAGGTTTTCTCCCTTTATCCCGCTTTGACCTATCAGCTGGTAGGCCAAGACCCTCAGAACAAAGCCTTGTCCAGTTCGTTTCGAGAAGCTCTAGCTGCTTTTCATAATGCCCTAAGACCTCGCGGCGCTTTTCAAGATTTACGGGAAAGCCCGTTAACATCATCTCGAGAAAGACTGGGATGGTTGCCATTGAAGTGTTGTAGGTAGCACGAGATATGTCGTCTAGTTGTGGCTCGATAACATTAAATACATCGTAAGTAACGCAGCAATCAAGAGCGTTATAAACCCAGTAAATCTCGTTATCCGATAGACTCGAGGCTTGCTCCTCGAGAGAAAGTGTGTCGATAATTATCATGCTAGACCTATGTATCAGCTAGGTAAGAGATGGGAAGTTTAAGACCTTTGGCTCTGTCTATCTCATACGCTACACCACGAGAGTTTTCCCAGCCATCTATCGTTAGTACAAGCATACTAGCGCAAGAGTCTAACATACAGTCATTAAAAGTTTTCCAACTAATGTAGTCCGTCCCAATGATTTTCTCCATAGCTCTCCCGTAGACTATAGGAGAAAATACTGGAATCCCACGTTTTAGAAGTGAGGCTGTTACGACACGAGCTCTTTCATATCGCATTTCGCGAACAGCTGGGTTAATGCTAGAGTACGGACTAGCGAGATAAACTAAAGAAGCCATGCGCGGTCCCTCGCGGTGTCAAGAAAAAGATGGGATGGAATATTGTAGCGCTCCATGACCGGCGAGAACTCTATAACCCACTGTTCAAAGGGAACTCCAGTTGTGTTTTTACAATGAAGAAGGTAGGTTCTAGCCATGTACTTTAGAAGTCCGACTTGATCCGGGAAAGCTTCAAAAAGGTAAAGGGGGTAGGTGCAGTCCATCATAAATTGCCCTGCCTCTTTCCCGTTGTTAAGGGCTCGAGTGTAAATTTTGAATAGAGTGAACTCTTGGTCAGACTGTGCGCGATTAAACTCTACGAAGTCTTCGTTTAGGTTAGGCTCGTTAGCCATTTTATTCGTCCTCTTTTTTCGTGCTTCGGTCAGATACACGACGTTTGTGCATAAACTTCCACGCTAGCTCCTCGGAATAAATGGAAGCGAGGAAGCCAAGTCCCTTCTCCATCTCCGGCTGGAGCGCGTGGTGGAGAACCATCGTGTCGTTAGCCCACTGGGATACAGGTATTCCCATTTTCCCCCAAAGGTATTGAGCGTCGTAACTAAAATTTTGCCCGAAGATTTGCACCCCCGGAGTGTTCATACAGCGGGATACAAATTGCCACGCTATTTTTTCTTCACGCGCGCTAGTCCAATAGTTTGCCCCCGGTTTAGTTGGGTCGAAAAAAGGGATAACTAAACAGCGCTCCGGAGACGGAGCTATGCCAACACAAGTTATAACGGGGGTCTTTGTTTCAATGTCAACTGATAAGTTCTTTGTTCGTGTAACAATGTATTCGTTCCAAAATACTTCGAGGTCTTCTATCGTTGGGTGCAGATGTAGGAAACGTTGGGGGCGACGAACCTCGGGAAAGGCTGCTTGGCGCTTGGCTTTCATCAGGTCCATTAGCAGGACCGGCTCCTGTTTAATCTCCGCAAGGATGGCGCGAGGATGGAGGACCGGAAGAACCTTGATGGTTCCACAGGCGGGGAGAGAAGTAGTGATCCGGCCTCTGGCAAACTTGAGTTTGTTCTGGTGGGTCATCGCGAGCAAAGCCAACTCGCCGCAGGCGATTACGAGGTTGGGCTTAAGCCGGCGGAGGTTGGTGTAGAGGGAATGAATGTCCGCGCCAAACTCAGGCTTGAGATAGGCTTTGCGGGCGACAGCCGGGAAGGCAGTTAGTGCACCGCTTTTGCTCTCCTGCGTGAAGGCGTAGAAGGAACCGCCGGGGCTGTTAATGCAATTCATCCAGATGCAATCGTCCGGGGAGATACCCGCTTTGCGCAGCATCCCTTTGAAGTAGCCCCAGTATCCGTTGGTGAACGGAGCCCCGGCTTCATTAAGCGCCGGGTGATCTCCTAGAATTACGATAGTCATTGGTGGACTCCGGTATGGCTGGTGTACGGGGTGAAGCGACCATATCAGTCTCGCCGTTTAACCATGCTCCGGTGAACCTTGGCGTTCTCATAAACCTCGTCGAGGGCCTCGAGGCCAAGAACAAACTTCGGCGACGACTCTTCGGCCGCGAGTATGGAGTTACCACTCCCCATGGTTGGGTCGAGCATCACGGTGGACTCATCGACGAACATGCGAAAGAAGTGCTGGAGCATAGGGCGTGGCTTCTCGGAGGCGTGGACCTCCTTGGTTTTTGGATGAGCGAAGAGGTTGCTCACAGCCTGAACAATCTTGCGATCTCCTCGCGAACCGAAAAGGCAGACCTCATAGATTTGTCTGGGGCCACGTTGGGGATCAGGGAGGATACCTGAGTTGTCAGAACGATGCCAGACGAGGGGGACTGGATTGAGCTTCCATCCCATGTCTTCAAGAGCCAGCCGGGACTGATGGATAATTTCATGGCGGGCCGACAGCCAAAACATAAGATGGGCGGACTCAGCCACTCGGTCGGACATGATGGCTTTCAGCCCGCGCAGACACTCGAGGTATAACTCAGGGGTATCCGCATACTTTCCCAGTAGCCCAGTTGCTCCCCCGTTGTGCTTGTCGTAGTTGATTCCGTAGGGGAAGTCGCAGTGGATGAAGTTGAACTTGGGTCCGCCCCAGGGTTTGGTCGCCCACTCTCGGAAGTCGGCGAGGAGATAGGGAATGGGCTTCTGCTGCGTCTCGACTTGAAGCTCAGGTTCGACGACATTCTTTTTCATCCCGGCGGTGCTGACGGAAACGGGGGAGGCGAAGGCGGTTTTGAAAGCCGCGTCGACAGCTTCCTCCTCGGCTACTTCCGCCCGCTGCATCTTGCGGGAACAGATGTTGAGGGCGGTGGTGTAGTTGTCGGCCGCGACAACCAGCGGCTCCTCTTTCTCCATGAAGGAGTGGACGATGAGGTAGTTGGTGATCGTGTTGTCGGATACGGAGAGAAGGCGGGCGGTGGAGCTCTGCGTCCACTCCTCATCGGCTTGCATCTTCAGCTGGTGAAGGCGGGCGACAGCCGAAACTTCTTCCTTCCAGTTCAGCGCCTTGCGCTTGACGTTCTCCTCGAGCTCGATCGCTTCGAGTTCTTCCCGAGGAATGTCCGTGGTGAACTGGACGGAGATGTGGGTAAGGCCCAGTTCTTGGTGCGCTCGGAGGCGGCGTTCGCCTGCAACGAGGGCTCCGTCT
>ERZ869921.1292-NODE-1292-length-10878-cov-3.966922_pt1 | contig 10878 bp, 23 predicted proteins | sample MGYA00579310_ERZ869921 | MGnify/ENA primary metagenome ERZ869921 (study PRJEB32216, sample SAMN09231816) | wastewater metagenome | place: USA: Maryland | collected 2016-06-21 | study: EMG produced TPA metagenomics assembly of the PRJNA472060 data set (Reclaimed...
ACCGCCGACGGCGAACGGTTCTTCGGTGCGCTGCAGGTCGGCCAGTTCCGCCGCATGCTCGACGGGACCGGCGCCTACTTCGCGGATTGCGTGTTCACCGAAACCCAGGCCGACAGCTCCGCGGTGGCGTTGTGAGCACGGCGACAGCGATGCTCGACCTCGAGATCTTGTCGCGCGCCGAGAAGGTCCGGTTCGACCTCGTCGACAAGACCGGCGCGTCGCTCGGCGCGATCCACCCCGTGTCCGCGGTGACGATCTCGAACGACGGCAGCGCTTCGATCAAGCGGAGCCTGTCAGGGTTCCAGCTGGCAGCCGACGAGTACGCCGACGTCAACCCGCTCAGCGACCGGGTGAAGCCCTACTGGTGCCTGTCGACGGGCGACGAGTACCCGCTCGGCGTGTTCCTGTTCGGCGAGGCGTCGACGCAACGCTGGTCGTACGGCCGGTCCCTGACCGGTTCGCTCGTCGACCAAGGCCTCGTCCTCGCCCAGGAGATCTCCGAGTCGCTCGGGTTCGAGGCCGGCACCACCGCCTCGGCGGCGATCGTGCGCACGTTCGAGGCCGCAGGGTTCTACACCGCCGAGGTCGCGACGACCGCGTACACGTTCGGTTCGCCGCTCGCCTACCCGGCAGGCAAGGGCGGCACCACGTACGCGAAGATCCTCGACGAGCTGTGCCAAAAAGCCGGCTACTACCCGGCGTACTTCGACAACGACGGCACGCCCCGAGTTCGCGCCACAGCGACGCTCGCCGACGCCACCCCGACCCTCGACTACGTCGACGGCGGCCGCATCACCTCCGGGACGATCGTCGAATCGAACGACCTCCTGAAGGCCCCGAACCGGTTCCTCGTGATCGACACCGCCGCGACGACCGGCGATGTGTCGTACGTGTACGACATCCCCGCCGACGCCCCACACAGCTACGAGAACCGCGGGTTCCGGATCACGAAGACGATCGAAGCGCCCGGCGTCGGCGACAAGGCCCAAGCGGAGAACGTCGCCCGGGCGTACTACTCGAGCAACCCGCAGGCGTACGAAACAGCGGTGTGGTCCTCGCCGCCGGACCCCCGCCACGACACGTTCGACATCGTGAACTACCGCGGCGTCAACTACCTCGAGCTCGGCTGGTCGATCGTGTGCACACCAGGCGGGGAGCACACCCACACCGCGTCGCGGGTGTACCTGTAGTGGGCAAGAAGATGCTGCACGCCCTGCCGACCGTAGCGCGCGACGCCGCCGGCGAGTGGGCGAAGTACGGCTGGCACATGTCGATCCCGGCGGGTGTCGAGCACCCCCGCCACCAGGTCGTCGACTTCGAGGCCCGCCTCGGCCCCAAACCGCTGTACCGGTGGGTGGACCTGTGAGCGACATCAGCGAACCAACCACCGGCGGCGACCTCCCTGTCGGGCCCGACCCCGAGTTCATCGCGATGCTCGACCGGCTGATGCCGTTCATGGCCGACGCCGCGAAACTCGCGGTGGCCGAGGCTGCAGCGACGACGCCGACGACGACGTACCGGCCGGCGAACGTCGTCGGTGTCGACCCGGCGCTGCGCAACGCGTCGGTGCTGTGCGACGGCGACACGACCCCGATCACGGCGCAGGTGTTGACCGAGCTCCCCGGCCAAGGCGACCGGGTCATGGTCGAGTTCCGTGCCGCCGGCGCGGTGTTCGTCGCCGGGTTCATCACCGCGTGCGGCGAGCAGGCCGGTTTCTGCAAGCCGTACGCGGGGCCGATCTCGCAGCACGCCGGCGGCGTGTCGGGCTCGGCGACGCCGGGCGAGCCGCCGCGTGGGTGGCTGTGGTGCGCCGGGCAAGCGGTGTCGCGGTCCACCTACCCGGCGCTGTACCTGGCGATCGGCGACACGTGGGGCGCCGGCGACGGGTCGACGACGTTCAACGTTCCCGACTTCCGTGGCCGTGACCTGCGCGGCCTCGACAACATGGGCGGCTCGGACGCCGGCCGCATCTCCGCGTCGAACACGCTCGGCGGCACCGGCGGTACGGAGACGCACACCCTGTCGCAGTCGAACCTGCCCAGCGTCAGCTTCACGGTGTCGGGCGGCACCGTCACCGGCACCGTGTCGGGCACCACCGGCAACCCGTCGGCGAACCACACGCACGACATGAACGACGTCTACAACCAGGCCGGTCTGTACACGTCGGGCCCGAACGGCGGCGGCGCCGGCAACACCATCAACAACGTCACGACGCGCGCCACGGCAGGCATGTCGGCCGATCACACCCACTCGTTCTCCGGGTCGATCTCGAGCGGTTCGCTGTCGGGCGCGACGGCGGCGTCGGGCGGCTCGGGCGCGACGGTGAACCACCTCCCGCCGTATGCGCTCGTGCACTGGTTGATCAAGGCCTAGTTCTCACGTCCTGTGCCGCGCGCCGATCCCCCCATCGGCACCGCTGCACGGTGGCCCGGCGTCCGTAGCGGGCGGCGCCGGGCCTGCCTCTCCCCACGATCGGAGCGCGTCATGCTCGACGACTTCGCACGACCTGGTGTGTCCACGAACCTCGAGCCGGTGTTCGGCGGCCGCCTCCTGCGGCTCCTGAAGCACTTCGGCGGCCGGGTCGTCATCGACTCCGGGTTTCGCACGCGCGCCCAGCAGCAGAAGCTGTACGACGACTGGGTCGACTCCGGTAAGCGGGTGCCGTCGATCGTCGCGGTGCCGGGCTCGTCGAAGCACGAACGCGACCCGGCCGAAGCAGCGGACCTGGACCGCCTCGACTCCGATCTGACGTGGGGCGAGGTGCACTACACCGCCGCCGCGTTCGGGTTGTGCTTCCCGATCCAGCGCGAGGACTGGCACTGCGAAGCGGTGCCCGACTGGACAGACCCCGAACCACCGGAGGACGACGACATGGGCAAGGTCGAATGGCGCATCCTGGCGCCGGCGGGCAGCGCAGCGAAGTTCATCGCACCGATGGCGCCGCTTCCCGACGGCACCCTCGCCGCGCTGTACGCGACGTGGCTGCCGACCGGGCACCACGTCGACGAGTGGGCATCGCGAGGCGTTGTCGAACTGCCGTGCGGCGTCGAGGATCTCCGCAACGTCACATTGCTCGGCCCGCTCCCCACCGGAGACGCACGCGAGTGGACCGCGGCTGACTGGCTCGCGGTCGCGTGAGCGAAGACATCATTGTCGCCATCATCGGCGCGTCGGCGATCGTCGTCGTCGCATTGCTGACCATCGGCGTCGAGGTGCTGCGCCGACAGAACACGAAGCAGCACAAGCACAACTTCTCGCTGCTCGAGTCGATCGATGGGACCGTGAAAGCGATCGACCGGAAGGTCGACGTCCACGGCGAGTGGATCGCCGGCCACCAAGCCACGCATGACGCCGGTGGCTACCGACCCGATGTCGCGCGGCGACGCGCGCACCACCAAGGAGAACCCACATGAAGAACCTATGGGGCCGTGAACCGGTCGCGATCGTCGCCACCCTGCAGACGCTCCTCGCGTTGCTGCTCGCGTTCGGCGTCGAGCTCACCGTCGAACAGACCGGCGCGATCCTCGCCGCGACCGCGGCCGTGCTCGGCCTCGTGGCGCGCGCCAAGGTCACCCCGCAGTGAAGGCCGCCCCCAAGTCGCTGACCGAGCTCCGAGCGGCCGCGCACCTCGCGGCGCGCGTCACTGCGGCGAAGGACCAGCGCGTGCCCGCCGTGTGGAAGCGGTACGGCGGATGAGCGCGCCCGGGGTACGCGACCTCGTCTTCGTCGCCGGTGACGACTGGTCGCACCAGATCACGATCACCGACGGCACCGACCCCATCAACCTCACCGGACGGACCTGGCTCGCGCAACTCCGGCGCCGATCCAACTCCGCAACGGCCGACGCTGCGTTCACCGTGGACACCACCGACGCAGCGACCGGCGTGCTCACCTTGACGATCGCCCGGGCGGTCACCGCCGGCCTCTCCGGGCCCTACGTGTGGGACCTGCAGCAGACCGCAGCAGACGTGGTGACCACGATCCTCGCGGGTCACGTCACCGTGCGCGCCGACACGTCTCGAGCCTGATGACCGACACGACGATCGTCGCAGTAACCGTCGAAGCGACCGAGCTGGCGACCGACACCACGACCACCGAAGTAGCGGTGACGCAGCCGTCGACCGAGGTCGCGGTCACGGCTACATCGACGACGGTCGTGGCGTCGGCAGAAGCGACGACCGTGACGCCGTCGGCTGCTACGACCGTGGTGACCTACACCGAATCGACCACGGTCATCGCGACAGGATCGATCGGCCCACCCGGGCCGGCAGGAGGCGACTCGGTGCCCTATGCCATCCAGCTCGACGACGCCGGATCTGGCGTCACCTACGTCGGCGAAGCCGACCCCGGCACCGCGACGAGTACCGCCGGGTGGCGCATCAAACGCCTCACCGAAACCGGGCCCGATGTCGCGGTGGCCTGGGCTGACGGCGACGCGAACTTCAACAACGTCTGGACGAACCGCGCCAGCCTCACCTACACGTAGGAGACCAAGTGTCGAAGGGCAACACCACCGAGGCCGACCTGCTGGCCAAGATCTTCAAGGCGACTGCGTTGTCGTGGGACGCCGCAACCGAGCTCGACATCCACCTGCACACCGGCGACCCCGGCGAGTCGGGTGCGAGCACGGCGTCGGAGGCGACGTACACCTCGTATGCCGTCGTGACCGTGAACCGCAACGGCACCGACTGGACCGGCACGAACCCCGTCGCGAACGGCATCCTGATCCAGTTCCCGCAGTGCACCGGTGGCACGAACACGCTCACGCACGTGTCGATCACCCCGGAGGGCAGCACGCAGATCCTCTACTCGGGCGCGTTGAACGCGTCGCTGTCCGTCGCGAACGGCATCCAGCCGCAGTTCGCGATCGGCGCGCTGACGATCGCGGAAGATTAGGTAGTTTGGACGGCACGGCAAGGGTGTGGTGCTGCGGTGCGTTGACTGCGGTAGTCGCAACATCACAACGCTCACGATCGCTGAGGAGGACTGATGGCCGAGTACCGCTGCGCCGAGTGCGCCGCCCCTGCGCGCGTCACCGACGTCGGCGTCGTGCGCTCGTGCGCGCACGCGACGGCGGCCGTCGTGGCTGATCTGTCGGCGAAGTGCGAGGGCACCGGTGGGATTCGCTAACGTCGCCGCGCTCGTCGACGCCGAGCTCGCCGGGAAACGTCACTACACGTTCTTTCGGAAGGTGCCGGCTGTCGTCACCGGCGCGGGGACCTGGTACGACTACTCGATGGCGCCCGGGAACCCGGCGCCGCAGTACTACGCCGCCGCGCCGCTGACCGCGCAGACCCTCTCGAGGGCCGACGGCGGCATCGCGCACGGCGGCGACGTGGCACCGTCGACGAAGTACCTGCGCAAGGTCTCCGCGATGGTCGTCGTCGCGGCCGGTGTCCCGCAGCGGCTCATCGCCTGCGACTATCTGCTCTTCTACCCATTCTGCGACATGGGTTCCACGGACCCGCAGCCGATGACGAACACGCAGACCCTGAGTCGCTACACCGCAGGCTCGGGCGTTCAGATCATGGCGGTGCTCGTCGCGCCACACGGCCTCGTCGGCGACTCGTTCTTCGTCACCTACACCAACAGCGACGGGGTCGCCGGGCGGGTCACGCCGCTGCACATCATGTCCACCGCGATCTCGGTGAACGGCACGATCCTCACGACGCAGCAGTCCGGTGCCGGTCGGTTCGGGCCGTTCCTCGCGCTGCACGCCGGCGACACCGGGGTTCGTTCGATCGAGTCGGTGCAATGCACCGCCGGGACCGACGTCGGCCTGTTCACGCTCGTGCTCGTCAAGCCGCTCGCCGAGCTCACGGTGCGCGGGATCGACGCCCCGACCGAGGTGGACTTCTACCTCAACAGCGGCGGCAAGCTCCCCGCGGTCGTCGACGGCGCGTACCTCAACGTCATCTCGTGCCCGAACGGGTCGCTGACCGGCGTCCCGTTGCAGGGCGACATCACCTTCGTGTGGGACTAGGTGTGTTCTCTCGGGACGTTGTCGTCACCGAACAGGTTGATCACGAGCTGGCCTCCAGGGTCGGCGGTGGGCACCACGATCGGTTTCTGCGTGAGCAGAGGACCGGGCTGTGGGGCTCGCGAGATCGGCGGCTTGTTCCCGAGCGACGTGTGGGTGCGCTGATGGTTGTACTCGTTGAGGAAGGGCACGAGGGCGTGACGGCGGGCTTCTTCGGACAGGTACACACGGACATACAACCACTCGTTCTTCATCGTCTGGTTGAACCTCTCGACGAACAACTAGGAGCAACTTCATGGGGTTCACTTCGCTCGACGACCTGATCTCGGAGATGACCGAGAACGGCAAGTTCTGGCGCGCGGATTGGAACAAGCTCACGCACGCTGTCGGCGTCCAAGCCGCGGGCACGTGGTATGCGCTGCCGCACGCCACCGGCAACCCGGGCGCGATGACGCTCGGCGCGGTCGGCACAAACCTCGGGTGGCACGCCGCCCATGACCGCACAGCGGGCGCGATCCAGCACGGCGCCGACGTCACCCCGGACACGAAGCACATCCTCAACGCGTCGGCGTTCTCGGCCGCGGCCACGACGATGCCAGCGATCTTCATGCTCGTCGACATGCTCGGCTGGTACCCGGTCACGACGACGACCACCACCGGCAACCAGGCGCTCATCAACTCGCGCGACTTCACCGTCAACGCCGGCACCGACCTCGTCACCCTGACCGCCGGCTGGGACGTCCAGACCGGCACCGCGGTGCGGTTGACGACCACCACCACGCTCCCCGCCGGCCTCGCGTTGGCAACGACCTACTACTGGTCGCGCACGTCAGCCACGACCGGCGAGCTCTGCGCGACGCTCGCCGACGCGATCGCCGGCACCCAGATCGACATCACCGACACCGGCACCGGCACGCACACCATGACGATGTACCTCGGTGACCGGTGCCCGACCGACGGTGCAGGCGTGCAGGCGTTCCTCACGCCGTCCGTCGCGCTCGGTGCCGGCACGCCGAACATCCAACTGACCTACACCGACGCTGCCGGGAACACCGGGAACACGACCCCGACGACGTTGCCGATCTCGAACGCGACCGCGCCGATCGGCCAGATCGAGTACTCCGGCACCGGCGCCGGGAAGTTCGGGCCGTTCATCCCGCTCGCCGCCGGCGACACCGGCATCCGGTCGGTGCAGCAGTTCAACTACAACGTGACGCACACGTCGGGTACCACGAACTTGGTGCTGTGCCGGCCGCTGCTCACCTTGCCGATGACCACCGTCGGCGTCGCGTCAGAGCGCGACCTGCTGAATCAGATCCCGTCGCTGCCACGCGTCTATGACGGAGCGTGTCTCACGTGGCTGATGTACGCCGGAGCGGCGACGCCGGTCGCGTCGGCGTTCTACGGCCACCTCGACCTCGCCTGGTCCTGATGGCGCTCATCGGGAACGACTCGGTGCTGTCGAAGCACCCGGGTCGCGACTGCGGCGGTGGCGCGATCGGCCTCGGCCACAACCGCGGCGACTTCGGTAAGACGTCCACACGTCGCGGCGCGTTCAACGGGGCAGCGTGGGAAGCGAAGTCGGGCGTCCCCGACGGCTACCGGCCGCCGTACACGTGGGTCATGCCGCAGGAAGCCGGCGGCCTCGCCGCCCGCAACACCCTCGAGGGCTCCGGCGCGCTCGCTGCGACCGGCGCGATGGGCGTCAACGGCGAGGCGGCGCTCGCCGGGACGAGCACGCTGACCGCGAGCCTGCAGCTCATCGTCTCCGCTGTCGCGTCGCTCGCTGGGAGCGGCACGCTCACCGGCGACGTCGTCGCGATCCTCAACGCCGTCGCGGCTCTCGCCGGAACAGGCACCGTTGCGGCGACGGCTCGAGCGACCGGTCACGCTGCAGCGTCGGTCGCCGGGTCGGGAGCGCTGACGGCAGTCCCGACGGCGACCGGCACGTTGTCGGCGGATCTGACGATCACAGCGGTCACCGACACCCCGAGCGCCGAACAGATCGCCGCCGCCGTGTGGGAGCACATCCTCGACGGGTCCATCACCGACGCTGCGTCAGCCTCGGCGTACGTGCGCCGCACCCTGTCGACCGGCAAGTTCCTCGCGCTGAAGTAGCCCCACCCATCCGATAGGAGCACCATGGCAACCCCCACCGCGGCTCGCGCCGTTCACGCCACCCTCACCGCCGCGACCGTCGACACCGCCACGTTGACGTCGCCGACGGGACGGTTCGCGATCATCAACCGCGGCACGGACACCATCAGCTACCTGTTCGGCGGGGCGACGTCGGCGGACCCGACCGCGCTCGGCAACGACTGCTTCGTCGTGCCCGGGTCCGCGACGGTCACCCACGACTGGAACGCATCCTCGGCGCTCGTCGTCAAGCTCATCTCGGCTGGAACCCCCGGGTACAGCATCGAGGCCGTCTGATGTCCGGCTTCGGCCTCAGCTACTTCGGCGGCGGCGGCGGCGGTGCGGCGGCGTCCCTCCAGAACCGTGCCGTCATCGGACCTCATTCTTCGGAGAGTTGCGGCGCCGAGATCGGCTCGTCGAGCGCGGTGCCCGCTGCGTCGTTCCCGTTCCTCGCGAACGGCTCCACGATCTACGTGCCGTTCGTGATCTACGCGCCGGCCACCGCCTACAAGCTGTGCGTCGTCAACTCGAACACGACCGGTAACACCGATATGGGAATCATGGACGAGGACGGTGTACGGCTCGTGTCGATCGGCACCACGGCCCGCACCTCCGGTTACCAAGAGTTCAACATCGCCGACACCGCCCTCGCGGCGGGCGCGTATTACTTGGCGCTCGCCGGGAGTTCGTTGAGCGGCCAGTGGGCGTCGTGGCCGATGGACGGCAAAGTCGTCGCCGCCGCCTCCGGGGTGCTGCGTGAAACCGTGTACCCGGTGCCCGCGACAGCGACGTTCGCGGCAGCCGACGTCGCTGTCGTACCCATGATCGGAGTCATCTTGAGGAGCTCGCCGTGACCGTGCACAAACCGACCCTCGGCACGTTTTCACGCGAAGCGATCGGTGGGCCGATGTATCTCGGCGTTTCGTCCGCCGGTTCGACCACATGGGCCGGGCCTGGCGCGAACGGCGCCGTGTTCGTACCGTTCGCGCTCGACGGTGACTTCTTGGTGTCGACGGTTTGGTGGGCGAACGGCGCAGCAGTCGCCGGTGACGTCGATGCCGGCGTGTACTCGATCGCTGGGGCGCGGCTCGCTTCGTGCGGGTCCGTCGCACAGGCCGTGACTGACGTCGTCCAGTCCGCTGCGGTTACCACACCGGTCACGCTCCCTGCCGGGATGTACTACTTGGCGTTAGCAGCGAGTTCGGCGTCGGCACGGTTCTACATGCAGGCGTTGGCGGTCGGGTTTGAAGCGACGAAGTCGTTGGGGATCTGTTCGATGGCGTCGGCGTTCCCACTCCCATCGACTGCGACTCTGGCGGTCGCTGCGTCGACTGCGATGCCGCTGTTCGGTATCTCGCGCGCCGCCGTCGTCTAGGTCGCCGCCGCATCCCCCCCTCTGCGGCCGGCAGACGTCACCCCGTAGGGACTCCCCGCCTTGCGGGGTGACGTCAACCTCTTGTGGTGAGAACAATCCCGTTCGCGCCCGCACACCACCAGACGATTCGCCGCCTCACCCTGGGCAAGGGGTGGGGCGGCTTTCGTCGTTTTCACCAGTCATGCCGGCTCGTTCACCGTGTCGACCTCGACCACGAGGACCCCGTCGACCTCGGTCGCGACCGCCACCGCGTCGCCGGCGACCGCGACACCCGGCCGCCATGCTTCGATTACCTCGGCTGCGGCTTCCCACTCTTGTCGGCTCATCTTGACCTCTTTCGTGCGCGCGTGTACCGTCCTGGGTAGGACATCGCGTGCCGAGCCTGGGTGAGGGTCTCTGAAAGGCTCATGGCAAGAACCTTGGCACAGGGGCTGGGGATAAGTCAAGAAGTTCTCCGACTTGTTCGTCTCGTGTGTTGACAAATTTCTTTCAAAACGGTTAGGTGTCTCCCATGACACCAACCGAACAGCTGATCGACATCAAGCTCGACGGCAGGCTCAAACAGGTCATCGCCGAATCCCGAGCCGCCGGCAAGTCGTGGACGATCATCGCCCGCGACATCTTCATCGCTACAGGCGTCTCCGTCTCCAACGAATCACTCCGCCAGTGGTTCGCACCCGGTGGCCGCTGGACCGATCAGGGCGAGTACTTCGAGCGTGAATCGTGACGGCGCTCGACGAGTTCCTGCGTTTCGCGTTGTTCCTCCTGGCGCTCCTGACGATCGTGTTCGTGGCGTTGCGGATCGGTGCGCTGTGATCGCCCACCTGTTGTTCGCGTTGTTCGCCATGTCCGTTGCGGCCGTCTTCATCTTGTTCGGCTGCACGTTCGAGGAGAGCGACCGATGATGCCGCTCGCCGACTGGCGGTACCGGCACCTCGCGTACAGCCCGGATCTCGACGACGCAGCCTGCGACGCCACATCCGCTTGTGCGATGAAGGTGCTCCGTGCGCCGGCCGGTGCGTTCGCGGTGTGCGAGTTCAAGACGCTCGGCGGTGTCGTGTCGGCGTTCGCCGACTCGGTCGAAGTCGCCCCGGGCGTGACGGTGCCGCGCGCTGCGGTCGTGGTGTTCCGCTTCGACGAACACCAGCGGATCGCCGAGTTGTTGAAGGAGATGGCGTGACGCAGCTCTCGTTGTTGAACCAACCCCGCCGGCGGCACGACAACCCGCACACCTCGAAGGCAGCCGCCGAATCGGTTGTTCCCGTAGCGGGGTATCTCGAGGCGCAGATCGTGAAGGTCGCGTACAACGGTCCGTTCACCGCCGAGCAGATTGCGGGGATTCTCGGGGTGCGTGAGCCGGGACGGTGGGACGAGGGCACGATCCGCA
>ERZ869921.1293-NODE-1293-length-10871-cov-11.738905_pt1 | contig 10871 bp, 14 predicted proteins | sample MGYA00579310_ERZ869921 | MGnify/ENA primary metagenome ERZ869921 (study PRJEB32216, sample SAMN09231816) | wastewater metagenome | place: USA: Maryland | collected 2016-06-21 | study: EMG produced TPA metagenomics assembly of the PRJNA472060 data set (Reclaimed...
CCATCAGTGCACGCCCTTCCCGCCCTTGCCGAGCTTCGGCGTGGTGTCCGCCTTCTGCTTGCGGCGCCGACGGGACTCATTGGGGATGTCTGGCTGCGGCGGGTCGTCTGACGTCTCCTCGGCCTCGTGCTCCGCATCATCCTGGTCGATGTCGCCGGTGACATCTGGCGCGAGCGCGGTGAGCCACTCCGGCGCGGTGGGCAGATCGTCGAACGTGACCGCGTCCCCCTTCTCGGCTTTGACGGCCGCGCTCGACTTCAGCCAGTGGCGCAGGTTGGCGATGTCGACCGCCGTCCGCTCGGCCAGCTCCTCCATCGTGCACAGGTACCCTTCGGCGCCGATCTGCGTCATCAGGTCGGCAATCTCAACGGGGGTCAACGGCTGCGGGAGCAAGAACGCCGGCGGGTCCGGCAGCACCGGCGTGTCGCACTCCGGCGTGTCCCGCACAACCTGGTCGACCACATCGAGCCACACGAGCACCTGGCCGCGCTCCTCCTCGGTGTAACCCATAACGATCAGCGCGTTGACGTCGTGGCCGAGGCTGATAAGCCGGTCGACGATCTTCCTGACGATCGGGTCGGCGTTGGCCGCCTCGATCTGCTCGGACTGGTTCTTGAAGAGCGGGAGGTCGTCGGCCGTCGACGTCAGGCGCCGCACGAGGACCTCCAGTGTCGACTGCGCGCCCTCCAGGCTCGCCTTGTAGCGCTTCGTCTCCTCACGCGACGATTCATACTCGCCACGCGCCTCCAGGACGCGGGCATGCTGGCGCTTCACTTCCTGAAACAACTTCTCGTCAACGGTCACGGTCGGCATCTCATTCATCGCGGGGCTCCTGGGATCGGAAAACGCATGACGGCAATCTCGGCATAGGCCGGGCGGCCGTCAGGGACATAGAACTTCTCAGGGTTGATCAGCTGGCAAACCTGCGCGTCATCGCGGAACAGGACCCCAATCAGTGGGTCGATTGCCGCGCGGACAAGTTTGTCGAGGTCTGGCTTCACGGTCGGGCACGGCCGCTTCTTCGCGCTGACCGACGGCGGCCGGATGAGTCCAAACCGAATGCGGACGGCCACGGGGCCGTCAAAGAACGGCGACGCCTCCAGGCCGACTTTCCGCAGCGCGGCCTGCGCCTCGAACCGTACGAGCTGCTCCCAGCGCTTGAGGTTCGGGTTGTCGGACGTGACGATCGCCCGATAGGCGGTGCCCATCTTGCGCACGAAGGCCTTCGTCGAGCCCTTTGGCTCCGGCGTGCCGAAGACGACGAAGGCGACGGTCGGCGGCATCATGCCGCCCGGCCCTTCTTCAGCTGCCGCAGCATCCGCGCCCGGTAGTACCGGGCGGCGCGATGGTAGCCGGCCGAGTAGCCGACTTTGTAGGCCTCGACCGGGGTCCGCCCCTTGACGCGCGCGGCGATGTCGCGCCACGCGCTGAGCAGCTTCGCCTTCGCGGCCTTCTTGAATCGGGCCGCCTCGGCCTTGGCGTACTCCGGCGCGGTCAGCCGGTACCGCATCGCGCAGCCACGCGAGGCGAAGCGCTGTTTCGCCCGGCGCGAGCCGTGACGGGTGAACGTCCGGCCACAGCCGCACGCGCACGGCACAGTGACGGACGCCACGCGCGACGGGCGCGGATGGCCCTTGCCCGACCAGGCGGCCCGCTGTGCCGGCGTCACCGTGTTGTGCCAGCACGCGCGCGTGGCGAGGGTCTGCACCCGATCGGGCCGGCCCTGGATGACTTCGCGGCCGCAGCCGCAGCGACAGAGCGTCATCGCAGCACCTCGCCGGTCGTGGCATCGACCTGCTTGCCGCGGCGGTAGACGACGTCGAGATACTCGAATCCGATCCGCGTGACAACCGTGTCGGGATGGCAGCCTTGCGGCCAGAAGTACTTACTCAGAAAGTCCTGCCAGGTGTCGCAGCAGCGGTCGACGCCTTCCGCCGCCAGTTCGCTGGCCACCACCGTCGGATCCGCGTCGCGCAGGCGATCGAGCCGTTCGCGATCGACCGACGTGACGCGCAGGACGGCCAGGCGTCGTACCTTCTCGCCCTTCTTGAGCCCCATGCTCTTCTCGACCGCGCGCAGCAACGTGCCAGGGGTGAGATCCGCCCAGCCCGTGCGCCGCGTCACGGTCTTGGTGCGCTGCAGGATCGCCTGCGTCGTCATGCTGAACGCCATCTGTCTCATCGCGGCACTTCTCCGGCCGAGACCAGGTGGCGCCATGTCTTGCCTTGAAGGACCTGGTACGCGGCGTGCACAGACACGCCGAGGTGCCTCGCGATATCAATAACCGGCATGCCCGTCGCACGGAGCCGACGCATCTCAAGCACGGCCTGCTTGGTTAGCACTGCGCATCCGTGGGCTTCACCACGCGGCCGGGTTTCTGGATGCGTCCGCGTTCCGTTCCTCGAACCGACGGCATTTCTGGCCTTCAGCGTGCAGTCACGCCTGTTGTCCTGTTGGGTGCCCTCGAAGACATGCGCAGGGTTACAGCACGGTGGGTTATCGCAGCGATGAAGCCCAGCGAGGTCAATATGTCCGCGCGTGATCGCCACCGCCACGCGATGGGCTTTCATGTGCCGCTGGCGCCCCTTCGGGCCAATCTGGAATTTGCCGTATCCATCAGGATCGCGTCGAGCGGTCCATAGCCAGCAGCCATCGGGACCGGCCGACTTGTCGACCTTCATCCAGAATCGTCGAATGTTTCGATCAGTGAATTCTGCCCGGTCGATGGGCAAAGACTCGCGTTTGCTAGACTTGGCGTCAGCCATGCCGTCGCGGCTCCTATCCGCGTGGTGTGGTGAGGGGCGCGGCGGTGTTACTAGCACCGTTCGCGCTCCGCTATTTTCGCACAATTCCGCGCAGATTTGCCCTGAAACATGGAGCGGCGGGCGATCCGGAAAGGTCGCGGCGTACGAGGCCGCGCGTTCAGTGATCGTCATGCCGTCTTCGCCCGCGGCGCCACGCGCCGCTGATACCGGACGGTGTCGCCCGAGGGAATGCGCGCGGCCAGCCGCTCCCCGACGAGCGCGTCGAGGGCGGTGACCACCATCTCGCCGGACACCTCGGGGTTGACGCGCTGGGCGTGCTTGACCAGCTCCTCGCGGCTGTAGCTGGCGCCGCTCTCGAGCTTGGCGATGATCGCGTCACGCCAGGGGACGATCGTCTCAGCCTGGCGGCGCGTCGTCTTGGGCACCGCGCGCGGCGTCTCGCGCGTCGGGGCGGCTGACGCCGGCCGCGTGTCTATCCCCTGCATCAGCTCGGGGAGCCCGATGCGACTCAGCCGCTTCTCGCCGCCCACGCCCACCACGGCGCCGGACGCCAGCAGCGCCTTCAGGACAGGCCGCACCGTGGGCTCACTCAGGCCGGTGCCCTTGATGGTCTCAGCGACATTGCGTCCGCCTCGCGCGCCCTTCAACGATGCGAGGAGGCGCGCTTCGATCTCGGCGGTGTCGTATCGCTTGCGGCGGCCGTGCGCGACGACGGGCGGCGCGGGGGCCACACGTCGTGAGACGGGCACGGGCGTCTCGACGCGTCGCGGCAGCGCCTTCCGTGTCTGACGTACCGGCGCCGAGGCCTCGCGCGCGGGTTCGGCCAGCATCGCCGAGGGAATCGACACCTCAACGCTGAACGGCCGCCCAAAGAGCGCGCGGCACTTCTGAATCGAGGCGGCCAGCTCGCTGAGGGCCTGTTGCCGGTCAGCGATCATGGCGAGGATGCCGTCGATGGGATCGGGCTGTGTGGTCATCGTGTCCTGCCTGCCTGCCTGCCTGCCTGCCTGCCTGCCTGCCTGCCTGCCTGTGCTGCTCTCATGGGGGTCCTCATGCGTTACGCGCTCTTCGGGGCTCGCTCCGCCCTAAGATCGGCGACGAACGCGACCAGCTGCCCGAACGTCGGCATGCGGTCCATGTCGTCATCGGAGATCTCGGCGATGCCGAAGGCCTCTTCGGTGATCAGCGCGATCTCGACCACATCGAGCGAGTCGGCGCCGAGGTCCTCGACGAAGGTGGAGTCGGCCGTGACCTCGTCCTCGGCGATGCCGAGCTGCTGGCTGATCTCGGTGCGGAGTCGCTTCTCGATCTGGTCTCGGGTCATCGTCGTCCTCGCGTTCGGAAGGTGCTGCGAGCGGCACAGTCCGCCCAGTGCACGGTGGCCATGTCGACCAGGATTTGTTCGCGGCCGGTTTCGAGTTCCTGTTGGCGCGCCAGCGCCACGGGCGGCTGCGCGAACGGCATGTAGTTCCCCGTGCGCACGTTCTGGATGAGCCAGATGGGCGCATGGCAGTTCGCCGCCGTGCACGCGCGCTGCCGAATCGTGTCGGTCCAGCCCCACATGGTGCGCTGCGTGCCGGCCATCGCTACTTGCCACCCTTCGTCTTCGCGGCCTTCTTCGCAGGCTTGGCCTTGGCCTGGCTCTTGAGGAACTGGCGCTCGAACTTCGCGAGGTCGAACTTCCAGCTTTTGACCGCGTACTCGAACGACTCGCGCGAGGTGACCAGGTCGCTGTTGGCCTCGATCGCGGCCAGCGCCAGGACCACCAGCGCGTTCTTGTCGGTGAGCTTCACGCCGAAGTGCTTTTCTACGCTCTGCAGCCACAAGCCCGCGGACTCACTGATCCGCCGCACCATCGCCGCGTCGAGCTTCATCGTGGCGAGGTGCTGCACGAGCGCGCCTTGGGCCGGCCGCCGCAGGGCCTCCCACGCTTTCCGGTCGGCCTCGGCCTTCGCCGTGCGCTGCTTGGCTTCTTCGCGGTCGGCCTTGGTCTTCTTCGGGCTCGCGGTCTCACGCGACGCGGACGATCGCGCGGGGGCTTGCCGCGCCGGGAAGTGGACGGTGCAGGTCGGCGTGATGCAGGCCTCGACCAGCGCCAGGTCGCCGCCGTGGACGATGACGCCGCGCGTCGTGTGGTCGCAGCGCGTTTGGTCGGCCGCGTACCAGCCCTTCTCGAAGAGCAGGACGCCCGCGAATTCCTTCTCTTGCGCCGGGGACATCCAGCGCAGGCGGGACAACTGCGGCAGACTGGCGACGACAGGCGCGACGGCCGGCCGATCCGCCTCGGGGAGCTGCTCGAGCAGGGATTCCTGGACCGCCTCATCCGCCAGGTCGACCTTCAGGCTGTTCCGAATCTCGCGCTTGAATTCGCCGAACGCCATCAGGGCCGGCCGCAGCTCGTCCCATTGCTTCTCGCGAATCAGCGTCGTGACGTTCCCGCGCGACCAGTGGAAGGCGTCTTCCATCGCATCGACTTGCTTGTCGATCGGCAGCAGCGCGAGTTCCTGCGCGTGGGCCGTGGTCAGCAGATCCGCCAGGAACGCCTCCTGCGCGAGCGGGTGCAACGTCAGCAGCCGCAGCCGATCCCGGACGGTCTTCTTCGACTTGCCCACCTTCGCGGCGACCACCTCGAGCGTGTAGACCGTGTCGGCCTCCATTAGTCGCTGGAACGCCGCGGCCTCATCGAGCGGGTGCATGTCATGCCGCTGCAAGTTCTCGGTGATCGCGACTTCCAGGGCGGCGACGTCGTCGAGGTCGCGCACGATGGCCGGCACGGACTCGCGCCCCGCCAACCGCGACCCGCGGAACCGCCGGCTGCCGGCGATGATCTCGAACTTCTTGCCCTTCGGTCGGACCAGAATCGGCTCGAGCACGCCGTTTTGTTTGATGGACTGCGCCAGGTCGGCCAGGTCCGCGTCGTGCTGATGCCGCCGGGGGTTCCAGTCGGATTCGAGCAGTACGCCGATCGGTAGATCGCGGAAGGTGGTGGTCGTCGCTACGGTGTCCATGGGTGTCACGCCTCGTCAGGGTTGGGGGTCAGTCGTCGCGGCCGTCGTTCGCGGCGGCCATCTGGAAGTCGAAGAACGTGCCCGCGATCTGCGCCAGCGGCACGGGCCGGCGCATCTTGGTCGCGGTCGGGATCGGCGCGCGGGTGATCGGCTTGGCCGCGTGCAGCGCGTCCTGCTCGCGGCGGAAGCGCTCCTGGTCGATCTCGGCCCAGTCGACCGCGAAGCCCATCTGGCCCGCGCAGGAGACGCAGCGCGTCTTCCGCTGCGCCGTCAGCAGCGCCATCGGCTCGCCCTGCGGGATGGCCGCGCCACAGTAGCCGCAGGTCGTATCGATGGCGGCGACGGTCCAGATCACGCGGGTTGCCTCCCTTCGCGATCGGCGTCGAGTTGCGCCGCATGGAACGTCGCCGAGCCGCAGCGCCCGCCATGTAACTGCTCGCACTCGCTGTGCCAGTCGACCATCGCCCGTGTGCCCGTGAGCGGACCGCGCCCCTGCCGCCGTGGCGCCTTCGACCCGTACGCCGACAGCCAGGCCGCCCGCCAGAAGTCGAGCGGGTCGTCGCCAATGGGGCCGGCCACGTCGTCGAGGGTGTCGGTCACGAAGGCGCGGACGGTCGCGTCGGCATTGGGCACCGAGGCGTCGGCGCGCAGCTGCGTCAGCCACTGCGTCACCATGAACGCCGGGACGCAGACGCCCCTAGCGCACGCCGCCGCGGCCACCGCCACGCACCGGCGATGCGACCCGACCAGGGCGCCGGCAGGCGACTGGCCGCGCTGACGCCAGGCGGGGCTGTCTGTCGAGATCGGGATCTCTTCCGACTCAGCAGATCCAGGATCTATTTGGGTTTGGGTGTGGGTTTGGATCTCGGGCCCGCGCGCACGAGCATGAATAATTCCAGAATTTTCATGAATGGTTGCGGGAATCTCCCGTGAAGACTTACGTAACTTCTTGGCTTCCCGGAGGATCTTGTGCCGCTCATTCGATGGCAGGTCGTGCACCGAAAACAGCATCTGGGTTGCTGGCGTGGCCTTGGCCAGGACGTCAGGCGGCGGTGCCGGCAGGATGGTGTCCTTCGGGTAGTCCACGCCCTGAAAGTCCTGCCAGTCGAGTTGCCACCAGTAGCGGGCGCCCTGGTGGTCGAACGCGGCCACGAGCGTGGAGGCTAAGACGGCGGCCATCTCGGCCTCCACGCGCTTCAGGCCCCATTTCTCGAGCCGGCGATTGTCGGCCATCAGCACGGCCGCCGAGGCGCGCATCACGCCGTAGTCGTCGGCCGACAGGACGTACTGGTGCCAGACCCGAAAGGACTTGTCGTCGAGCGCGACGATGCGCTCGCCGTTCGACCCACGCTTATGGAACAGCCGCACAACGCCCGCCATCTAGCGCCGCCCCCTAGTAGTCGTCAAAGTCGCGCCCATCCCGCCTGGCGTCCATGTCCTGCTGGGCCATTCGATCGTTCCGCCAATTCCTTGCGCACCCTCCGACGTATCGCAGGTCTTTGGTCGCGCCGCGTCTGAGCGCCATGTGCATGAATTCGCGAAGCTTCTCCCTGGGGCACCACTGAAGCGCGCTACGAAGCCACCGGTAGTCACGCGTGCCGATGGTGTGGTTGCCGTCCGCATCAGGCTTGAGGCCACGTTCGTCGTTCCAAAACTCGATGAGTTGCCATGTCTCATCTTCGAGACGATCGCTCTCCTCGGTAAGAACTCGGTTGTATTCCTCCACCTGACGCCGGCGCTCAAGAATCTCGATGGCTCTATCGTGCGGATCTTCCCCAGTGACAATTTCATTGAGCGGACGATCTGACTTGCCGCTATTGCAGGACCAGCACGACGTGGTGAGATTGACGACGTCGTCGCCGCCGCCAGCTGCTCGAGGAACGATGTGATCAACTTCGAGCACGACGTCTGGAGATTTCCTGCCGCAGTACTGACAAGTAAAGTCGTCACGCTTGAAGACCTCGAATCGAGTCCGAACGCTTAGAGCCATCGCCCACCTCCCAAGTGGGTTCCCTGTGATCGGCGGCCAGGTGCCGGGAAAGCACCGTTCGGGCTGCAGGCCCTAGGCCGCCGAACCTGTCGATATTGAATTCCACGAATCTCAGGCCTGTCTCCGAAACGGCTTCACATTGCTCGGCCGCGCAGCCTCCGCGATGGCCTTGGCCGCCTTCGCCCGCCGCTTCCTGGCTTGCCGCTGCTCGTCGAGGAAGTGCTCACGGGCCTTGGACTCGTCGTACTTCGCCGGCTGCGTGTAGCGGATGCCCGTGGGTTGCCATGGCACCTCGGGCGTACGCACGGGCACCAGGGCGCGGTAGAGGCGACGAAGGAAGCTCATCGCGGCACCCCATCAGGGCCAGGCGCGTGCGTATCCCGGGGATCGTCATCCTCATCGGGGGCACACACGCGGCACGCCACAATCACCCATCCGCCGGGATGACGCCCGTCGCGCTTGGCGGAGTCGTCATCGAAGGGACGTTTACAGTTCGGGCAACGCCAGGTCATGCCGCCACCGTCCGATCGAAGGGCGGGTACACGAACCGCGCGGTCCCGTCTTCGACGACGAGCTGCACGTCGGCCAGGGCCGCCGCCTCGGGGTTGTGGGAAATGAAGATGGTGTGGACGAAGCCGCCGCGCTCGCGGGCCCGACGCAGCATGGCCACGTAGCGGATCGCGTTCTCCGGATCGAGCGCGCCGGTGGTCTCGTCGCGCCAGCAGGTGCGCAGCGGCTGGACGTTCCGGCTGTTCACGAAGAGCGCCAGCGCGCACTTCAGCGCTTCGTCGATGATGACCTGCTCGCCGCCGCTGAGGTCGCTCAGGTCGCGCGCGTCGCCGCCCCGCTCCGCGTCCCACACCTGCAGCGCGAATGATTCCTTCAGCCCCTTACCGCCGGCCTTGGCCTCCTGCGTGACCAGCTCCACCGAGAACCGGCCCCCGAAGCAGGCTTGCAGGAGGTCGTTCGCGAGCGCGCTGACGTTGGGCCCCGCGGCGTCGATCTCGAGGACCGGCAGCCCGTCGCGGCCGAAGACGCGCGCGAGCGCCTGCCACTCGATGAGCTCGGTCTCCAGGCCTTGCACGGCCGCTTCGATCGCGACGCGTTCGGCATGCCGCGTGCGGAACTCGGCCCGCCGGCGTTCGAAGCCGTCGATCTCGGCCGACAGGCGCGCGAAGGCTTGCTGTTGGTTGGCCAGGTCCGCCCGGGCCCGAGCCAGGGCACTCTCGCGCCGGCTCAGTTCCGCCGCCTCGGCATCGGCCTGCTCGAGCACGGGGACGAGGGCCGCCAGTTGGTCGTCAAGCGTGCGGAGGACCACCAGCTGCGCGGTGCGCGCGGCCTCGGCCTCCTGCCGCACGGTGGCCACGCGCGCCTCGAGCACCGCCAGGTCGTGCACGCGATCCTTCTCGATGTCCGTCAGGGCGTCCTGGCACACGGCGCGTTCGTGATCCACCTCCGCGCCGCGGGTCTCGCGATCCGCGCGGGCGCGCGCCGCCTGCTGGGTCGCCTCGGCCTCGACGGCCTCGAGGTCGCGCCGCAGTTCTGTGACGCGGTCCGTCGCGGCATTGAGGCGTGCCGACCACTCCCGCGCTTTGGCCTGGGTGGCGACCTCGCCCCGCAGACGCTGCACCTCGCGCAGGGCCGCGGTCTCGGCCGACTTCGCGTCGAGATACGCGGCCCCCGCTTCCTCTGCGACCTGTTCGGCGGCCGTCGCGCGCTGCACGGAGATTTCGAGGGCGGGGATCGTGTCGCGGGCGGCGGCGGCCTTGGCGACGAACGCGCATCCCGCCTCCGCGCACCGGTCGCCGAAGGGGACGGTCGTCAGCAGCTGCGCCGCATCGCGGGCCCGCTGAAGGTCGCCCGCCCAATGCGCTTCGGCCTGCGCCGCCTGCCGCGCCTCGGTGCCGCGTAGGGCGAACTCCGCGCTCGCCTGCACGCGCTCGGCGTGCGTGGCTTCGGCGGTGGCGAGCGCCGCCTCGACGGCGGTGAGCGCCGCCACCGCGGCGGCGATGTCCGCCTGGCGATCGAGCAAGCCCTGGTTGTTGGCGATGCGCGCCTCGAGGTCCGCCCGGCGCGTCTGCCGCTGGACGTCGATCTGCTCGAGCGCGGTGGCCAGGACGGCGTCGAGCTTCTCGTCTGACGGCAAGGCGGCCAGTCGCGCCTCGGCCCGCGCGCGCGCCTCCCGGGCCCGACTGAGGATCGACTCCCGATCGTGCACATACGTCGCGGCGGCGAGGTGCTCGGCGTGCTCGGCCTGCGTGAGCACGGCGGCGGCGTCCGCCCGCTGTTGGCGCACCGCGGCCTGCTGCTGCCGCGCGGCGGTGCTCTCGGCTTCCCGGGCCCGCTGCGCCGCCACGGCCTGCTCGGCATCGGTGACGGCCCGCTGCGCCCGCGTCCCCTCGATCTCGAGGGTCCCGAGCGCGACCTGCAGCCGGTTGCCTTCGTCGCCCAGCGCGTCGGCCTCCTCGTCCCGCGTCATGGGGCGCAGGACGTCGACCTGCGCCTGCAAGGCCTCCCGCCGGCGATCGACGAGCTGCGCGGCACTCCGGGCCGTGGCCGCGTATCCTTCGAGCTGTTCGAGCCCGAGCAGCTGCGCGAAGAGATCCTTCCGCCCCTTCCGATCGAGCGTCGAGAAGCTGCCCTGCTTGTTCTGGGCGGCAAAGGCCGAGGCCAGGACGGTCTCGCGGCCGGGGAGAATCGTGGCGACGGCCTGGGTGTACGTCGAGATCTTCCCGTCGTTGAGCGCGACGGCGCCGGTGGCGTCGAGCCGCTGCAGGACCGCGTCCCGCTTCCGCGCGAGGCCGTCGATGTTCATGCGCCCGCGATACGTGCCCCGGCCGTCGACCGTGACCGTGGCATCGAGGTACGCGTCCTTCCGGCCGCCGACCAGGTCGACCAGCTCGCGGTCGCTGCGGCTCGGCATCTCGCCGTACCACGCCGCGAACATCGCTTCGAGGATGGACGTCTTGCCGGCACCGTTCGGGCCGACGACGGCAATCAGGCCGGGCGGCACGGCGCTGAAGTCCAGATCGACCGGCTGTTCGAAGCGGGTCAGCCCATGGAGGCGGAGGCGTTCGATCTTCATGCCCGCACCTCCGCGAGATCCGC
>ERZ869921.1294-NODE-1294-length-10865-cov-25.709806_pt1 | contig 10865 bp, 8 predicted proteins | sample MGYA00579310_ERZ869921 | MGnify/ENA primary metagenome ERZ869921 (study PRJEB32216, sample SAMN09231816) | wastewater metagenome | place: USA: Maryland | collected 2016-06-21 | study: EMG produced TPA metagenomics assembly of the PRJNA472060 data set (Reclaimed...
TTATGGCCGTCAACTTGCATACGCGACGCGCGCCCGCGTCCGCTAAACCAAAGGACAACCAATGACCCTGCAATCCACCGGAAAGGTGATGGCATTTGCCAACGCCTCAGCCGCTACCGCGTCGTCATATGCGGCTGGCTTCACAACCTCGCTCCCAGAGGGCGCGTTCCCTATGGGCGCAAGCCCTGACGGGGACCGCTATCGGGGCGTGCGCCTCACGTACTCGTCCGACGCAAACGGCGCAACCGTCGCGTCAAACGTGTGGGGTCTGTGGCCCTGCAAAGACGCGGACGGCGGAGTTGCCGGGTACGAGAAGCAGTGCATTGCAACGACCACGGGCACAAGTTCGTCCGGGCTCACGCTTCCTGACGGCCACACCCGCTCGCTCGCTCTGTACGTCTGCGACACGCTTGCTGTAACAACCACGACTACGGCAACGACCCCGAAGGGTCCGGGTGCGGTCAACAACACTGCGCTCGGAAGTGCTGGCGCTCAAGCGTTCAGCCCCGCCAACGACGCGACCCCAGCGTTCATTCTCATCCCCGACTGCGGCAACCCGTCACACATCTACGTGGACGTGTACGACGCGGGCGGCAATCGGTCGAACGTGTACATCGAGGGAACCACTTGACGCTGCTTGAAATGGTCCGCGAGACTCTGCGGCTTGCGCGGAAAGCGGACCACGTAGGCGCTCTGGACTCCGACGCCAACTCGCCGACTTCTCAGGCCGAGCGCGTGCTGAACCAAGAGAACCAGTCTGTCGCCCTCATGGAGTGGAACTTCAACCACCGCTACGACGTGACGCTCACACCCAACGGCGACGACAAGGTTGTCCTGCCTGACGGCACCATCTTCATTGACTCGTACGGCAGTGACTCATGGCGCAACGTGACCGCCCTTGGCGGCGACGACGCCACCGAGGATCGTTTCTTGTACGACCTCGACGAGAACGTGGACACGTTCACCGGCACTATCAAGGTTCACTACAAGATTCTGTACGAACTCGACTGCCAGCCCGTGTGGATTCAGAAGTACCTCTGCGCGCGAGCGGCCAAGGCGATGATTGACCCCATTCGCAGCCCGGAACTGTTCATCCTGCTGGAGCGCGAGGAAAACACCCGCTTGCAGGAGGCCCGCCGCATCGACGAGAACCAGCGTGACCGCAACGTGTTCAACACCGAGCGTGGCCGCAGGCTCAAGGGTGGCCGTTACTGGACGGGGTGGTCCTGGTGACGTGCGGACAAGTTGCGCCGGTGACTCTGGCCGGGAACGGTCAGTTGACGCCAATGACGTGCTGCACGCCAGCGGCGGGCGGCGGCATCGAGCCCGGCACACTTCCTATCGGCGGCGGCACGCCTCCCCAGCGTCCCATGTCGCTGCCCGGCGTGTTCATTCAGTCGTTCGCCACGTCGGCCATCCCGCCAAGCACCATCTCAAACCCCGTCAACGTCACGAACCCGAGTCCGACGCCAAGAGCGTTCGTTGACCAGTTCATTGACACCCCAGTCTTTATCGGCGCACAGAGCGTCGCAATCAGGAACGTCGTCACAACGCCAACCACAGGTAACTCCGGTTCGTCGGGCACTCCGTACGGCTGGACTGTCATCGACTGGCAATAGGAGACTGCAATGCCCACGTACATCGTCACGTCGGACGGTATCGCTACAGCCAACGGCACCAAGACCATGCTCCAAATCACCGCTGGCGCGGACAAGGGTTTCACCCTTCGTCGCTGGCACGTCAGCGGCAACGCGAGCAGCGCCGACTACACGCGATACCGGATCATCCGGCAGACCAACACTGGCACGGTCGGATCGGCTGCCACGGAAGGCACCCACTACCACATCGCGCCCAACAACTCGTCTGACGGCTCTCAGACCGAGACGTTCACCGTGGTTGGCGGACCCGCCACGGGTACGTGGAGCGCCGAGCCGACCACCGCGACCATCAATGGCAGCAACGCCCAACTTGATACGTGGTGCGTCGCCAACAACGGCGGCATCTTCGACTCCACCGGCTACGCGCGCGAAGACGGCGGCATCAAGGTTCCCGCTGGCGGCAGGCTGGCGCTGGTCGCTGTCGGCACGAGCAACACGTACACCCCGTCCATCGTCCTCGTCATCGACTAAGGAGACAACCAATGGCAATCCTTGGCCTGACGAAACTCCAGGCCGTCAACCTGATCCTTGCGCCCATCGGCTCGGATCGCGTCACGGCGCTGGCGTCTACTGGATCGTGGCCCAGCAAGTCCTACCAGACCGACCCCGCCGGCTACGCCGAAGAACTACTGGACGTTGTGAGCAACGAGGTCCAGTCGCAGGGTCCGTACGCGAACACCGCACGCAACAAGAAGTACACGGTTGCCTCTCCGGGCAACATTACGTTCGCCAGCACGGTTGTCCGCGTGACGCCGTGCGGGCCGAACGAGAACGACCCGATTGTCCTGCGCGCCGACAAGGCGTACGACCTCCGCAACGACACCGACACGTTCGCCGCTGGCGACTACTTCTTCCACGTCACAAGCGTTCTGGACTACGAGAACCTTGTCCCCGAGTTGAAGGTTCTGGTTGCCCGTATTGCCACCATGCGTCACTACCAGATGCGCGGCAGCAATGACCCCCGGATGCTCAACTACTTGCAGGAGCAGGTGGCACAGGCGTACCTGAACGTCAAGGGCATCAACCCGCCCCTGAACCCGGTCAATCCTCCCAACCCCGTGCAGACGTTTCAGGCCCAGCAGGGCCAGTGACGAATGAACCAACCGCTCGTCCCCATCAAGCCGCTCTACGGCGGTGAGTACAACAAGCAGGTTGAGTATCCGGTGGTGTCCCTGTACGCGGGTATCAGCCAGCAACCGTCGTCCAACCGATTCCCCAATCAGGTGTCGGACGCCAGCAACGTGGACTTTTCGGTGCTGGAGGGAATGACCAAGCGCGCGGGCACCCGGTACGAACGCCTGATCGACAACAGCACTCCCGGCACGGCGCTCAACTCTGGCGGCACCTACCGGATGCACTCAATCCGACGTGACGACGTTGAGCAGTACGACGCCGTGTACGGGTACAACGCGAACGACATTCGCCTGCGCATCTTTGAGTTTGGCTGCACGGGCGAATGTACGGTGAACTTCGGCACCGGCGTTGAGACGTACCTGAACCTGAACAGCCCCACCGCCGACGACCTGCGGTTCGTGACCATCGCGGACGCCACCTTCATTGTCAACACCAAGGTGGCCGTGTCGCTGGAAACCAGCACCAACTACACCCTGTCAACCACGTCCAAGAACGCGGACGTGATGACCGGCAACACGCCGGGCCGAGACACCTACCACCGCGCTCTCGCTAACGGCGTGGACCTTGACAAAGGCTACTGGCAGTACACGCCGGGCGGCTCTGCAACGTCCACGTTCCCGACCATTGAGACGACTCCCGATACGTGGACCGACTGGGTAAAGCCTAACGGCTCCCTGTGGAGCGCGTCGGGCGAGCAGGGGTTCCGCATCTCGTTCCAGCGGAAGCCGCTCACGGCGTCCACATGTGTGATTGCATCCGTGGGCGGATCAACTACGCGGTTCACGCTCACTCTGGCTGGCGCGTTCACGAACTACACGTACGAGGCGGGCGACCAGGTGAAGTTGCAGAACCATTCGGTTGGTGCGGCAACCTACGCCGGTGGCCTTTCCTATGGATGGGCAACGGTTGTGTCGCGCGACAGCGCCAACCAGATCACCATTGACTGTGCCGACCCGACGCCCTCGTACGTGGCCGGCAAGAGTGTCAAGTTGGTGGACGGCGGCGGCGTGGACACCATCGACATTGTTTCCGTTGGTGCCGAGTACGAGATTGCCATTGACTTCTCGGTGGACTACGCGGCTGGCACCATCTCGGACATGCACGACATCGCGGCCCGCATCCAGCAGGAGTTCCGCAACCTGAACGAGTACGGCGTCACGGTCGCGTGGGTGCCGCTCTCGGGCTTTGCTGGCAAGTTCCGCATCGGTGGCCCGTGGCGAGGGAGCGACGCGACGATCTTCCAGACCGAAGACCCAATCTCCGCAGCGTCCAGCATTGCAGACGCTGGCGAACCTTTCAGCAACGACACGCCGGACTTCACCATCACCGCAGGCGCGTCAGACAGCGCAGAGTCCGTGCGCGTGGACGTGAAGGACCGATGGACGCGGGCTGCGGCTCCCAACCAGACCAAGTGGCGTCCCGATCCAGACACAATGCCCGTGCGCATGACCCGAGACACCTACGTGGGCAACGGCACTACGGGCGCGACATTCTCCATCGCACAGGTCGATTGGAACGGTCGGTACAGCGGCGACGAAGTGACCAACCCGGCCCCGGACCTGTTTGTGGATGGGCAGACCATTGCCGACATTTCCTACATCGACAACCGCCTTGTGCTGGCCGGTCAGGAGAAAGTGCATATGTCCCAGTCCGGGGACATCTACAACTTCTTCAAGGACGACGAAGCGCAGACCGTTGACTCTGACCCCGTGACCATCAGCCTGACAGGACAGAAGGTTTCACTGGTTCAGTACGTGGTCCCGTACCGCGACGGCCTGCACCTGTTCTGCAAGTCCGGCCAGAAGTTCGAGGCCAAGTCGGACGGCCCTATCACGCCCTCGTCTATCCGCGTGACGCCGACCATGTTCTACAACAGCCTGCCCATCAGGCCGGAACTCATGGACGGGCGGATCATCTTCCTTGCCAGAGACTCGGGCGGCGACCGAACCAAGGGCCGTCTCATGGAGTACGTCTACGACGACTTGCAGGCGCAGAACATCGCCAACGACCTCACGGCCCACGCCGCCAAGTTGTTCGACAGCCTGCCGATCAGGATGACGACCATCCCCGAGTTGTCCATGTCCATCGTCCTGACGACCAGCGACGACGACACCTTGTACGTCCACCGTTCGTACTTCATCAACAACCAGCGGCAGCAGTCGGCGTGGACCAAGTACGACTTCCACTCAGGCTACCGCATCACCGACGTGACCTCGCACCAGTCAGGCCTTCGGATACTGGTTGAGAAGAACAGCGAGTGGCACATCGAGGCGCTCAAGTTTGAGTACGACAACTTCGACGAGAACGACGAGACTGGCGCGGACTTCACGGTTCGTCTAGACAGCCTGTACTACGCCACGGGTTCGCACTCACTTGGCACGACCACGTGGACGCTGCCGTTCAACGCGACGGGCCTGGACACGGCGATTGGCCCTGACGGCGTGGCAATCAGCGTCACCCCGTCCGGCTCCACCGTCACCAAGTCTGGAAACTACGCGACGGGCCAGTACGCCATCGGACGCGCCGTGAACGCCTCTGTTGAGTTCTCCAAGCAGTACATCCGGCAACAGTCCATCGCCGACATTCGCAACTTCCCGATCATCCGCCGCGCGTCGTTCCACTACCGCAGGGCGGGTTCGTTCACGGTTGCCGTGGACCGTCCCGGCTCCCTGCCCACACTCACGCACACGTTCACGCCCAAGAGTGGCAACACCATCGAGGGCTTCGGGACGTTTGACGTGTTCGGCGTCGGCCCGGCTGACCAGTCCACCATCACGCTCAACTCGAACAACGGGTATCCGTTCTCCATCCAGCAGGTCCAATTTGAGGCACACGTCGCTAAGACGGTGCAACCATCCTAATGGGCGCAGACCCCTTTACCATTGGCCTTGCCATCGCGTCCGCAGCCGCAGCGGGCGGTGGCGCTCTGGCGAACAACGCATCCGTGAAGCGGTCAGAGCGTGCCGCCGTCAAGTCGGCACAGGTCGAACGGAACCAGTTGGCGTCTCAGGCCGTGCTGGAGCGCACCAAGCGCGCCCTTGACCTAGACCGTGCCCGTGGACGGCTCAGGGTGCTTGCGGCTGACGCCGGGCAATCACTGGACGGTTCGTTCGGCCTGCTCATGGATCAGGCTGTGCTGGACTCCCAGTTGAACCAGAGGATTGCGGACGCCAACTACGCATCGCAGGGTGCCCGCCTCCAGAGCGGGCTTGAGGCCCAGTTCGCGGCCCTGAGCGGGCAAAAGCAGTCTCCCTTGTTCGCGGCCCTCCAAGGTGGCGTGCAGGGCGCTATGGCTGGCAACGCCATTGACGGCTTCTTTGCGAGCGCCCCGGCTGGCGTGCCTGCGGGCGGCTACTCGGGCTTCGGCGGCATCGGCTCACGCCCGCTGACCATCGGCGAAATCCAGCCCATTCAGAGCGGGGGCATCTTCTAATGAGTTACCTTGAGCAAGGCCGCGCGACCGAGAGTGCGGTCAGGCAGCGGCCCCAGCAGGCACCCGTCATTGGCATCACCGAGAGCATCCAGACGCCGGGTCTGGTCACGCCCAACTACCAATCCAGCGGTGCGCTCCTTGCGGGCGAGTTCCTCCAGACCATCAGCGCCGCCGGGAGCCTCGCCAACCTTGGCACGGCCATCAACCGCGAGCAGCAGTTTGAGGCAGAGCGCCTGCGCCGCGAACGCGACGCCGATTTTGCCGCACGCCTGAAACTCCAGAACGAGGCCGACAAGCAGGACCAGGCCATCACGCTCGGCTCCGCTACCCGTGCGGCCAAGACCATCGAAGCCCGCCTCAAGTCCGAGATTGAGAACGGCGACCTTGCCATTCAGGACGGTCGCACGCCGGAAGAGATTGCCGCCGACGTGATTCGCGGCCAGTTGCCCGAGAACGCAAGCGAGATTTACGCGACGCGGATGTACGACGAACTGGTCGGCCCGTTGACGCAGGCGGTGGTGTCTCGCCGCGAGAAGTTTCAGAAGCAGGAGCGGGACGCGCTGACGCTCAACCTCACGGACGCCGTGTTTGGGGCGCGCTCGGCTGACGACATTGCCGCCGCAATGGCAACGGCCACAAAGGGTGGCGTCGATCCACAGACCGTCGCCGAAAGCGGCATCCAGGCCATGTCCATGCTTGGTGACGAGAAGGCTGTTGAATACGCCAACACGTTCATCAAAGACCCAACGAAACGCGCGGCAATCATCAACACCGCCAAAACCGAGGCGGAACGGATTGTGTCTGAGAAGCGGATGGCAACGCTCAATCGCTTCTCGACCGCTATCCAAGACGCCGGGAACGACATTGGCAAGTTGACGGCCATCAGCAGCGAGATTCGCGCGTATCAGGATGCCGCGCCAGAGGCGCGTGCAACTCTCGATTCAATGCAGGGCGGCATCAAGTCCACCATCGAGAACATCACGAACAGCGCCATCAGGGCGGGCGTTGAGCAGAAGAAGGTGGAGTTTCAGGGCGCAAACGACAATGCGCTTTCGGCCACAATCGCATCCGCTATCGACTCTGGACTCGGGTACACGCTTGGCGACGTGAACGTGAAGGCTCCGCTCACCTACACCAAGGCCGATGGAACCACGGAAACAGACACGCTTTCGTACAGCAGGACAAAGGACGAGGTTGAGCGGGCTGCCACCAACCTCATTCACGAAAAGGCAACATCGGCTTCTGGTGGCGACCCGATCATCTACCGGCGCACCCGCCTTGACGAGATGCGCAAGAACGCGATGGTTGACCGTGACCTGTCGCAGATCGCCGATGCGGGCATTGCGAAGTTGAGCAAGTACGCAACGGCGTCCGAAGAGACGCCCGTTCCCCAAGAGGCCATCGAGGGTTTCTCGGTGTTCCTTGACTCAAAGGACATTGCGCCGCAGGCACTCAACCTCAAGGACCACAGCCGCCGCGTGTACGAACTCGCTTCGCACGTCATCGACTCTGGGTTTGTCAACGACGACCCAAGTGGGGCATCTGCCAAGGCCCGCGCCTTGTCGTGGGCAATCAGGAACGTCAACAACCCGACGCCTTCATTGAGCGAGCAGCAGGCAAGCGTTATCTCTAGCGCCGCACGTTCGGTTACGGCAAGCCTGTTCACCGATAACTTCGACGAAGAAACCCGAGTGTCTGACGTGACCGAGTACCTGCGGGACAAGGCGACGTTCTACCTAGGTGCTGGCATGTCGCCCGAGAAGGCTATTGCTGCCGCGACCAAGGACGCAAAGACCAACGGCAGGAACGTCAACGAAACCCACTGGACGTACCTCTATACGCCGATGCCGCAGAACGCTAACGGCAAAACGCTCGACCAGAACCTTGGGGTAGTGGCCGAGAAGTTTGTCGAGTCGTACGGGAAGTTCAATCAGCAGGACGAGGCTTGGCTGATACCCGGCACAAGCGGCATGAGCAAACTCGACGTGAAGTTCCAGCAACTTCCCTCTGGCCGCTGGGTCGTGACCGACGACCGCAACCCGTATGGAACATCCCTAGTCATCAACAAAGACGGCGACCGGATGCCCGAGTTGACGACGGCACAGTTGGCCGCACTTGTTGACGAGAAGGTGACTGCGAGCATCCTGTTCGACAGTCGCGTGTCCACGAACGACAACATTGTCCGATACGACCTTGGCGTGCCTGCACGCCCGCCATCCACACCATGACCAAATTTGCGGCTCCGACGCTCGCTGACGCGGGCTCGAACGTTGTCAGGCCCGACGCTGCCACGCAGCAGGCGGAGGTCGCAAGGCGTGCCGAACAGTCCAGCCTTTCGTCGATCGAGAACCTGTTTAGCGCTGAAACCGTTGGCTCCGCGTACCAGTTGACCCCGGTTGCGTTGGCTGGGTGGTCGGCGACGGGGTTCGCCTATCCGCCCGACCCGTCGTTCCGCCTTTCGCCCGAGCAGATCAGTGAGTTCTTGGACGGCATCGACCCTGCGTACGCGCCGATGGTTTCTCAGGCCCGCAGCGCCGAACACCTGGCGTTCCTCAAGGGGCAGGCCCAAGAGTTGAGCCGCAAGCGTCAGGTTCTCGCGGACGCCGGTTGGGGCGGTTCCATTGCTGCCGTAGGAAGCCAGATACTTGAGCCCGTCAACCTGTCCGCGATGGTGGCTGGTAACTACGCAGCGGCGGCAGCGCCGTTCGTGACCGGGGTGCAGGCGGCAAGGGCGTCGCGCCTATCTAGGGCCGTGCAAAACGGGCTTGTGCAGGCGGGCACGTCGGCGGCTGTCGAGGGTGTCCGCAACGTCGTGGACCCCACGGCGATGCCGGGTGCTTCCGTTGCCAACGTGCTTGGCGACCTTGCAATGGGCGGCGCTGGCGGCGGGTTTGCCGATCAAGCCCGCTACGTCCGTGCCCTTGCCGGTGGAGTTGGCGCAGCCGCACCGCAAGCCGCGTATATAGCGGTCAGCGACGACGTTCGCACCGAAGAGGCTTCCAGCATCATGTTCTGGTCGTTGGTCATGGGCGGCGGATTCTCCGCGATTGCCCCGGCCACGCGGCTGGACAACGCGATTGCAAACGCGGCCACCGAGTTCGACAAGAAGGTGGACGCACTGACCATCCACAGCATGAACCTCCCGCTGACCCGTAAGGGTCGCGCCACACTCGGCCAGTACGCCCCCGATCTTGCGACCGAGCGCGCGAACGCGCAGATGGCTCAGATGGCCGGGCTTGAGGGTCCGCCGCGTCCCGTTGAAGTCCGCGCCGCCGAGACGGTGGTGCCGCCCGTTGACGTGAACGCATCAAGCCCGGTCGCCGCGCAGCAAATGAACGCGCGATTTGACGCCTTGCGTGCCGAAGAAAAAGCGTACGAACTCGGCTTGTTTGACATGACGCCCGAGCAGTTGCTGGGCGAGTACCAGCGTGTCCGAGACTCTGATTGGCAAGCCACTGTTGAGGCTCTTGGCCTTCCAGAAGGAACGAAGCGCCGAAGGCTGACTCGCGCCGAAGAGGACAGGCTGAACGAGATTCCCGAGGGCACCGACCTATTCAAGCGTGTGTTCCAGGGCGACGACCCAGAAACCACCAAGCAGTACCTATCGGAAGCGGAAGATATCGCTTCGGCATCGGCAGAAGAGTTGCCAAAGAACATCGCCTACGCGATGATAAAACTTGCGGGCAAAGAGAACTTCGACGAGATGAGTCCCGAGGATCGGTTGCAGGCTTTCAAGTTGTACCGCAACGGGCTTCGCGCACAAGAACTCGGGCTCGACATGCAGGCGCTCACAGAGAAGGCTGTTCTTGGTGCAGCGAGCGCGTTCCCCGACCCAGAGGACGCCGCTTTTCTTCTTGAAAAGTACCTCAAGACGGCCATTGGCAACCGCAACGCGCAGCCTACGCAGGCTGATGCAAAGTTGTTGAAGTCTGCCCCCGCCGCGACTGTGGCTCCAGCCGCCCCCATCGAACCCAAGGTGTTCTACGTCCCAACAGACCCGTACACCAAGACACAGGTTGGTGCCACGAACGTCGGCGCTGCTCAGGCTGCCGCAGCCACGCCCAAGCCCATCGACCCGAAGTTGGACATTTACGACTTCTCCAACATCCACGACGGGTCAACCCGGTTCGTGGGCAAGGTCAAGGGCATCCCGACCATCCGGTTCGACCAGGGTGCGTTGGCGGGCCAGAGCGCCATCAGCGAGTACCGCGCACTCAACAACCTCTTCTCGACCGACCCCGTGAGCCGAATGAGCAGCAACGGCGTTGAAACCGTTGCCCCGTTCTCGCTCATGGAGTCCAACGTCGCCCACGTCCGCAACGTATTCGACAACGAGTACATGAGCAAGGCGAAGCCCACGTACGAAGCGTGGGTCAAGGAACAGGCAAAGACCGGCATCGGCAACATGGGCGCTCGCGTCTGGGGTGACGCAAACCCGGACGCATTTGCCCGCGCGGTGTCCGACGCCATCGACACGCTTGCGTCCGGCGGCACCGTGAGCAGCCCGGCGCTGCGTCAGGCCGCGATGGATACCGCGAGCATGTTTGAGGGCCAGTGGAAGTTGATGCACCGCTGGGGCGTGGAGGGCGTTGACCAGCCCAACGCTCCAATCACCAACTACGTCCCCCACCGCTACAAGC